>OJRI01000293.1_pt1 | contig 39126 bp, 28 predicted proteins | sample 1599151 | NCBI WGS metagenome assembly OJRI01 (sample SAMN03922457, study PRJEB24848) | human gut metagenome | isolation source: stool sample | host: Homo sapiens | place: Germany | collected 2009-11
GAGGCGCTGACGCAATTCGCGCTACAGTAAAATGCACATTTACTTACTGCGTTACCTATAGTCGGCGGTCAGTACATGCCGGCGTATTTCAGGATTTCGGGGCGGTATTCGAAGTGCATCGTGTCGTAGTGATACCAGGCGCCCCCCCAGATGAAGCCGTGTTTGCGGAAGATTTCTACTATCTGCCGCGGTATGCGGTTGGCATATTTTATCTTGGCGGTCTCCCCGGCGCCTTTGTTTTTCCAGAGCCAGTAGTCGGAGTGGTCCACGCCTATGTCGAAGGCGATGCCGTAGCTGTGGGCGCTCTGTCGTTTGGCGCCGCGCACGGTGCGCCAGTAGAATGTACCGGAGCTTTTGAGGTATTTCTTGAGTTCGGGGTATTTGGCCAGTTCGGCGGCCACTTTTTTCAGTTGGTCGGCGGCGCCGTTGACGTTGGTGAACTGCACAGTCTGTCCGAACCAAGGGACGTTGACGAGGTTGCGGCGCACTTCGGCGGCGCTGCCTCCGTACATCATCTTGAAGAGCTCTTCGTTGCGCGAGCGGCCGGCATCGGCGAGGTATTTCGGTTCCGTGGCGGGTTCCACGTATTTGGTGTAGAACATATCTTCGAGGTCGGAGTTGTCGAGCATCTCTTCGAAGCCTTTCTCGCGGCCGTCGTCGTAGAGGATCTTCTTGCCGTTTTTCATCACGACGTAACCGTTTTCATACCCTTTGACCCAGTCGGGGTAAGCATCCATCAGTGCTTTTGCGCCTGTGGGGATGCCCTCTTTTGTGGTTCTCCCGGCTTCGGATTTACCGTAATTCTTCCGGTCGGCGCCGGCGAGGGAATTAGTTGCGCCGGCGTTGTCGGCTGTTGCGGCCGTGGCTTCGTTGGTCTCGGCGGCACATGCCGTATCCTGTTTCCCGGACGAGGAGGAATTGCAGGCTATCACTACTGCCGAGCAGGGAAGCAGTGTGCACACCAGTAGCGTGAGCAAATGTTTAAATTGTTTATTCATAACTCTTTATCAGTTCAATGTTATGGCGTTCGAGTTCAGATAAATAGTTCAGCGGTATTTCGCGGTATTTGGGCACGTACCAGCTGAAGCGGCTGAAATGTGCGCGGAGATCAGCGCTCTTGAAGATATAGCCGTGGCGGGCGTAGATGGTGTTGCGCATCAGTCGCAGTTCCGCCTTGTTGTAACCGGCGAGGTCGCTGCCTGAGAGGCGGTAGTTCATCACCAGGTCGGTATAGTCTATGCCGTCATACGACGAGTCGACTTTTGCCGGAGCAGATTGTTTTTTCGGAGCCGGAGCGATAGCGGTATCGCCTCCCTCGAATTTCTTGATGTATGCGATATTTTCTTTTTCAAGGGGGCTGAGCAGGTTGTCGACGTTCGGGGAAGTGGGTTTGTACCAGGGGAAATTGCTGAAATACTCTGTGAGGTCATCGCTCTTGAAGATGTATCCGTGGCGTGCGAAGATGGAGTTGCGCATCAGTCGCAGGTCGCCGGGCGTTTTGCCGGTGAGGTCTTCGGCGGTGACTTTTCGCTCGCCGAGCCAGTCATACATCGTGGGGTCGAGGCCGTCAGTTGTTTGTGTCTGTCTGATTTGTTCCGTCTGTTCGGTCTGCGCCTTGTTATCGTCAGAAACGTAGATTACGGCTAATACGATAATGGCGCAGATGAGCACACAGACAATGGCTATAACGGAGATGAGGAGAGTCTTGTTTGCGGGCTGCGGGCGCGGTGGCTGCGGCATCATCTGAGTGCGGTTGTCCGGGTTTACGTATGTAAAATTGGTGTCGCACATGGGGCAGACGGGGCTATTGTCGGGGATTTGGTTATGACAGTTGGGGCAAATCATAGTTTATGATGCGGGGTTAATTATAAAGGAATAAATAATATATAAGATGTCGTAAGTATAGCAACGACAATGCAAAGTTAGCTAAAAATTTACAAAACCGCAAAATAATTAACAGAAATTTTTGTCGCTTTTCTTCTCCGGTGTGGTCTTGGCCAAAGTGGCAAAATTAACTAACGGAGAAAAAAAGAAAAGGGAAACCTGTGAGAGGTTTCCCTTGGTAGCCGATCCGGGACTCGAACCCGAGTCTCCACCGTGAGAGGGTGGCGTGCTAACCGCTACACTAATCGGCCGTGGTTATCGTTGTTTTGCGGTGCAAAGTTACTGCCTTTTTTCGATTCCGCCAAATTTTTTATCAAAAAAATGCGCCCGTTAGCGCGATTTTTTGTAATTTCGCGTAACGAAGCTGAACCTCGTCGCCCCGCGCTGCGTTGTTCCAGTTGTGTAACTGTCTAATAACAAGAAAAATACAATCATAAGAGATGGAAAAAGTAGCATTTGCCTCTGACCATGCCGGTTATGAGCTGAAACAGAAGTTGATAGAATATATGAAGGGCAAAGGGTATGAACCCGTTGACTTCGGGACGCACAGCACCGAGTCGTGCGACTACCCCGACTTCGCGCATCCCGCCGCCGAAGCGGTGGAAAAAGGGGAGTGCGCCTTCGGAATCTGCATGTGCGGATCAGGCGAGGGGATGATGATGACCCTCAACAAGCACCAGGGCATCCGCGCCGCCCTTTGCTGGATTCCCGAAGTAGCCGCGCTTGCCAAGCAGCACAACAACGCCAACATCCTGACGCTTCCTGCCCGCTTCGTCAGCTACGACGAGGCAGTGAAAATCGTGGAGGCTTACCTCGACGCCAAATTCGAGGGCGGCCGTCACGAGCGCCGCATCGCCAAAATACCGGTAAAATGCTCATGCCATGAATGAGGAATTTGTCATCGCTCTCCGCGGCGTGCGTTTTTTCGCACGCCATGGGGTGATGGCACAGGAGAAGACGGTAGGCAATGAGTTCATAGTCGACCTTTCGGTTCGTGTCCCGGTGTCGGACGGCGCGCGTCGCGACGAACTGGAGGGTACGGTTTCGTATGCCGACGTGTATGAAGTGCTGTCGGATGTGATGAATGTACCGTCGGCGACGCTCGAACACGTCTGTCTGCGCATCGCGGCAGCGATTAAAACCCGTTTTCCGGAGGTTGACGGCGCCGAAGTTACAGTTACAAAGGTTGCTCCGCCCATTCCGGGGTTCTCCGGAAATGCGAGCGTAAGCTATACATTTTAAGCGAGTTACAAACGAGTTGTAAAAAATCTCAAAAAAAAGTGGCTAAAAAATTTGGTGGAACCGAAAAAAGGCAGTAACTTTGCACTCGCAAAACGGAAACGAATTGCGACACAAAACAACGTTGGTTCGCTAGCTCAACTGAATAGAGCATCTGACTACGGATCAGAAGGTTACAGGTTTGAATCCTGTGCGAATCACAAGGGAGTCTTTCAGTGATGAAGGGCTCCTTTGGTGTATAATGGCATCTGTTCTGGCCTAAACGGCTTGTAGCTGGAGCGCAGTCCTGTTCCCACAGCTAAAAAATCAGCCGGTCTGCGGGAATTTTTCCTTTTTGTTTGTATTATAGTAAAAGGTGTTTTTCCACGGGAGGGGTATCCCTTTTCCGAGTACTAATAAATCAAGGTTATAATGGACAAGAAAGAAGAAGCCAAACGTGAAATCATATTGCTCAACATTAGCGGCCAGGACCAGCGTGGAGTCTCGGCCACGATAACTGATATCCTGGCACGCAACGATGCCGTAATTCTCGACATCGGTCAGGCCGACATCCACCACAATCTCTCGCTCGGCATACTCTTCATGACCGACAGCAGCCGTAGCGGCGAAATCTTCAAACAGCTCATTTTCAAGACCAACGACCTCAAGGTGCAGATAAACTTCAGCATCGTGGAGGAGGATGATTATGAAAAATGGGTCGGCATGCAAGGCAAGAACCGCTATATCATCACCATCCTGGGGCGACGCCTCACGGCCCTTCAGATTTCAAAAGTCACACGGGTGATTTCAGACCAGGGCCTGAACATTGACGCCATACGCCGCCTCACGGGCCGTATCCCCATAGCCGACAACGAAAAGCAGATGGACAAATCCTGCATTGAGTTTTCTGTTCGCGGTACCGCCAAAGACCGTGAGGCGATGCAACGCGAGTTTATGGAAATGGCCGCCAGACTGAACTTCGACATTTCCATGCAGCAGGACAATATGTACCGCCGCTCGCGCAGACTAATCTGCTTCGACATGGACTCAACCCTCATCCGCACCGAAGTCATAGACGAGCTGGCCGACCGCGCCGGCGTGGGCGATCAGGTGCGTGCCATCACCGAGTCCGCAATGCGTGGAGAGATAGACTTTACCGAAAGCTTCACCCGCCGCGTTGCGTTGCTCAAAGGGCTTGACATCTCGGTTATGAAGGAAATAGCGGAAAACCTGCCGATTACCGAAGGTGTGGAACGCATGATGAAAGCCCTGAAACGCTCCGGCTACAAAACGGCCATCCTCTCGGGAGGATTCACGTATTTCGGCGAATACCTGAAACGCAAGTTCGGCTTCGACTACGTCTATGCCAACGAGCTGGAAGTGGGGGAGGACGGCAAACTCACCGGCCGTTATCTCGGCGACGTGGTGGACGGACGTCGCAAGAAAGAATTGCTCCGTCTCCTGGCGCAGGTCGAGAACATCAACATAGCGCAGACCATAGCCGTGGGCGACGGTGCCAACGACCTGCCGATGCTTTCGGAAGCCGGGCTCGGAATAGCCTTCCATGCCAAGCCGAAAGTAAAGGCCGAAGCGGGGCAGAGTATCTCCACCATCGGCATCGACGGTGTGCTATACTTCCTCGGCTTCAAGGATTCCTATATGGAGGAATAACCACCTTCGCCGTTTCCTCTCCCTTTCACTATAAACATCAAGACTATGAAAACATACCTGACCCTGCTGATGCTGTGCCTGTCGCTGACTCTTACCTGCCGCGCCGAGCGCGTCGGTATAGTGCTCAGCGGCGGCGGAGCCAAGGGCATTGCCCACGTTGCATTTCTCAAAGCGTTGGAAGACAATGATATACCTGTCGATTACGTCGCGGGTACATCCATGGGCGCCATCGTGGGCGCGCTTTACTCCATAGGATACACGCCGGAGGAGATGCTGCGTCTTTTCACGTCAAAGGAGTTTGCCGACTGGAGTTCCGGAACGCTCTCGCGTGACAAGGAGTACTTCGTGCTCACCAACCGCAAGAATCCCAAAATGTTCAACATCAACCTCTCGCCCCGGGACTCTGTGAACAACCTTTTCAGCTACATTCCGGCCAACCTCATCCGGCCCATCCCGATGAACATGGAGTTTCTGAAACTCTTCGGGCCGTATACGCTGCAATGCGGCGGTGACTTCGACCGTCTTTTCGTGCCCTTCCGCTGCGTGACGAGCGACATTTACCACAAGCACAAAGTGGTGTGTCGCGACGGAGACCTTGGCGAGGCCGTGCGGCAGTCCATGAGTTTCCCCTTGGTGTTCAAGCCGATAGAGCGCGACGGGGTTCTCGTCTACGACGGTGGCATTTATGACAACTTCCCGGTGGACGTGATGGCCGGGGAGTTCCATCCCGACGTGATGCTGGGTTCCAATGTCTCAGGCCCGGACGGAAAACCCATCCCCGGCAACGTATATTCCCAACTCGAGGACATGATAATCCAGAACAACAATTACGACCTCCCGGACTCGTTGGGTTATAAGATAGACATGCCTGTTCAGCAGTTCGGCGTACTTGACTTCGCGAAGGCTAAGGAAATCTACGACATAGGCTACAAGACCACCGTTGCGCATCTCGACAGCATAAAGGCGCGGGTAGCCGCACGCCGTCCGCGCTCCGAAGTGCAGCAACGCCGCAACCGCTTCAACGCCGCTACCCCGGCGCTCGACTTCGACACCGTGCGTGTGGAAGGTGCCGACGCATTACAGGCCAACTTCATCAAGTACCTTTTCCCCGCCTCCGAAGAAAAGCCGTTGGGGGTCAACCGGGTGGAGGATTCTTATTACCGCCTCGTGAGCGGCCCTAACGTAAGCGACCTCGACCCGCGCCTCGAAATGAAGGACGGCCGGAATATCCTCACCCTTAAGGCCGACCTCAACGACAAATGGAACATAGGCCTTGGTGCATGGCTCACCACCGCCACAAACTCGATGCTATTTCTGACGGGCAGCTACAACACCCTGCGTTTCAATGCCTTCGATGTCTCTCTGAGCGGCTGGTTAGGGCAGTCGTATGCCGCGCTGACGGGCGACTTCAAGTTCCATCCTTTCCATCATATCGGCACCACGGTGGAGCTCCAGGGTGTTCTCCAGCGCCTTAAATACTACAACGACCAGGTGCTATTCTTCAACAGCGACAATCCCTCGTTCCTCAAAGACCATGAAAACTATTTCAAGGTGCGGTTCATCAGGGAACTGAGTCGGCGCAGCATATTCTTCGCGAGCATAGGCTACTGCTACCGCTACAGCGACTATTATTCGGGCGAGCGCGAAGAGGCGGAACATCTTAAACGCGACAAAAGCCAGTTCCGCATCTGGGCGCTCCAGGCAGGTATGGAAAGCAATACGCTCGATGACCAGCTTTATCCCTGCGTGGGAAGCGAATACTATGTGAAAGGAGCCTTCTCCCACCAGCAGCAGCGCTTTCTGCCACACGGCGAGGCCGCCGGGCGCAGTTTTAACGGAGGTTTCCGGAGCGTCATCTCTGCGCGTTGGAGGGAGTACTTCCGACTGGCACCGATGTTCATCCTCGGTGTTTCGGTGCAGGGCGCGGCCACGTTCGGGCCGCTCAGCCAGCCATACGTTTCCGAAATAATCCAGTCGCCCGACTTTGCGCCCACACCATCGATGGTAAACTACTACAATCCGGCTTTCCGCAACCCCAACTACGCGGCCGCCGGGCTGATGCCGGTCTTCACTCCGGTAAAGAACCTCCAGGCCAGGGCCGACCTTTACCTCTTCGAGGGGATACGCACCGTGCGCCCCGGCGCGGGTGAGAGTGCGCGCTATGGCCGCTGGCTCGCCGACCCGCAGTTTTTCGGCGAACTGGCCGTAGTTTACAATTTCCCCTTCGCGTCGCTGTCGGTCTACGGCAACTACATGAGCCGACCTGCTCACAACTGGAACTTCGGCATCTCATTCGGGCTCCTCTTCCCTGCGCCGAGATTCTTCTGATGCAATACTTGCATGAATCAATAAAAATAGCTAACTTTGTTGGCGGTGAGCGGCTGTTCCGCACGCCGCCTAAACAAGCATCTGCAAATGAACGATTTCCGCTTCGTGCACCTCCATGTGCACTCACAATACAGCCTGCTCGACGGCAAGGCTTCCATTTCCGGCCTCGTGGATCGCGCCATTGAATACGGTATGCCCGGCATCGCCCTTACCGACCACGGCAACATGTTCGGTATCAAGGAGTTTTTCAATTACGTGGATAAGGTGAACTCCAAGAAGCCGGACGGGGAAAAGTTCAAACCGATACTCGGCTGCGAGATGTATGTGGCCATGGAGCACCTCACCGAACACCTCAGCAAGAGCGACAACGGCTACCACCTCATCGTTCTCGCCAAGAACGAGAAGGGCTACCACAACCTCATAAAGCTCGTTTCAAAAGCATGGACCGAAGGGATGTATTACAAGCCGCGCACCGACCGCTGGGAGCTGGAAAAGCACCACGAAGGGCTGATAGTCTGCTCGGCATGTCTTGGCGGCGAAGTGCCGCAGCACATCCTCTCCGGCAACCTCACGCTGGCCGAAGAGCGTGTTGTCTGGTTCAAAAAAGTGTTCGGAGACGACTATTATCTCGAACTCCAACGCCACAAGACCGACAAGCCCAACGCTAACTACGAAGTTTATCCGGAGCAGCAGAAGGTGAACAAGGTGCTCCTTGAGTTCGCCAAGAAGCATAACATAAAGGTAGTGGCAACTAATGACGTGCATTTCGTGGATGAAAACGACGCCGAGGCACACGACCGCCTCATCTGCATGTCGATGCAGAAGCGCTTCAACGATCCGAGAATGCACTATTCCAAGCAGGAATGGCTGAAAAGTACCGAGCAGATGCAGCAGATTTTCGCCGATGTGCCCGAAGCCCTGGAAACCACACGCGAAATATTCGACAAGGTCGAGACCTATTCCATAGACCACGCCCCCATTATGCCCACGTTCGACATTCCCGCAGACTTCGGCACCGAGGAGGAATACCGGCAGCGCTTCACCGAAAAAGACCTCTTCGACGAGTTCACGCAGGACGAGCATGGCAACGTGGTCCTCTCCCGGGAGGAGGCCGACAAGAAAATCAAACGCCTGGGAGGATACGAAAAGCTTTACCGTCTGAAACTCGAGGCCGATTATCTGAAGAAACTCACCATGGAGGGAGCCAAGGGACGTTACGGCGACCCGATTTCCGACGAAGTGGCCGAGCGCCTCAACTTCGAGCTTTACATAATGAAGACCATGGGTTTCCCGGGCTACTTCCTCATAGTGCAGGACTTCATCAACACTGCGCGCAATGAGCTCGGCGTCTCCGTAGGTCCGGGCCGTGGCTCAGCCGCCGGTTCAGCTGCCGCTTACTGCCTCGGCATCACCGATATAGACCCCATCAAATACGACCTGCTGTTCGAGCGTTTCTTGAACCCGGACCGTATTTCGCTCCCCGATATCGACGTTGACTTCGATGACGACGGCCGCTACGAGGTGCTGAAATACGTCACGCGGAAATACGGCGAAGAGAAGGTGGCGCACATCATTACCTACCAGACCATGGCAACGAAAACCTCCATCAAGGATATGGCAAAAATCATGGAGGTGCCTCTCCCTGAGTCCAACCGCCTGGCGCGACTTATCCCGGACAAAATCAACGCCCCTGACGGTTCCTCGCCTAAGGTAAACTTCAAGAATTGCCTGAAATATGTCCCGGAATTAGCCGCCGAGCTCAACAATCCCAACGAGGGCATCCGCGAGGTGATGAAGTATGCCCCGCAGCTCGAAGGCACAGTGCGCACTACCGGCGTGCACGCCTGCGGCGTCATCATCTGCCGCGACGACATCACCGACTGGGTGCCCGTAATGATGGGTACCGACGCCGACGGTACCAAGGTTATCTCCACGCAATACGAGGGCAGCGTCATCGAACAGACCGGTCTCATAAAGATGGACTTCCTCGGCCTGAAGACCCTCACCATCATCAAGGAGGTGCTCGCCAATATCCGAAACTCGCGCGGCATAGACGTCGACATCAACCACATCCCGCTCGACGACCCGGCCACCTTCAAGCTCTACTGCGAAGGAAACACTACCGGCACGTTCCAGTTCGAGTCGGCCGGTATGCAGAAATCCCTGCGCGACCTCCAGCCCTCCAAGTTCGAGGACCTCATAGCCATGAACGCCCTTTACCGTCCGGGACCTATGGACTACATCGGCGACTTCATCGACCGCAAGCATGGCCGCAAGCCGATAGTCTATGACATCCCCGTGATGGAGAAGTATCTCAGCGACACTTACGGCATTACCGTCTACCAGGAGCAGGTCATGCTCCTGTCGCGCCTGCTCGCCAACTTCACCCGTGGCGAGAGCGACGCCCTGCGTAAGGCCATGGGTAAGAAACTCCGCGATAAGCTGGACCACATGAAGCCGAAGTTTATCGAGGGAGGAAAGGCAAACGGCCACGACCCCAAAGTGCTCGAAAAAATCTGGGGCGACTGGGAGAAATTCGCCTCATACGCCTTCAACAAGAGCCATGCCACCTGTTACTCGTGGGTGGCATACCAGACGGCTTACCTAAAAGCCAATTATCCGGCCGAATATATGGCCGGCATCATGAGCTGCAATCTCGCCGACAGCACCAAGCTCAAGAAGTTCATGGACGAGTGCCGCAAGATGGGCATAGTTGTGAAAGGTCCGGATATCAACGAGAGCTACGAGAAATTCTCCGTCACCAACAAGGGGGAGGTGCGCTTCGGCCTCGGCGGCGTCAAGGGCATGGGTTCAAGCGCCGTCAGCGCCATAATCGACGAGCGCGCCAAGAACGGGCCGTTCAAGGATATCTACGACTTCGTGGAGCGCGTCAACCTCAGCTACTGCAACCGCGGCACGATAGAGTCGCTGGCCCTGTGCGGCGCTTTCGACTGCTTCACCGACATGTGCCGCGAGATGTTCGTGCACCCGATGTTCGACTCCACCTATTCCGATATGCTGGTGAAGTACGGGCAGCAGTTCCAGAACGACAAGAACAACGCGCAGGCGTCCCTCTTCGGCGACATGCTCGAAATGGAAACCAACAAGCCGCCATATCCCGTGGTGGAGCGTTGGAGCGACCTCAAGCGTCTCGAAGAGGAGAAACGCCTTGTCTCCATTTACCTTTCGGCCCACCCGCTCGACAAGTACTATATGGACGTGACCTACGGCTGCAACTGCCCGTGCGCAGAGTTCGAGAGCCGCGAGCCGCAGACTCCGCAGGAAATACGCGGACCCCTCACTATGGCAGGCCTCGTGACGGGATTCCAGACCCGCATCTCCAAGAAGGGGACGCCCTACGGCATCGCGGAAATTGAGGATTTCAGCGGTAAGACGGAGTTGCGTCTCTTCGGCCGAACGTATGAGACTTTCCAGCCTCTTTTGGTCGAGGGAGCCGCCGTGTACGTCACCATCAATTACAAGCCGGACCGCTTCAAGCCCGATACCGTGCGCATGAACATCGAAAGCGTCGAGCCATTGGAACGTTACGAAGGCAATCTCGTCAATGTGGCACGCTTTGATATAAGCGACGACTTTCACGACAAAGGTTTCCGCGAAGAACTGATGAAATATAAGAGCACCAATGGAAAAGGGGGTACCGTGTATCTGCGTGTTCTCGACCGCAAGAGCCGGCAGTGGATAGAGCTCCGCAGCCGCATCCGGTTCCGCTTTACCAAGGAATTTGCCGACACATTCTCCAACTGGCCCACGGTAATGAAAACCAGCTTCTCCCACGAAAAAGCATAAGGAGATGATAGCTTTTTGGAACGGAGGCATTCCTGCCTCCGCCCAGAGCCGCGACAGCGGCTAACATATACGCATCTTACTAAATTAAACTCCAATATCATTAACGAAGAAAATATTATGTTTTTCAACCCTGACGAATACTATATTGAAAAAGAGGGCGGAAATCTTCCTCATAGACACCAAAATGGTAAAATTCAATATGTTACATTTCGTCTCGGTGACTCATTGCCATCTATAATGTTGGACGACATAAAACGGTGGATAAATCTCTTCACTCACATAAATCCTAAGCCATGGAACCGCGAGACACTCAGACTTTATCATAGCACTATAACTCCGCGGGTCCAGCAAATGTTAGACCAAGGCCACGGTAGTTGTGTACTGAAGAATAAGAAGTTACGCGATATAGTTTCATCGACAATCTTTTTCAAAGATGAAATAGAGTATTTGGTTTGGGCTTTTGTCATTATGCCAAATCATGTACACTTACTCATCCAGCCATACGCAGAACGTGAACTTGAAGATATTATGAGGACAATAAAGTCTTACTCAGCATATAAAATCAATAAAGGAATTGGATGCAAAGGCCAGCTTTGGGCTCGCGAGTCTTTTGATAGGTTGGTTCGCTCGGAGGAACACTATAAACATTGCCTGCACTATATTCAAAACAATCCGCGATATTTGCCGCCGGACGAATATACTTTATATATTCGATAGTGCGTAGGGATATGGAACGGCAGGGTGTCTGTTTATGGAACGGAGGCAGAGCGCCAGTTTATGGAACGGAGGCATTCTTGCCTCCGCCCAAAGCTGCGTTAGCGGCTAAATAAACTTCCCAAGCCGCTGTCGCGGCTAAAGGCGGAGGCAAGAATGCCTCCGTTCCATAAAAGAAAGGTGCATCGACGCGGAGTTGATGCACCTTTGGTATTGTTATGTATCAAGGCTGATGCCTTGGGTTGGGCTTAGTCAGCAGTTGCTTTTACCTTGGGATTTGCGGGAGTGCAGTTCTGGATGGTATACTTAACGGGGGACCAGGTCTTGCCTGTACGGTAATCCATAAGGAGGATATCCCACTGGCTGAGAGTGTCGGTGAATGTGCAACCGTCAACCAGAAGATTGATAGCATTTGCAGGACCGCCGTTGTCAACGACGCGGATAGGAGCCGCGTAATTGTAAGCGCTGTTTGCGGTATCATCGGGCGCAATTCCGCAGTTGTCGAATGTACAGCCGATAACGCTAATGCTCATCAATGCGCCATTGAGCTTTTTAGCAATGTTGATAGGAATTCCCACGTTTTTGAATGTACAATTCTTGTAAACTTCTGTACCTGCTACTGTAGTATGGAAAGCTACTTTCATACCTTCGAGATAACAATTCTCTGCATTAAGATTTACTTTGCAGGTTGCATTATCTTGACTGCGAACCATCACCATATTATTGTCTGAATTGTTGGTTAAACCTTTCATGGTGCAGTTCTTCAGGTTGATATTGAATGTGGCGTTTGTGGTAGGTCCGCCCCATACTTTTACACCATTAAGGTTTTCAATCGTAATATTGACCGTGCTTCCCTCTTCATATTGGGTATAATTAGCACCTTCTTGAATTGAGAAGTCCTGCTCTCCGCCGGTGAGTGTGGCACCGTTGCCGTGAATGGTTACTCCGGACTGAGGAACTACTAACCAATGGCTGCCGGTTGTAATAATAGCATTAGGAGCGAAATAAATTTCGGAAGATTCCCTCATTGCGGCTGCAATGGCATGTCCGTCAGCATTGAAAGTCTGTGGCTGTCCCTGAGCATCGATGTACACGCCGCCTTTGCCTTTGAGCTGTTCGGCTGTTACGCCGGCGGGAAGCTTCGGAACCACGCAATTTACAGTGCCGTTGTTCATTTCAATGATTGCAGAGTCCATTGTACCGGCGAAAGCAGGTGCGATTTCTACGTTGAAGACTTCGGGGTTGGTGAGGAGGGCACCGTAGATGTTGGTGCGGTAGTTCATCTGCGAGGGTACGCTGGTATATGTGGCGAAGTCGGCGTCTCTGTCTACATTCAGGTCTACCTCCATAAGGCCCTCGCCGGGAAGCACGTAACCCATGGCGAGATAGCTGAGACCTGTTACGCTAGCTTCAAATGTAGTGGTGCTGGAAGCGGCGGTTGCAATCACGGCATCTTCACTGCCGCTGACAGCGTCGGTATCAAGATTTACTGAGGTTGCGGCACCTTTGACTGTCATACCGAAGACGGGGGCATTGTTGCCGGAAGCATACTTGTATGCCTGGAGGTCGTTTGTGCCCACGTTAATCTGTGCGAACGGACGTTTCAGGGTGATACTATGGTTTGCCGTGACTCCCGACTGGAAGCTGGTCAGCTTGCCGTAGAAAGCGTCGCGTCCTTCGTCATAGTTGGTCATTTCGCTCGGATAAGTCACGGAAATGCTTTTGTCGGTTTCGTTCCACTGATAAGGCGACTCGGTGCCCATCGTGTAGCTCTGTGCCCAGCAGTAGATGTCGTAGGTTTTGTTCTTTACAAGCGACACTTTGATGGTTGTGGTGAGGTCGGTGCCGTTGAAGTTGGTGACCTCCATGCCGTTGACGCCGGTTGTGCCGCCGAAGTTGGAGAAGAGGCATTTCTTGTCACCGTCAGCTTCGTAGATGGCCACGTAGAGGTTCTTGGCTTGTGTGCCGGAGTTGAAGGCACGGCTTGCCATGTCGGCGGGAAGTTTCACTGTGAGTGTAGTCATACCGTCATTGTCGACGGGAGCGACCTCCTCGCTTGCACATGATGTGGCGATGAGCGATGTTAGCGCTATTGCCGAAAGATAAAGTACTTTCTTCATAATAATTGGATTAACTATTGTGGATATTTTATTATGGTTCTTAAATTATAGTGCAAAGGTAAACAAAATTTTTCGTTTTACCCCCCCGATTTGTTAAAATGAGTTAAAATGATATGATTTGGCCAGAAAAATCCCCTTATTACATTCAGGCAAACGTTCAATTATAACCTTTATGGGTGCACCAAAGTGCTTACGTACGACCAATGACTGTATGAAATAGCGCAAATGAAAGACGCTCCCCGGATTAGGAAGCGTCTTTTCTATTTAGGCGTTGTTCGCTGTTATTTTACACGTTTGCAGCTTATAGCCGAACCGTCGTCATCCATTACGAGTTTTGTGTCGGTAAGTTCTGTGATGGCGTTGGAGCCCAAGTTCGGCATTGATTTAACGAGTTTGGCTTTGGCCTGTTTTTCAGCTTCTTCGAGCGATTCACCGGATTGTTTAGCCATTTCTTTGATGGCATCGGAGAACTTGATGGTAGCTTTATCGGCTTCCATCTTGAAAGTTATATCCGACGAAGTGCAATCCCAAGTATAGGGGATTGACATTGACATCATATCCACACCTCCGGCTTTGACGTCGAAGTCCATGGAGCCGGTCATGTCGGAGTTGTTGAAGACGAAGGTCATGGTGATGCCTTCTTCGCTCAATGCGGGGATTCCACTTGTTATTTCCCATTTGCCGTTGAGCTTCTTGGCGGTTTCATCGTCGCTGCAGGAGGTGGCAACGAAAGTTGCGAGCATCAGTAGTAGGACGGAAAATAATGTGGTTTTCTTCATTTTGTTGAGAGTATTATTGTGGTTAGTATTTGTGGTCGGTGTGTTCCAGTTCCCCGGGGGTTAGCTTCTTGCGATCCATGGCACGCCATACGTATGCTATGTATCCGAGGACGAAGGGGATTATTATCGAGACATAGCTCATGGCGGTGAGGGTGAACTGCGAGGATGAGGAGTTGCGTATGGTGAGCGACGATTGCGGGTCGAGCAGCGAGGGATAATAGGCGGTGTCGTTGTATCCGGCCACCCAGAAGAGGCTGAGCACCACGAGCACGGTGCCGATTCCGGCCCACCATATTCCGCGCGTCCAGTGTGCGGCAAAGACGCTGCGTCCCACGCCGTAGAGTACTGTCACCACACCGATGACAAGAGCCGCCAATGCCCACCACAGGTCTATGTAGTTGAGAGCGTAGCAGTAGGGGACGGCGGTGAAGGTTTCGTTGCCCAGCGCGTCGGTGGTGTAGCGCAGGCCTGTGGCGGTGAGCACCAGGGCGAGGAAGCCGAGGAAGAAGACCACGAAGATGCCGCCGTTGACGAGCGTTCGCTTACGCAAGACGGCGAAGAAATCGGGGTCGTCGGCGATGTTGTTCATCATGTAGAGGCACGCCATGGTGCGTGCCAGGAAGAGGACGGCCACGCCGAGAACGAGGTTTTTCCAGCAGAAGATGGCTTCGAATCCGTGGGTCGGTGCCCACGTGGAAATCACCGGTGCGGAGCCGTCGAGCAGGTTGCCCCGGTTTACCTGGAACTCTGCCCCGAAGAAGAACATTGCCACCGCCACGCCGAGAAGTATGCACCCCACGCATCCGTTGATGAAGAGAAAGGCATCGAAGGTACCGGTGCCGTATACGTTACCTTTCTTGCGGCGGTATTCGTAGCTCACGGCCTGGAGCACGAAGCTGAAGAGGATGAGAATCCAGAGCCAGTAGGCGCCGCCGAAGCTGGTGGAATAGAAAAGGGGGAAAGAGGCGAAGAAGGCGCCCCCGAAAGTCACCAGTGTGGTGAAGGTGAGTTCCCATTTGCGCCCCATGCTGTTGACTATGAGGTCGCGCCGCAGAGGGTTGTTGGTTTCGAGGAGCATGGACTGCCCTCCCTGCACGAAGAGCAGGAATACCAGGAGCGCGCCCAGCACGGAGATGAGCAGCCACCAGTAATTCTGAAGATATATGAGTGTCATGATTGGTTCCTTTTTAGTGTGTTAATCGAGCTGTATTTTTGCGTTCCGGGAGATGTAGCGGCACATTATGCTCACCTCGGCTATTAGAAGCATGGTGAAGATGGCGGCGAAAATCCAGAAAGTGGTGATTACAGATGCCGAGGGGATGTCGGATATGGCGGCACAGGTGGGGAGGAGGTCCTGCACTGTCCAGGGCTGCCGCCCCACTTCGGCAACTATCCATCCGGCTTGCGAGCAGAGGTAGACGAGCAGAAGCGTTATCATGGCGGTCCATTGCAGCCACTTCTCGCGTTGCAGCCACTGTTTGCGGTAGGCGGCGAAGAGCACCACGAGGAAGAAGAGTATGAGATAGGAACCCACTATCACCATCACGCGAAAGGAGTAGAAGGTGAGGGCAACGGGGGGAATGGCCTGATCCACGGAGTCGAAATATCCGTAACCGAAGAACGGGTAATCCTTCATCATGTCGGCGCGGGCCTTCTCCATGGCAGCCGCGTCGCCGGCCTTCCGGGCGGTGTCGAAGCGCCGGAGCGATTCCTGCGCCGCTTTGCCGCGCTCTATGCGCTCGGCGTAGCTTACGGTGTTGATGGTGTCGCCCTGCTCGTTGATGTCCACACCCGCGATTATGTCGTTGATGCCGGGCACAAAGGCGTTGGCATCGTGGCGCGCCAGTATAGAGAGTCCGTAGGGCAGGTCTATATTAAATAGGTACGGGTCTTCGTCGTTGTTCCACTGTTTGTCGGGGTTCACGAGGCCGACGGCCACGAGGCTCTGTGAGGTGGAACCGTTGTAAAGTCCCTCCATTGCGGCCAGTTTCATTGGTTGGTGGCGGGTAACCTGCACGGCGCTGCCGTCGCCGGTGTACATCGTGAGCAGTAGCCCGACAAGTCCCGTCCAGGCACCGACCTTTATGGAGCGGATGGCGAAGTCGGTGTTCTTCTTCTTAAGCAGGAACCAGCAGCTCACGGCGATGACGAACACACCGGCGAGCGCCCATCCCGAGAGCACGGCGTGGAAGAATTTGTTGACGGCTATTCCGGAGAAGAGCGCCCAGAAGTTGTCCATCACGTTGCGCATCTGCGCCGGGTCGAACTCCATTCCCACTGGATATTGCATCCAGGCGTTGGCAACGAGAATCCATAATGCCGAAATGGAGGCGCCTATGGCCGTGAGCCATGTGGAGGCAAGGTGGAATCCTTTGCTGACCTTTCCCCAGCCGAAGAACATCACGGCCACGAAAGTGGCCTCCATGAAGAAGGCAAGCAACCCCTCGATGGCCAGCGGGGCGCCGAATATGTCGCCCACGAACCAGGAATAGTTGCTCCAGTTGGTACCGAACTCGAACTCCAGGATAAGGCCGGTGGCCACGCCGATGGCGAAGTTGATGCCGAACAGTGTCATCCAGAATTTGGTAGTCTTCAGCCATTTGTCGTCGCCGGTCTTGACGTAGATGCTCTCCATGATACCTACGATCACGGCGAGACCGAGCGTCAGCGGCACGAACAGCCAATGGTAGATGGCCGTCAGCGCGAATTGCCACCGCGACCAGTCAACAGTAGTAAGTAAGTCGTTCATAATATTATATATAAGTGACAATCCGGCAGATATTGGAAGCGGCACAGATTATCGGTAATGTGTATGTGTTCAGCGGTTGGTGAGAGTGGTGCGCACGTGCTGGGCGCGCTCCTCGTCGGTGTCGAAATCGCGGCTCAGTATGTCGGGAAAGAAGAAGAGTTTGAGTATCACAAAAAATACAAACAGCTTTATCCCTATTATCAGCCACAGTTTACGCCCGATGGTCATCGAGCGGAAGCCGTCGGCATAGAAGCGGTAAATATTTTTCAGCACGCGTATCATACAATCTTACTTTTCGATGGCAAAGGTAATAAAATTTCTTAATACTTACAAATTAATCCTTAAATTTTTGTAATTTTGTGCCATGGCAGACAATTATCTTGAGAAAAAGATGGAGGATTACCTCCGCGGCAAGCGAGCCTTCGGGGCGACAAGTCCCGCTTCGCTTCATGCACACGGCACAGCGCATAACGCTGGCAAGCAGATGTTTAGGAATAATAAATTTTGCATCATTGCGTGCGGTGCGGAGGAGGAAGGGTTAAGACTTGTCTCTGAACTCCTGGAAAGGGGAGCAGCCGTGGCTGTCTTCATCGGAAGCCGCAAAATGTCTCCGCAGTTTGTTAACATAGGAGCGAGGGTTTACCGTGTGGAAGAAGAAGATATGCCCGCAATGGAGGAGAAATTCACCTCGATGATGAGGCATTACTTCAACCTCCGGGCCGTTTGCAACCTTTCTCCACTCCTTTCAGATGACAGGCTTCGTGTTGCCATTGACGCTTACGAGTCGTCGTTGCCGTTGCCTCCAGCAAACCCGACGAGGCTCGTTTCAGGCACTCCGGAGACAGTTTTGCACACTCTCTCGCAGTTTGTGAAAAAATAATTTTGATATTTCGGCGGAATTGATTAATTTCGCGGTGAATTGTGCACGTCCACATTCCGATTATGGAACGGGGCGTGCACGCACAAAGTAAAAATCTAAAAAAGACGTAAATTAATTATGGCACTGTGGTTTGAATGTAAGGTCCGCTACGACCGTATGCAGGAAAACGGCTCGATAAAAAAAGTAAATGAACCCTATCTTGTCGATGCTCTGACATTTACCGAAGCCGAGGCGAGAATAATCGAAGAGATTACCCCCTTCATTTCCGGCGAGTTCTCCGTTTCGGCGGTAAAGAAAACCAAAATCTCCGAAATCTTCTTCGACGAGACAGCCGACCGTTATTATATGGTGAAGGTCAACTTCATCACGCTTGACGAAAAGAGCGGCGTGGAGAAGAAATCCGCCTCCTTCATCCTGGTCCAGGCCTCTGACTTCGCCGGCGCGCTGGAACGTTTCCGCGAAGGCATGAAGGGGACGATGGCCGACTACGAGATAGCCTCCATAGCCGAGACAATGCTCATGGACGTTTATCCCGCCAACCTCAACAAGCAGTAAGCCATGATAGAGGAAAAGATACGGGAATTGCGTGCGGAACTGCCTGAAGGCGTGGAACTTGTGGCAGTGTCGAAATTCCATCCGGCCGAAGCGGTGCTCGAAGGCTACCGCGCCGGGCAACGACGCTTCGGCGAAAGCCGCGTGCAGGAGCTCCTTGCCAAGATTCCGCAGCTCCCCGACGACATTCAGTGGCACTTCATCGGACACCTACAGACCAACAAGGTGCGCTCCCTGATGGGCAAGACCGCCATGATAGAGAGTGTGGACAGCGACAAGTTGCTGCGCCTCATCGACCGTGAGTCGGCCCGCGCCGGAGTCATGACCCGAGTACTGATGCAGATACATGTGGCACGCGAGGAGACGAAGTTCGGCTTTTACCCGGAAGAGCTTTTCGAGTGGTTCGCCGACCGCCGTTTCGAGTCGCTGACCAACACCCATATCTGCGGCATCATGGGCATGGCCTCGAATACCGACGATGAGGAGCGCGTGCGCCGCGACTTCACCGACATACGCTCGGCCTTCGACCGCATCCGCCTCGACATAGCCCCCGACTTGCGCGGATTCGATACCCTCTCCATGGGGATGAGCGGCGACTGGCCCCTTGCCGTGGAGTGCGGCTCAAACCTCGTCAGGATAGGCTCCGCCATCTTCGGCCCAAGAAACTACTAAGGTCAAAACTAACTTAACGATTGTATTTAATAAGGTAAAAACAGATTGAAAATGTCACCGACAACCAACTCATCTAAGAAAAGCAGAAACATCGTGGCCATCATAGCGATGTTCTTCCTGTTCGCCATGATTTCGTTTGTAACGAATCTCGCCGCCCCGCTCGGCACTATCTGGGGCAACAACTACTCATGGGCCGGAATGATGGGTAACTTCATGAACTTCCTGGCATACCTGATAATGGGTATCCCGGCAGGTACCATGCTGGTTAAAATAGGATATAAAAAGACGGCACTATGGGCCATGGCCATCGGCGCACTCGGTATCGCCGTGCAGTACCTCTCAAGTGTGGCCGGCGGCGAAGTGGCCTGCTTCAGCGTGAGCGGGCAGCCCGTGATGCTCAATTTCGTAATCTACCTCCTGGGTGCCTTCATCTGCGGTTTCTGTGTCTGTATGCTCAACACCGTTGTTAACCCGATGCTCAACATTCTGGGGGGCGGCGGCAACACCGGCAACCAGCTCATCCAGGCCGGCGGTTCCTGCAACTCCCTGGCCGGAACGCTGACACCGCTCTTTGTGGGTATGCTCATCGGCAATGTGACCAAAGACACCACCATGTCCAGCGTGGCGCCGCTGCTGTACATAGCCTTCGGCGTATTCGTAGTCTCCTTCATCATCATCAGCTTCGTCTCCATCCCCGAACCCAACCTCGGAAAGGGTGACAAGAAACCGAAATACAGCCACTCGCCCTGGAACTTCCGCCACACCGTGCTGGGCGTAATCGGCATATTCTTCTATGTAGGTATCGAAATCGGCATTCCCGGCGTACTCATCTTCTATCTCAGCGACAGCTCGGTTTCAGGCATTACCGAGAACGCCACCGCCGTGGCGACTGCCGTTGCCGCCGTCTACTGGCTGCTGATGCTCGTGGGCCGTCTCTGCTCCTCGGTAATCTCCGGCAAGGTTTCGAGCCGCGCGCAGCTCACTGCAGTATCGACCGTCGCTATCGTTCTTATCATGCTGGCTATCTTCCTTCCCGCTTCGATTAAGGTAAGCGTACCGGCTTACTCCGTTGCCGACGGTTTCAGCATGTGCGAAGTACCCATTTCGGCACTCTTCCTTGTGCTCTGTGGCCTGTGCACATCCATCATGTGGGGCGGAATCTTCAACCTCGCCGTCGAAGGCCTCGGCAAGTACACCGCACAGGCTTCGGGTATCTTCATGATGATGGTGGTCGGTGGCGGCGTAATGCCTCTGATACAGAACGCCATAGCCAACGGCGCAGGCTACATGGCCTCTTACTGGCTCGTGGTTGCCATGCTCGTCTACATCCTCTTCTATGCCCTGAAAGGTTCCAAAAACGTGAACCGCGACATACCTGTAGGCGAGGATGAAAGGGAAGTGGCCGACGAAATAGAAAATGCGCTCTAAATACCAAAATAAAACACAAATATAAACGTAAAAACATGAAAACCAATGTATTAACGCAAGGAGCCGACAATATGCGCGTGCTTATCGCCTCGATGGTGGAGCAGGCCAAGTCGGGCCATCCCGGCGGTGCTATGGGCGGCGCGGACTTTGTCAACGCCCTCTATTCGCGATTCCTCGTCTATGACCCCGAGAACCCCCTGTGGATAGCACGCGACCGGTTCTTCCTTGACCCGGGACACATGTCCACGATGCTTTACAGTGTGCTTGCTCTCTCGGGACGTTACACCGTCGACGAGCTGAAACAGTTCCGCCAGTGGGGTTCCGTGACGCCGGGGCACCCCGAACTCGACCCCGAACGCGGCGTCGAGAACACTTCCGGTCCCCTCGGCCAGGGTCACGTCATGGCCGTCGGCTGCGCCATTGCCGAGCGCTTCCTCGTGGCTCAGTTCGGCGAAACATTGGCTCATAAAACATACGCTTATATCTCTGACGGCGGCATACAGGAGGAGGTGTCGCAGGGCGCAGGCCGTATAGCCGGTCACCTCGGCCTCCACAATCTCATAATGTTCTACGACGCCAACGACGTGCAGCTCTCCACCAAAGTCAACGAGGTGACGAGCGAGGATACCGCCGCCAAATACAAGGCCTGGGGTTGGAACGTCATCGAGATTGACGGCAACGACCCCGACGCTATCTGCGGAGCCCTCGAGACGGCCCGTTGCGAGCAGCACCGTCCCACGCTCATCATCGGCCGCACACGCATGGCGTTGGGCGCCGTGACTGCCGAAGGGGAGTCGATGGAGGGATGGGTATCGACCCACGGTCAACCCCTCTCGAAGGCCGGTGCCGACATCGACCGCACCATCGAGAACCTCGGCGGCAATCTCGCCGACCGCTGGGAGATTCGGCCCGCAGTCAGGAAACTCTATGCCGACCGCCGCGCCGAGCTCCTCGAAATCTGTGCCGCCCGTCACGCCAAGGAGGAGGAATGGCGCGTAGCCAACCCCGACCTCGCCGAGCGGTTGAAAGGTTACCTCGAAGGGCGCCTTCCCGACCTCGACTGGGATGAAATTGCCGTCAAGGACAACTCCGCCACGCGCGCCGCTTCGGCTGCAGTGCTCTCATACCTTGCCGAGCACGTGCACAACATGATAGTGTCGAGCGCCGACCTAGCCAACTCTGACAAGACCGACGGTTTCCTTAAGAAGACCCACGACATCAACGCCGGTGACTTCTCGGGTGCCTTCCTGCAGAGCGGTGTGGCAGAGCTCACCATGGCCTGCCTGATGAACGGTATCTCGCTCCATGGCGGACTGATCGCCGCCTGCGGTACCTTCTTCGTCTTCTCAGACTATATGAAACCCGCCATCCGCATCTCAGCCCTCATGGAGCAGCCCGTCAAGTACATCTTCACGCACGACGCCTTCCGAGTAGGGGAGGACGGCCCCACCCATGAACCCATCGAGCAGGAGGCACAAATCCGCCTTCTCGAGCAGATGAACAACCTCAGCGGGCGCCCGGCAGCACTCGTGCTCCGTCCCGCCGATGCACCCGAAACCGTGGAATGTTACCGCATGGCCATGGAAAACCGGGAGTCGCCAAGCATTCTTATCTTCTCGCGCCAGGACATCAAGAACCTGCCGGGCGCAGACCGCTGCCAGCAGGCTCACGGCGCGCGCCACGGCGGATACATCGTCATGGATGCCGAAGAGCCTCAGGTAGTGCTGCTGGCAGACGGCAGCGAAGTTTCGCTCCTTTGCGACGTGGCTGAGCAGCTTACAAAAGAAGGTACGCGCGTGCGCGTTGTGTCGATGCCCTCGATAGGGGTCTTCATGCAGCAGCCCAAGGAGTATCGTGACAAAGTGCTTCCCCCCTCTGTCCCTACCTTCGCGCTTACCGCCGGACTGCCCGCCGTTTTCGCGCCTCTGCGCCGCGACAACTGGGAAATCTACGGCCTCGAACGCTTCGGCGCTTCGGCCCCTTACAAGGTGCTCGATGAGAAATTCGGGTTCACTCAAGAAAATATTTTGGAAAATGTAAAACATTTTTTAAGTATTTGATTGTTTTATTAAAAATAAGTGTTAACTTTGCACAATAATTGGCTCCGTACAGTTGGGCGTTTGTAAATCAAAGCCCGGCTGTACAGGCTAAAATCGAAATATAACCCGCTTAAAACACGCGTTTAGACAATCAGATTATCAATTTTAAATAAAATTTTCTATGAACAAATTTGGATTACTTGCTATTGCTGCAGTGGCTTTCGCAGCCAGCACTGCTTCTGCTCAGGAGGTGACCTACGTAGAAGACTGCTCACAGGGTATTCTTCTCAACCGTGCCAAGGATAACTGGTTTATCACAGCACAGGGTGGTGCCAACATCCTCTTCGGTCACAATGACGTTCACGCAAAATTCGCGAACCGTATCGGCCCGCAGGCCAACCTTTTCGTTGGTAAATGGGTAACACCTAACTTCGGTTTCCGCTTCGGTGCATCGTGGATCATGCCCAAGGGCGCTACCACAGCCAACGATTTCTTCCGTAAGATGAACGTCGGCCCGCTCGAAGGCGGCAGCCAATACTACGACGAGAAATTCCAGGGCATCGGTCCGGAATTCGACGTCCTCATCAACCTCACCAACTGGTGGTGCGGCTACAAACCCAACCGCGTATACAACGCAGTGCTCCACGGAGGCGCCGGTGCTTATTGGACTTTCGCACGCCGTTACAAAGGTGAAGACATCAAGTGGCGTGCAGCCCACAACACTATCCTCTTCGCCAACATAGGTCTGCAGAACAACTTCCGCGTATCGAAACATGTTGACATCTTCGTTGACGCCCAGTTCGAACTCATCGACTTCTCCAATGTTGAACGTTCAGGCGATTTCGCAGCCAATTACACAGCCAGCCTCAACGCCGGTTTCACATACAAGTTCGGCAAGACGGAATGGAACTGCCCGGTTACCGCTGTTTGCCCCACCTGGAAATACACAGACGCCGAGGGTGACGAACTCGCAGCTAAACTCGCCAACGCCAACCGTCGCATCCAGGACCTCGAAAACCAGCTCGCCAACGCCAATGCCAACCAGAAGCGTCCCACACGTGCCATCAACGAAAACGAGGGTCTTTGCACCATCTACTACCCCATCAACGTCTACACTCTTGACAACCGCGACAAACTCGTGCTTAACGCAGTTGCCGACGTGATGAAGAACAGCGGCAAGGATTACCTCCTTACAGGTTGGGCCGACAACTATACCGGTAACGACGCCATCAACACCCGTCTGCGCACTAACCGTGTGAACGGTGTCAAGAATTACCTCGTAGGCCGTGGTGTAAACGCCGGCAATCTCGACGCCACTATCAACAACGGTAACCTCCAGGAAGACATCGACGGCCTCGGCATCGAACTCGCTCCGCTGGATCGCGCCGTAACCATCACAGAGAAATAATTATAGACGACTTCGATAAAAAAGAGAGATTCCTCCGGGAATCCCTCTTTTTTGCATTATGCAAGCCTCCATCCCTTTCCGTCGGCCGGTGAAGTTAGGCGGGGAAAGAAGTTAGGTGTTTCAGTCTTAGTGAACTTAGTTGAAATACCTCCTAAGCTAACGGCCGAATCGCCGCTGCGGAGTAGGGTGGCGCCATGGCGCGTCTGCCAAAGCGTCGGGCTAAATAGTTATGTGGGAGTGCAGAGGTAGAGCGGTTAACTGCGGACGGCTGCCGGACAATAAAAAATCCGGCAGTGCCGGATTGATTTTTCTTGGTTTTTCTGAAGTTTGAGTGCGCCTTACTTCTCGATGCGCATGAAGTGACGGGCTTCTTTGTGGTCGTGGTGAATCTTGTGTAGCTGTTTTGCGATGCAAACTGTAGCAGCCACCGTCATTGCCTGCAGCATGAGCTTAGCAATTTTAAAGCCTAAGTGAAGGCCGAAAGATTCGCGTTCGTGTTCGTGTGACATAATAAGCGTGTTTTTATAGTTTAAAATTTGATAAAGTTCTAATCGGACATTCTGTCTCTTAAAACAGAGCTTCAATTCGGCTCTGTTTTCGATTCTATAACGCCCGTTCTGCGCAAAATGTTTAATCTCAGAGCAAAACATTTGTTCCCGAAGCGGGTTGTATAAATAGATTCCGAATATGCAACTGTCGCAATCGTCATGTTGACGGCGGACGATGCCGGTGCGAAGCATAGGGAGAGTCCGTGTGTATAGTTCGGAAAAAACCATGCAGTCAGTCCCAGATTTAAAAATTGCAGTATTCACGTCAATGCAGAGGTTTAGATTTTGGGAATCCCCGTCAATCACTGAAGTTCCGAAAAGAAATTGTGTAGGGAGGTGTTGTTGGTACTTTCTACGGTTATAGGGCGGTGGATTGTACTAAAAGGGAGTATTATTGGTAAAAAAGTCAGATTTTAGGAGAAAATTTGTTTTGTGTTTCAAAACTTTTTTTTAACTTTGCATCAGAAAAAACAAGCTTCCGCAGTGTGGATTATAACAAAAAACGCATTGCAGAGGCAGGTAAGTTGTATTTAAGCAAATAGATTGCTAAAAGAATAAACAAATAACCAGTAATTAGTTATATTTTATGACAAAGATTAGAAATTACACCCGGGTTCTGATGGGCGTAGGGTTGTTGGGACTCCTCGTATGCTCGTGCAAAGGGAAAGGCGAGGGACAACAGTCCCAACAGCAGCAGACGCCGGAACTGGCAGTGATAACGCTGGGCGAGGACGACGCTACCCTCGAAACCGGCTTTCCCGCCACTCTGCAAGGAACTAACGATGTGGAGATCCGTCCCCAGGTTTCGGGCTTTATTACTAAAGTCTGTGTGCAGGAGGGCCAGCATGTTTCAGCGGGTCAGACCCTGTTCATGATTGACCGTGTACAGCTTGAGGCGGCCGTAGAGGCTGCCCAGGCCCAGGTGCGCCAAGCCGAGGCAGCGATTGCGGCGGCACGGGCAGCCGTCAACACGGCCCGCACCAATGCGCAGAACAATAAAATGCTTCTTGACAAAAACATCATCTCGGCGTCGGCTTACCAGACATCGGTCGATGCCGTAAACCAGGCCCAGGCCCAGGTTAACCAGGCTCAGGCGGCAGCCAATGCCGCTTCGGCACAGTTGGTTTCGGCTAAGAAGAACCTCTCGTTCGCCAATGTTACCGCTCCCACCTCCGGAATCGTCGGCACCATCGACTACAAGGAGGGAGCCCTCGTTTCACCCCAGACTCTGCTCACCGTCCTTTCGAACAACGGCCAGATAGAGGCTCTCTTCTCGCTCACCGAGAAGGAGGTGCTCAACTTCACCAACGGCGGACGCCGCTCGCTGGCAGCAGCGCTCGACTCGCTTCCTGCAGTTACGCTGATGCTGCCCAACGGTGAGTCTTATCCCTATCCGGGCAAGATTACCGCCGTTTCAGGCGTGCTCGACTCAGCAACGGGTAGCGCTCGCGCACGTGCCGTCTTCCCTAACCCCGACGGGATGCTCCGTTCAGGCGGTTCGGCCAACGTGATGCTCCCCAACATAGCACGCAACTCCATCATAATCCCGCAGAAAGCCACTTACGAGGTGCAGGACATGAAGTTCGTATATACTGTGGACAAGAACAACGTGGTACACTCCACGGCCATCACCATCTCAGACCAGAACGACGGGCAGAACTACATAGTGACCTCGGGCCTGAAACCGGGCGACCGCATCGTTACCGAAGGTGTGGGTCTGACGGTGAAGGACAATATGGCAATCAAGCCCAAGACCGGCGCCGCAGCACAGCAGCCCGCTGCCCCGCAGCAGCCCAAATAAGCTAAATCATAATTAAAGCTAAGAAAAATGCGATTAGACAGATTCATAAACAGACCTGTGCTCTCGACCGTTATCTCGGTGTTCATCGTGATATTTGGTTTGCTGGGTCTTGTGAGTCTCCCGATTGAGCAATATCCCGACATCGCGCCACCTACCATCCGCGTCAGCACCACCTATACGGGTGCCAGCGCCCAGGCGGTTCTGAACTCGGTGATCCAGCCTCTTGAGGAGCAGATAAACGGTGCCGAGAACATGGATTACATGGTGTCGTCGGCATCCAACAACGGTTCGGCCTCCATCGAGGTTTACTTCAAACAGGGCATGGACCCGGACATGGCTGCCGTGGACGTGCAGAACCGTGTGGCCAAGGCGGCGGCTTTCCTTCCCGCCGAGGTCAACCAGGTAGGTGTCGTTACGCAGAAGCGCCAGAGCTCCATGCTCATGGTATCGGCTCTGTATGACAACACCGACAAATACACTACCGAGTTCATCGACAACTATATGTCGATCAACATCATACCTCAGATCAAGCGTGTTCCCGGTGTCGGCGAGGCCATGGCCTTCGGTGCCGACTATTCGATGCGTATATGGTTGAAACCCGACATCATGGCGCAGTATGGCCTGATGCCCTCCGACGTTTCGGCGGCACTCGCCGAGCAGAACATCGAGGCCGCTCCCGGTGCCTTCGGCGAGCAGGGCAACCAGACGTTCCAATACACCATGAAGTATAAGGGACGTCTGCAGGATGCCACGGAGTTCGAGAACATCGTGATCCGCGCTACTGACGACGGCAAGATACTCCGCCTGGGAGACATCGCCGAGGTAGAACTCGGCCGTCTTACCTACGGTTTCTCCAACCTCAACAACGGCCACATCGGTTCCTCCGTAATCGTGTTCCAGAGCGCCGGCTCCAATGCAACGGAGGTAATCGAGAAGATTGACAAGCTCTTCGACGAAGCACGCGCCGAACTTCCGGACGGCCTCGTGCTGGAGACCACCATGTCGGTCAACGACTTCCTGTTCGCCTCTATCCACGAGGTAATCAAAACCCTTATCGAGGCCTTCATCCTGGTGTTCCTCGTGGTGTTCGTCTTCCTGCAGGACTTCCGTTCCACGCTTATTCCTATGATTTCAATCCCGGTGGCCCTCATTGGTACATTCTTCCTCCTATACATCTTCGGCTTCACCATCAACCTGCTGACCCTTTCGGCCCTTGTGCTCGCGATTGCGATAGTGGTGGACGACGCCATTGTGGTGGTGGAGGCGGTCCACGCCAAGCTCGACCAAGGTTACAAGTCGGCGCGGCAGGCCTCCATCGACGCCATGGCGGAGATTTCGGGAGCCCTTATTTCCATCACCATGGTAATGATGCTCGTGTTCATCCCCGTGTCGTTCATGGGTGGTACTTCGGGTATCTTCTACCGCCAGTTCGGTCTTACGATGGCCATGGCCATCGGCCTTTCGGCCATCAACGCCCTTACGCTGTCGCCGGCCCTCTGCGCCCTGTTCCTGAAAGCGCATAAGGAAGACGGCACCGAGAAGTCGCTGAAAGAGAAGATGGGTGAGGCCTACGGCGCCGCCGGCGAGGCTATGAAGAAAGCCTACAAGAAACGCTTCGGAATGCCGGCATGGCTCACCATGATTTTCCTTGTGGCCGCCATCGTTTTCCTCGTGCTCGGATGGTACACTTTCGAGGACGTTACACGTAGTTGCATAGCAGTGGTCGTGGCACTTCTGGCACTTTACGGCATCTTCACCAAGCGCTTCATCAACGCCTTCAACCACACCTTCGACAAGGTGCTCGGCGTTTACCGCAAGATGAGCAACTTCTTCATACGCCTCCGCTGGCTGTCGTTCGTCATCGTGGCGGCAAGCATCGGCTTGTTGGTATGGCTCATGGGCCGCACGCCAACCGGCCTCGTGCCCAACGAGGACACCGGTACCATCATGGGTGCCGTGACGTTGCCTCCCGCCACGTCGCAGGAACGCACGCAGGCTGTCATGAACCAGGTGGACCAGATGATCGGGTCCATTCCGGCAGTGCAGTCACGTACTGCCATCACCGGCTACAGCTTTATCGGCGGCCAGGGCAACACCTACGGCTCGTTCATCATCAAGCTGAAACCGTGGGACCAGCGCGACCTCAAGACCGAGGGAGCAAGCGCCATCGTGGGCCGGCTCTTCATGATGACGTCGCAGGTCAAGGATGCAAACATTATGTTCTTCCAGCCTCCTATGATTTCCGGTTATTCGGCAACCAACGGTTTCGAGATTAAACTCCAGGACAAGACCGGCGGCTCGCTCGACAACTTCTTCCAGGTTTACCAGAACTTCATAGCGCAGCTTAACCAGCAGCCTGAAATACAGATGGCTTACTCGACGTTCAACCCGACGTTCCCGCAGTATCTTGTGGAAATCGACGTTCCAAAGGTCAAGAAAGCCGGCCTCACGCAGACGGCCGTACTCCAGGCGCTGCAAGGATATTACGGCGGTATGTACGTGTCCAACTTCAACAGCTTCGGCCATCTGTACCGTGTCATGATGCAGGCAACTCCGGAGGCACGCGTGTCGCCCGAGACGCTGAAACAGATAAAGGTGCGCAATGGCAACGAGATGGCGCCAATCGACAACTTCGTGAAGTTGAAACGTGTTTACGGCCCGGACATCATCAGCCGTTTCAACATGTTTACCTCCATCGCCGTAACCGGTACGCCTAACGAAGGCTACTCCTCGGGACAGGCCATCGAAGCCATACAGCGTGTGGCCAAGCAGACGTTGCCCCAGGGCTACTCGTTCGACTACTCCGGCATGACCCGCGAGGAAGCCGGCGGCGGCAGCTCCAACACCGCAATGGTGTTCGGCATCGTGCTTCTGTTCGTCTACCTCATTCTCTCGGCCCAGTATGAAAGTTACCTGTTGCCGTGGGCCGTTATCCTTTCGGTGCCGTTCGGCCTCATGGGTACTTTCATCTTCGCCGACCTGTTCAGCATAGCCAACAACATCTACTTGCAGATTGCGTTGATCATGCTAATCGGTCTGTTGGCCAAGAATGCGATTCTGATCGTAGAGTTCGCGCTCGAACGCCGCCACACCGGCATGAGCATAGTCAATTCGGCATTGCAGGGAGCCGTGGCGCGTCTGCGTCCTATCCTCATGACGTCGTTGGCCATGATCATCGGTCTGTTGCCTATGATGTTCGCCCACGGTGCGGGTGCCAACGGCAACCAGACCCTCGGTACCGGTGCCGTAGGCGGTATGCTCATCGGTATGATACTCCAGGTACTGATAGTTCCGGCTCTCTTCTGCGCATTCCAGTTCCTGCAGGAGAAGATTTCCCCGTTGAAGTGGGACGACAAGAAGAGCACCGAACTGTCATCCGAAATCGAACAGTACGGCGGTATGGAAGGAAATCTTCCGCTGAAAGAGAAATAAGTATGTAAGTGAAAAAGCCGCGGGGCATGCCGCCCCTTCCGGACGCGGAGCCCCGCGGCTTAGAATATTAAACTACCCATACAACGTATAAATGAAACTTAAGTTATATCATCTGATACTGCCGGTAGCGGCGCTCGCCGTGCTTCCGAGCTGCCACCTGTACAAGGAGTATGAGATGCCCGTGGAGAACAGCGCCATCATGGGCGACTACAAGAACGCCCTGCAGGACACGGATTCCACCACGCTGGCCCACTTGTCGTGGCAAGAGGTGTTCACCGACCCGCAGCTGCAGCAGCTCATACAGACGGCCCTCGACGCCAACCGCGACCTCGCCAACGCCAAGCTCAACATCGACATAGCGCAGGCACAGCTCAAGGGAGCCAAACTGGCTTATTTCCCCTCGGTGGCCTTCTCCCCCAACCGCGGCGCCGCTTCATACGGCGGCTCAGACATGAGCTGGAGCTACACGCTCCCTCTCGCAGCCAACTGGGAGGTGGACGTTTTCGGCAAACTGCTCAATAACAAACGCAAAGCACAAGTCAACCTGGAGCAGAGCATGGACTACGAGCAGGCCGTCCGCTCGCAGATAATCTGCAGCGTGGCCAATACATATTACGCGATAGCATGGCTCCAGCAACAGCTTGACCTTACCGAGCGCACCTGCGAGATATGGAAAGAGCAGGTAACCACTATGGAAGACCTCAAGGCCGCCGCTCGTGTCAACGAGGCCGCCGTGGTGCAGAGCCGTGCGAATTATTACAACATCGCCTCGTCGATTCCCGACATCAAGAGCTCAATAGCGCAGTTGCAGAACACAATGTCGATACTGCTCGGTTCCTATCCCAAGGAATGGGCCGTTGGAGGTAACATAGAGTTCAATATGCCGGCTTGCACACAGTCGGGAGTACCTCTCTATTATCTTGCGGTGCGTCCCGATGTCCGTGCAGCCGAACGTTCGGTGGCAGCGGCTTATTACACCACCAACATTGCGCGTTCCAACTTCTACCCCTCGCTCAACATCTCGGCGCAGGGAGGATTCACCAACGCGCTCGGCGCCATGGTTTCCAACCCCGGAAAATGGTTCATACAGCTTGGCGCTTCGCTGGTGGCGCCCATCTTCTCTCGCGGCCAGAACATAGCCACTCTCCGTGCGGCAGAGGCAAGCCAGAAACAGGCGCTAAACACCTTCGAGAGCACGGTGCTTTCGGCAGCCGCCGATGTTTCGGACGCCATAGTGAAAATCAATGCCGCCGACCAGAAGCGCCAGATGATTCTCCAGCAGATAGACCAGCTCGAGAAAGCGGTGGAATATACCGAAGACCTCATGCAGTTCGGCCAGACCACCACTTACCTCGAAATCCTCACTGCCCGTTCGGCATTGCTGAACGCACAGTTGGCGTCGTTGAGCAACATCCACGACAAAGCCGCCGCCCTCATTAGCCTCTACCAGGCAGTCGGCGGGGGATATTGAAACACACACCCACTCTTAAAAAACAACGCATTATGACACAAATCAGCCCCCTTGCATTCATAGACCCAGGAGCACGTATCGGCAACAACGTGCGGATAGCGCCCTTCGCCTACATAGCCGGTGACACCGTAATCGGCGACAATTGCCACATACATCCCCACGTGTCGGTACTCGAGGGCGCCGTGATAGGTAACGACTGCGAAGTGTTCGACGGCGCGGTCATCAGTGCCACGCCTCAGGATTTCCGCTGGAAAGGCGCCCGCTCGTTCGTGAAAATCGGCGACAACACCACGGTGCGCGAGCATGTCATCATCAACCGCAGCATACGCGATAACCAGGCGACCGAAATCGGCGCCAACTCCTTCGTGATGGCACAGTCTCACATCGGCCACGACAGCACGATAGGCGACTATGTGGTGCTCGGAAACTCAGTGAAGATAGCCGGTGACTGCAAGGTCGGCAACTTCTCCATACTTTCGTCCAACGCTCTTGTACACGAGCGTTGCGAGGTAGGGGAGTGGGTGCTTGTAAAAGGCGGCACTCGTGTCAACAGCCATGTACCTCCCTATGTAGTGGTGGCGCACAACCCTCTGGCTTACTACGGTGTGAACACTTTCATCCTGAGGAAAGGAAAATTCACCGAGGCCGTTATCGACGACATAGCCAAGTGCTACCGCCACATCTATCAGTGCAACACTTCGGTGCTTAACGCCGTGCGCCGCATCCAGGAGGATATTCCCGAAGGAAAAGAGCGCGACGCCATCCTTGCTTTCATCCGTAACCACAACATGAAGATAGCCGGAGTGCCGGAAATGCTGCTCGAAGATTGATTTGATACACCCCGAATAACCGGCTTGCGCCGTCGACGAAACTCGGCGGTGTGAGTCGGTTCAGCTTTTATAATAGAATTTTCAGATGAAAAGCATCATATATGACTCACCGTGCGGCCACATGCGGCTCACTGTGGACGGCGAAGCCGTTTGCGTGGTAGATTGGATAAAAGATGAGGTGATTTCGGCTCTGGAGGAAGACGCTTCGGCTCCGGAAGACGTGGTTTTATTGGATGAACTGATGGCGCAGTTGGATGAATATTTCCGGGGCGAACGTCGCAGTTTTGAATTGTCGTTGAGAACGTCAGGAACAGAGTTTCAGGAAGCGGTGTGGAGCGAGCTGCAGAAGATTCCATACAGCACTACGGTCAGCTATTCCGAGATAGCACGTAGAATAGGGCGACCGACGGCTGTCCGCGCCGTCGGCCACGCCATTCACTGCAATCCGATAGGGATTCTGATACCTTGCCACCGGGTGATAGGCGCCGATGGCAATCTGAAAGGCTTCGCCGGAGGGCTTGAGGCCAAGAGGTTCCTGCTGGCGCTTGAGCAGAAGCATACTTCCTTTTTGTAACTTCTACAGCTTATCATAATACCGTATATTCCCGATTAATCCTGATAAATCTTGATTAATCGGGATTTTCTTAGGCAAGACAGGCATGATAAGCTGAATATGCCGATATAACTACGCGATGATGCTGCAAATGGACCCAATGGACCCGCTGAGCCTGCTAAGCCGGAAAGGTTGAGTTGGCAACATTGAGCTATAAATAAGGGAGGCGACACCGTCGGCGTGCCACCTCCCTTCGCAGAAAAGTATGTAAATTATTTGATTGTTACTTGATGAAGACTTTACGCGTCGTGCCGTCGCTCATCTTGACGAGGTTGAAACCTTGCCAAGGCTTTGCGGAGGGAATGCCTTCGATGTTGTAGAAGAGTTCGGGCGTTGCGTCGCCGTTCAGGATTTCTTCAAGGCCGGTGCCGATGTTCTCGTTGTAATAAGTGTCGGTGTCGGCATTGTAGTAAACCTTCTCGCCGCCGAATACGGGATGGGCGTCGGTTCCTATCTTCTGACCGAAGGCTTCGCCGAGTTTGTAGGCTATTTCGCCGGAAGCCATTGTCTCTTCGCTGACGAGCGTATAGCAGCCGGGACGGTTATATTCCTTAACCGCGAATGCGTTGGCAATCGGGTTGACCGTGACATTTGTGTTATAGGAAACTATGGCACCCGCTGTATTGCCGAGGTACTCTATTTCACCTACATTGAATACATTGCTTATGCCCGCTTCGCAGCCGTTGGAGAGGTTGCCAACGATACCGGCATGGTTCGATGCGCAGAAGATGTCGCCGGCATTGTAGCAGTCGCGTATTGTCGAAGTCGTTTTCGTCATCGAACCTGCTATACCGCCTACACCAGCCTTTGTGCCGCGCACAGATGCATAGTTGGCGCAAGTACTGATGTCAGTGTAATCCGTGAGGTATGCCACCAGTCCGGCAACCGTCTGTTTGCCGCTGACCTGACCATGAACAGTAATGCCTGAAATCTTGGCGTGTACTTCTTCCGTGCCTTTCACGCAGCCGAAAAGTCCCTGATAGTTGTCGGATGGATTGTTGATGTAGAGCCCTTTGATTGAGTGGCCGTCGCCGAGCAATTCTCCGCCGAACGGTTTGGATGTCGTGGCGCCGATAGGTGTCCATGCGTAGTCGCCGAGGTCAAGGTCGTTGGTGACGATACCTTTGATTGCGGTTTCGCCCTCGTTGACTTTGTCGCGGAACCATGCGAGTTCTGCCGGAGTTGAGATAATGTAGTAACCCTCTTCATTCTCCACGGGTTGTTTGGAATTGGTGCCGTACCAGTCGCCGTCGATGGGTTCGGGCAGTATGTTGAAAGTCTGGAGGCCTTCGGCGTCGTCTGCAATGTTGTAGTCGAGTCGCAGGCAGCGGTAGCCGGGCGCGGAAGCCACGACGGAGTATATACCGTAGGAGCCTTCATAAAGGCCCTCTTCCCCGGGCTCAAGTTGTTGTCCGAGGTGGGTGACTGTTACTTCTGCATCGGGAACGTCGTATGTCACCTTTATGTCGAACATCTTTACCGGGGTGAGGTTGATGGTCACATCGGGAATGTATCCGAAGTACGTCTTGTGTGGAATTGCGGTAAAATTCGGGGAACGTCCGGCTATAGGGCTGATATTGCGGTGGTTGCCTATGGGGTCGCCGTAACCGTTTACCTGGATGACACCTTCGGTGAAGTTAATGGTAGGTTCGGCAGTAATGTCATGGTCTGCCGGGATGTCGAGCGATACCGTCTGTGCTTTGTCAGAAGAACCGAAAGTGTACTGGTTGCCACTGAGTATCAGGGACGTACCGTTGGGAACGCCGTTGTAGGTGACGTAAGCCGACATGTTGTAGATACCTGCGAGCTTATTGGCGGGATGACGCAAGCCGGTATACTGTATTGCTACCTGGTCGCCGGGTTGGAAAATCTTGCTACCGGGCCGGTTGACGTTCACTATTTCGCGGTGACACTTTTTGGCTGTGAAGATTTGATAAGTGGAGTTGCCTGAAGCGTCGGTCATTTTCAGAATCTGGCGCCCCTCTTTGAGCAGCACGCTGTAAGTGCCGTCGCCGTTGTCGGTGATGCCATCGGATGTGAAACCGGTGTATGTAGCCGTTTGCTCGCCGATGGTAGGATAGGCTATGGTCATGGTAGCGGCGCCTGTCGCTTTGAAGGTGTAAATGTGTCCCTCTTCAGTGTCGAGGTAGTAGAAGACGTCATGCTCGGCGTCTACATTCTCTCCTGCAAGTTTTTGTGCGGCTGTGTTATACTCCTTGTTGACAGTGATTTCGGGAACGACTGCTGATTCAGGCTGTCCCACGGTCACCACGTAAACGGCGGTATTCTCCGGCCAGATGGCGCCCCAGTATTCGCCGCCCATGTAAGCGGTCTTGGCGCCCGACGAGTTGTAATAGTTAAGCCCGATAGCATCGTAAGTGACAAGAACTATGGCTGTGCCGTTGCCTACGGCTTTGAGGTCGGCCCATGCCGAGCCGGTCTTTTGCTCCACCTGAAGCACGTCCGAGGAAACGTTGCCGTCGAGATCAAGGATGGTGTAGTGGAAGTCGGGTTCTATGAAATAGTTGTTAGTGGAGTTGTCGGTGAGCTGCCATGAGCGCATGGCATGGGCTTTGAAGACATCCCCCGTGTCGAGGCGCAGGTAACCTTTCGGATTAATGTTAACGAAGATGTCGCCGGTCTCGTACCCACCGTCAGCTTTTACACTATGGTTAATCTGTTTGGGGCCGAAGGCGTGGTAGTCGGCGTCGGTAAACACCAGCACCGGACGTTTGGCCTCATCCTTGTTCATGGTGAAGTAACCTCCCTGTGTCAGTCCCCCTTCCATATAGGTACGGTAATTGTAGACCTGGCTTTCGGCCAGGCGGTAGGTAATAACTTTCGCGTCGCCCGACTCGTCGGTGCTCACGGGAGGAACAGGAGTGAAGTCCACGAAGTGTGAAAACTTCATGTTCAGCTCGAATTCGGCGTTCTTGGGCACCGTTATGGAAAAGTCGTGTGCCAAGGGAATGGCGCCGTTGACGTTGATGTTGCCCGTCAGTGTGTTGCTCTTGTAAAGAGTGGTGTAACCTTCGGCTGCGTGTGCTTCGGACGGGATGAAGGATGCATAATAGCTGTCGCCGTTAAGCGCAAGGAATGTCTTGCGGCCGGCGGTAGTGCTGTTCCCTACTGTGATGGGGTGATTCACTCCCTCGCGGCTGTTGGTGCGCACGTCGAGGGTATAGTCACCGTCGTCGACGGTCCATGTGCGGCCATCGGTCTTGTTGGAGACGTAAGCGGTGAGCGTCAGCACGGTTATCTGTTGTGAAACCGAGTCACCGACTGCTACCTCGATTGTGCCGTTCTCTGTGGTTCCGTCGTAACCTGTTATGATATAGTCTCCGGGTGTAGTCTGGAAGTTATAGACCATGTTATCGGGCTCACCGGTAACTATGGTCTCTCCCGTAGCTTTGGAGACCATTTTCATAGTCTTCGAAGTGCGGTTCATCTTGACGGTAAGATTCACCGCTCCCGAAGTCAGGACGCTCATGCAAAGCGCCGTCAGAACCAGGAATAATGATCTGATTTTCATGATGGTTTTTAGATTGGATTTATTGAAATTGTTAATATACTATTTTTCTTCCGTTGTGGATATATATCTGACCCTTCACAGGATGGGGCACCTTGATTCCCTGGAGGTTGTAATAATGGGTATCATGATATACGGGGAGTTGCGAGCCAATATCTTCTATTCCGGTGTAATCAGGATCGATAGCCAAAAAATGCGCAGGGTTTATATATACGTTCCATGAGCCGGTATGCTCCCCTTGCGGTGTCCATTGGTGCAATGCACCGGCGGCGACGAAGGCCCCGGCATCAGTGGCGTATATATAGCCGGTATAAGGGTTCACGTAAATGCCGTATGGCATCTGTAGAGCCATGAGGTCGTCGCGCAGAGTCCCCGGCATATCTTCCGAAACTCCCGATGTGCCCTCTGTCTCCATGACCTCAGCAGGGTCGATGGTAACGTAGTTGAAAGTGTAATCACCTGTATAATAGGAATATCGAGAGCCTATGGCGAAGAATTTGCCGTCGGTGTTCACGCAGTTGTATGTGGCGGCATATTCCAGTTTCCGGAAGCACTCTTTGTCCGGTTTGCCGTCGAGTACCGCCCGGCAGTCCAGGATTATGGTTGCGGCAGGTATGTCGTAATAGTCGCCCGGAGAGTTGATGCAGAGGTATTGCCCGCTCTTCGACATCTTGCCGTAGAGGTTTATCTGGCCGGTATCAACGTTGCGTTCCACTTCCATGGTCTCGGCATTGATTACGCTGACCGTTGTTTCGTACTCATGGTCTTCCTGAAAGGCGTAGCCGCCGGTGTTGGCAACGAAAAGGCGACCGTCATAAAGTGCTATTCCCTCCGGTTCGTAGCCTACTTCCACGGCGTCCACTACCTTGAAAGTGCTTAGGTCAATCTTGGCTACATATCCTTTGGTGAAGTACTCCATCTCATCGTTGACGCGACACTCGTGGCCGTATGAGGAGATGTAGACATAGCGGTCATCTGAGGCCAGTTTGCGGTTGTTGGGCACTTCCTCGGTGGCAGCCACGGCATGGCCGCTGTTGTCGATGAACTGCACGATGTTCGACCAGTTGACGGCAATGGCTATAAGGTTGTCTCGAACCTGGATGATGTCGTTCGGGGTGTCGCCGAGTTTGTAGCCGTTCACTTCCCGGAACCATTCGTTGCTCAGCATCTGGCCGTCCTCGAAATAGCTCAGCCGGCCGTTGTCCGACTGCCAGTTGCCTTCGTCCACCACAATAAGCTTCTCCTTGGCGGAGGAAGGGTAAACCAACGCTGCGATGCAAAGTATGGCGGTTAGAAATTTGGTAAATAGTTGTTTCATGCGTATTTTGTTGTTTTATTATTCCTTGAAAGACGGGATTAGGATGGTCTTGTCCGTGCAGTGGAGCGTCCGGGTTAGTCCATAAAAAATCCCGATGCGCATGTTCATCGGGACGTATCGTTTGTTGCTTCAAATACTGTGGTATTCCGGTATCCGGAAAGCGGAATGGAGAATAGGGGAGAGGAAAATATAACCGGAAATGAGAGATGAGATGATGCAAGCCCGTGGTCCCGCAGGCGCGAAAATCAGAGTTAAGAGAGGGTCTTCTGACTTGTTCCTGAGGGCCGCGCCTTCCCGGCCGATGTGTGGGCCAGTGACGTTAAGCGGTCATCATTTTATCATCTCGGTGGCTTATAAGCGGTTTAAGATGAGGAATTTACAGCAGCGGGTACTGTCACGGATTCTCACCGTGTTCCACGGGCAACTCTATGCCCATCGCTCTTTCTCGCCGCAAAGTTACAATGAAAATTCCGCATCGCAAAATTTTTCTCCGAAAAAATCGCTGAAAGTTTTATGTCGGCTAGATACAGTATTACTTAAATAATCCGTTGAATCTAGTAATAAATCAGATTAAGCAATATAGAGCGTCTGAGAAAATTTCATGGAAACAAATGTAAAAATTAGTTTAATTCAATGAAATTAACTAACTTTGCAACGTGTTTGTAATGACTGGCATTCAAGAGAGATTGCCACGATAAACATTTTTTATATTAAAGGCGTTTACTGACGCTCTTCTTGACACTTGGAAATCTGGTAAATTTACAATCACTGTCAGGAATGTAGCAAGAGTAGATGGCTTGATGTTGAAGTGATTATATTCTAATGGCCTCATTATACAGGAAGCTGTTAGGATATAACATATTCTGCGTGAGGCTACTGCTTTTGCTCGTTCAACAGTGATGGGCAATTCCAGAGCCTCCAAGTGTGGGACGAGCAAGGTATGGCTCTCACGCACTTTTTTGTTTAATAGCCAGAAGAGAGCAATGGCAATAGATGCATTTCCTCATGTTAAAGTATTTAGGATGTGTTTTTGCGGTCTTGATGATCGCATTATCCATGAATGCTCAGAAATTTGAGCCAAAATGGGTAGGTCAAGTAGTCTTGCTGACTACTGAAGGTGATACGGTAGTTATTCAACCGGAAAAGGCAAGTCCAAAAGTGAAGACCACTCAATCGGCTGGTAGAATTCTTGCCGGTATTGGCAATGTGAGAAAAAAAGTTGTTATTCGAGGTGGGAAGTCCCCTATACAACTGGATCATGAAAAGCCGATAACTTTCGTAGTAAAATGTCGTGACAACGAGATTGACCCGAGTACATTTATTCAGGTCGTTAAG
>OJRI01000300.1_pt1 | contig 38616 bp, 38 predicted proteins | sample 1599151 | NCBI WGS metagenome assembly OJRI01 (sample SAMN03922457, study PRJEB24848) | human gut metagenome | isolation source: stool sample | host: Homo sapiens | place: Germany | collected 2009-11
GAAATTACTAATCTTTGGCGGACTTTGCAAATAATTAGTCGCTTATTGGATGAAATATTGCAGTTATTTGACGAACCTCCCCGAATCGCAGAGATTAAGGCTGATGTGCCGAATACGCCGGATATACCTGATAAACAGCCCTCGCGTCAGGCCGCTTATCGCGACAGCCGGACTCGTCAGGCCTAAAATCATATAGGTGTTTGGCCAGCGGAGCAAATGCGCGAGCACCGGCACCATCATCATGGTGCCGGTGCCCCGGTGCGTGCTTATGTGTCAGCGGGGTTATTGATTGCCGTTTATCTCGTCAAGGATTCCAAGAAGCACCTCTTCGGCATCGGCATGGCCGAGTTGGGCGGCTTTCGTGAGATATGAGATTCCGCTCATGATAGCGTCTTCGTCGCCGTCGGCGCCGGCCAGGAAGATTACCGCTACTGCGTACATGGCATCGGCGTTTCCGAGTTCTATCCCCTGGAACAGATAGTCGGTGGCTGAGTCGATATCATCGGTGTCGAGGTATCTGAGGCCGAGGGCGGTGGCGGCGCCTCCGTCATAGTCGGCCATTGAGGCCAGTTGTGAGTCGGTCATGGATTCGTATGGAGTGTAGTCTACATGCCAGACTTCGTCGGTGAAGATTCCGGCCTGCGCGGTGAAGGAGCCGCAAGCCAGCAGCATCAACGCTGCGAAGAGGGTGAATATCTTTTTCATAATCAGTCGGTTGGGGTTAAAATGTTATTGTGCCGGTAAGTCAGTTGGTTCTCGGTGTTTATAAGGGTGATTGTCGGTAGGAGTGAGGCTTACTCTTCGCCCAATGCTTCCAGGAGGGTGTAATACATTTCGTAGGCCTCTTGCTGACCCATGTCGGCGGCGGTTTCGAGAAGGAGCATTGTTGAGATGAAGGATTCTTCGTCCATGTCTTCAATATCTACGTTTTCAAAATAAGTGCGTGCCAGGACGTACATGGCGTCGGGGTTGCCCAGGTCGCTGGCGAGCGAGAGATATTCGAGGGAGGTGTCGAAGTCATCGATCTGGATGTAACGGCAGGCGAGTTCGAAGGCTGCGAATCCGTCGCCGTCGTCGACAAGGTTTTCGAGGCTACGGATGGACATTGCTTCATATTCCAAGTAGTCGGGAGCCCAGACGTCGGTGGATTCTTCGTATCCGTAAGACTGCGATGCGTCAGCTGTAAAGAGGGCGCCGGAGGCCATAATCATAATTGCTGCGAACAATGCTACTAATTTCTTCATGGTGATGTTTTATTTAGGGTTTACTGCGCCTTCTATAAAAGCGGTCGGGAGTGGCTAACTTCCCCTTAATTTTATGCACAAAAAAATCGGCCACTTTTCACAAAGAAGCCGATCAAAACCTTAATCTTAATTTAATACTATGAAAAACACACCGCAAAGTTACTGCTTTTCTACGCTTTCCGAAAAATAATTTCCATTCTAATTTTAATATATTAATAGACTTTAACATTTAGTCGCAAATATTAAACAATTTTAAAGTTTAATTTTTGCTTCTTTTCTCGATTTTTAGCGCCTACCGTTACTTTTCACCTTTTTCTACCCATCGGTATATTTCTTGCAAGTGGCTGGATGTCGGCATACTTCCTACTCTCCGGTTTGTATATCTTACCCCTTCAACCCTCGGGCAATAAAGCTATTTGCCACGGCGTTATTATGGTAAACTACTTCATTATGAAACGGAATATCACCCTCCTGCTCCTTTGTATCATCCTGTGCGTCGGAGCCGCCACGGCCCAGAAATCCGACCGTGTTCTCTGGGGCGCGAAAGTCAACGCCAACATCGAACTTCCAGGAAAGTGGAGGTTCGACAACGGCGGCTCAGCGAAGATGTACAAGCCGGGCTTCGGCGTCGACCTCGGCGCCGTGTGCAACATCTACCTCGGCGCCGGATTCTACTTCGAGCCGGGCATCGACCTCTTCTACGAAGGATACCGTTATGATGACATCTACATAAACCAGGGACAGAAAACAAATCCGAAAGTCACGAAATTCGGTATGCGCTTGCCGTTGGTTGCTGGCTACACCTTCAACCTTTCCGACCGCATGGGCCTGAGCATCTTCGCCGGCCCGCAACTGAGCTACGCCTTCGCCGGCAAGGTAAGTGTGGAGGGCAACCTCGACCTGGGCGAAGATTTCCCGAACGACGACCTCTTCGGCCGCGCCGGCCAGAACCGTTTCGACTGCGCCTGGAAAGTGGGTGTCGGATTCCCGGTGGACAGCTATATGCTCTCGCTGGAAGCCGACTTCGGACTGACCGACCTCCAGAAAGGTCCCGTCAAATTCCGCGAAAACCGCGTAGGCCTCGCCTTCACCTACTACTTCTGACACCTTTCTCCACAAAGCACAGCACGGCCGGGAATACCGCGATAACGGTATTCCCGGCCGCGACATCCACAGAGCCGACCGATTGTTAAAATCCGGAAGAAAACCGGAGAAAACGTGTCGGGATTTGGAGAATCAGGGAATTATTAGTAATTTTGCAACGAATGCACGGCGCCTGAGCCAAGCGAGGCCAACCGTCGGCAAGACATATCAAGAACAATCTTGCTTTGTCCGGCTATCGAAAATCGCCATATTCTCAATAACTGCGGACAGCCACAGCAACCCGACTTGTTCCCTGCATCCCGTTGGCAACGTTGCGGCTGCCGTTCCCGAAAGGAAAGTATCCGCTTCCGAAATATGGGACCGCGTGGGGGTGGACTGTTTATTCCGCAGTGGGTGTTTGGCGATGCCCCGATAGCAATATTCCGTTCATACCCACGCCTTTATTTATGGAGCATTACCTGTATTTACTGCGCGTCGCAGTAGAGAAACGTTTCGGCGCACCCTTGCAGACTTCCCGCGACTACTACACCCTTTCCGACGAAATCTCCGAGTCTAAAACCGGGTCGCTTTCGGCCTCTACGCTGAAACGCCTTTGGGGTTATGTCCACGACTCCCATGGAAAGCACCGGAGCACGCTCGACATCCTGGCGCGCTACGCAGGCTATGAAGGCGGGTTCCGCGATTTCTGTTCGCACTGCGACGCCTCCTCCAGTGGTTTTGAGATGGAACGTGTACTCGATGTCTTCGCCCTCCCCGCAGGGGCAATCGTTTCCGTTACATGGGAACCGCAACGTAGCCTCCTGCTCCGCTATATCGGCCGGTGTATCTTCACCGTAGCGGAGGCCGCCAACACCAAAATCCCGGCCGGCACAAAGGTCCGGTGCGCACGCCTGATTGACAGCGAGCCGCTCCTGCTCGACATCCTCGACAAAGCCGATAGCCCGGTAAGTCTATATCATGCCGGCAAAATAAACGGCATACACTGGGAAATTATCAATTGATTTTCCCCGCCGCTTCATCATACATTTTCCCAATCTTTTTTTCCACAGCCGTCACTGCGTCTACATATAAGGTCATGGCTTGCTGCACTTCCATTTCCATTCCCGTACCCCAGGTTTCATGTTTTTTCAATACATCTTCCGGACATTCCCGGAGATAGTCCCTGATTATAACCTGCGGCATCAACGGTTGCTGCACGAGTTCATTACATCGATCCCGAAGCTCTTCTTTTGACATTGTGTCATCTTCAAGCAGAGCCTGGAATTTCTTTGTCCGGCTTTCAATCTGCCGGACTGCTGCATCAACCCCTTTATTATGGAGCCTTATCCATTTCTCTTCTCCCGGCGCCCCTTGGGGAAGAGTGGACGTTTCGGGGAGGGCGGCAACGTCGCCGGCAGTCTTGACGACAGGAACAGAATCCGGTTTCCTTTCGCGCCAAAGCGTGTCGGTGCGTACTACTGTCACAGGTTCAGGGGGCGGCGCGATGAGCGGAGGCACTACGGCAATGGCTGTGAATATGAGCGCACCGGCAGCGGCGAACAACCCGGCACACCGCAAGACGAATCCGGTCCGGCGTCGGGCAGCAAGCATCGCGGACGCGTCTGCAAAACGCTTTTCCGGCTCCGGAATCATCGCCCTGCGCACTATGGGGCGCCAGGCCAGCCCCGGACGTATCTCCTGTAACAACTTCCCGAGACTCCACACGTCGGCGCGCGGCGAGGCCACATATCCCGCTTCCCACTGCTCCGGTGCCGAGTAGGCGCGGTTGCCGCCGACGGTCTTGCCGCGCGAATATTGCGCCGCGTCGCTGAGATTGAAGTCTATGACGGTGACACGCGGATTGTCGGCCGCGCCGCTGACCAGGATGTTTTCAGGCTTCAGGTCGAGATGCGCCACACCTTTCGAGTGGACGTATGCCATCGCCTCCAGCAGCAGCCGCGCCAGCAACGCACGCCGGCTACGCCCCGCCTCATGCAGGTATTCGTCGAGATGCACGCCGCTGACATGCTCCATCAGCATACTGAGGCCTACCCCCGGTATCCCCTTGAGCGCCACCACCCTTACGATACCGGGATGGTTGAACGACAGCAGTATCTCGTACTCCTTGAGCAATAGCATCCGCGCCTCGGAACTCTGTCCCAATTCGGCACAAAGGCTCTTCACGAACCACACGTGGCCGTGCCAGCACACCGTACCGAGTACGAACACGCCATGGCGCGAAAGTTCCTTGTAGCCACTGAAAACACCGTCGGTCTCAGCCGTCGGCAGTGACATTATTTCAGAGCTGTTATCCTCCATACGCCACAAAATTAATAAAAATCTTAGTTCCCGGCTATACTTGGACTAAAAATGAACCAACTAAATTCATTCCCAATGCTTAACTTTGCGGCGAAATTGTTATCGGAATCGCCATACCCAGTTCACTGACAATCTAACAATCCTCTCATAAGCCCTACTGTCACGGCTAACGACGAAAAACGCCCGGCACCGTTCTATCGGCGGTGCCAGGCGTTTTTTCGTTGAATGTTTTCCTAATATTCTGCAGGCTCCAATAGGGTGCTTCACGCTCCCGAGGTGGCCGGCGGCTATCAGAAATTATGATAATTTTGGGTTATTCTACGTCTTTATAACGCACACGCTCCCGCAAAGGTTCATTTATTCTCAAGTACCGGGCGAATGCGGCGGTTTATCTTCTCGAAATGCGCTTTCTGGCCGGGAGTCATCTCCCCTTTGAGATGTACGAGACGCCGGTAACGCTCCATCGCCGGACGGTAGAAAGTCTCCATCACCGACCCTGCGCCGGGATGGAATTTCCCGTCGGCAGAGATAAAGTTTTCCAGATCCATCGACAGCTTGTCATACTCTCCAAGCAGCGTGGCGATTTCGGCAAAATGCGGCGAACGCGGTGGCTCCGCGGATTGCGCCTCGGCTTGTGCGCGCCGCAGCGAGTCGGCCATGCGCAAGGAGTCGAACCGCGCCGTCTCCAGAGCGTCACGCAGCGAATCGAGCCGCGCCAGCGAATCCTCGGCACGCAACGAATCCACACGGTAAAGCGAATCCCAAATAGCGCCGGAATCCACCGCCGGGCGCCCCGGCTTCTTTCCGCCACACGAAGCCAGCAGCAACAAAGCCCCGGCAACCGCCAAAATCTTTCTCATACCGCAAAATTACTAAAAACTTCTGATTTAAACCTAATGATTATCATATTCCACGCCCAAAACTTGCCGATAACGGCAAGTTTTGCTATCTTTGCACTAAATTTTAACCAAATTACCTGCCGATAATGGAATATATCTCAGTTAAAGAGTGGGCGCGATCGCATGGCGTATCGGAGCGGACAGCACGAAACTATTGTGCGCAGAACAAAATCGAGGGCGCGTTTCTCGTAGGGAGGACATGGAACATTCCTGCTGATGCGCAACCGCCGAAACGCTCGCGAAAATCCTCACCATCACCGTTACTAAGTATGCTGAGGGAGCAAAAGTCCGGGAAAACAAAGGGCGGCATCTACCACCGCATACAGATTGACCTCACCTATAATTCCAACCATATAGAAGGCAGCAGGCTGACCCATGACCAGACCCGCTATATTTTCGAGACCAACACCATCGGCCTTACAGACGGCTCGGTCAACGTCGACGACATTATTGAAACCACAAACCACTTCCGTGCGATAGACTACATCATCGACAATACTGACGGAAAGCTCACTGAAACGTTCATCAAACACCTTCATTTCCTGCTTAAATCGGGAACATCCGATGAACGTAGAGCATGGTTCATGGTCGGTGATTACAAGAAACTGCCGAACGAGGTTGGTGGCAACGACACGACGGAACCGGAGAATGTCCACCGCGAAATCAAGGCGCTGTTGAAAGAATACACCGGCAGGAAACACCCTACGCTCGAGGATATTATTGATTTCCACCAGCGGTTCGAGGCGATTCATCCTTTTCAAGACGGCAATGGCAGGGTAGGAAGACTGATAATGTTCCGCGAATGTCTCCGTTTCGGCTTCGTGCCGTTCATCATAACAGACGAGCTGAAGATGTTCTACTATAGGGGTCTGCGCAACTGGCCTAGGATAAAAGGCTACCTCATGGATACGTGCCTGACCGCCCAGGACAACTTCAAAATCCTCCTCCATAAATTCCGCATCAAATACACCGACTGATTTATCCGGGTTATCCCGAACCCGCGCATGAGTTTACAATAAAATATGGCCAAGCAGAAAAAGTCATAGTCTAATAGTCGTAGTTTGAACTATTATTGCTATATATGCAGCCTAATAGACGCAAGTACGACCATTAAACAGAATATCTAATATTGCCGCACAGAGACCTCATTTTACAGATTTTTAAAATTGCAATTCGCTGAAAGAGTGAGAGTTACGGGCGGGGATTTGCAGGAACGGTTTTTTTTTACTATCTTTGCGGTTTCAAAAGGACTTTCACATGGAGAAGAAATTCAAGAGAACACTTATCACCACGGCGTTGCCTTACGCCAACGGGCCGGTACACATCGGCCACCTTGCCGGCGTCTACGTGCCGGCCGACATCTACGCCCGCTTCCTGCGTCTCCAGGGACGCGACGTCCTGATGATTGGAGGCAGCGACGAGCACGGTGTCCCCATCACCATAAAGGCCAAGAAGGAGGGCGTGACGCCCCAGGACATAGTGGACCGTTACCACAACATCATCAAAGATTCCTTCCAAGAGCTCGGTATCTCGTTCGACGTCTATGGCCGCACCACTTCCGACACACACCGCCGGACCGCCTCCGAGTTCTTCCGCAAACTTTACGACGACGGCCAGTTCGTGGAGCAGACTTCCGAGCAGCTCTACGACGAGGAGGCCGGGCAGTTCCTGGCAGACCGCTACGTGACGGGCACCTGCCCCCACTGCGGCGCCGAGGGCGCTTACGGCGACCAGTGCGAGAAATGCGGCACGTCGCTCAACGCCACCGACCTCATCAACCCGCGCTCGGCCATCACCGGTTCCGTGCCCGTGATGCGCGAAACCTCCCACTGGTACCTGCCCCTCGACCGCTGGCAGAAGAAGCTGGAACATTGGATTCTCGACGAGCACAAGGAGTGGCGCCCCAACGTCTACGGCCAGTGCAAGTCGTGGCTGGAGATGGGCTTGCAGCCGCGTGCCGTGAGCCGCGACCTCCCGTGGGGTATCCCCGTGCCCGTGGAGGGCGCAGAGGGCAAGGTGCTATACGTGTGGTTCGACGCCCCCATCGGCTACATTTCTAACACCAAGGACCTGCGCCCCGACGACTGGGAAACCTGGTGGAAAGACCCGGAAACACGCATAATACACTTCATCGGCAAGGACAACATCGTCTTCCACTGCATAGTATTCCCCGCCATGCTGATGGCCGAGGGTTCCTACAACCTGCCCGACAACGTCCCCGCCAACGAATTCATGAACCTCGAGGACGACAAGATTTCCACCTCGCGCAACTGGGCCGTGTGGCTTCACGAATACCTGCGCGAACTCCCCGGAAAGCAGGACGTGCTGCGCTACGTGCTCACAGCCAACGCCCCTGAGACGAAGGACAACAACTTCACCTGGGCAGACTTCCAGACACGCAACAATTCCGAGCTGGTGGCCATCCTCGGCAACTTCGTGAACCGCGCCATGGTGCTCATCCACAAGTACTATGACGGCGTAGTTCCCGAACCGGGCGAACGCACAGAAATGGAGAGCGCCCTCTTCGACGAGATACGCCGCGCCTCGGAGCGCGAAACCGACCTGCTGGAGCATTTCAAGTTCCGCGACGCCCTGAAGGAGGCCATGGAGATAGCCCGCGCCGGAAACAAATACCTGGCCGACGCCGAGCCCTGGAAGATAATCAAGACCGACCCGGAGCGCGCCGCCGTCATCCTCAACACCGCCGTCCAGGTATGCGCCAACATCGCCGTGGCTTTCGAGCCGTTCCTCCCCTTCATGGCCGAAAAGCTCCAGAAGATGCTCGGCCTCGAAAAGCTGGAATGGAACATGCTGGGCAACGACACCCTGATTCCGGCGGGACGCACTTTGGCCAAACCGGAACTCCTCTTCGAGAAAATCGGCGACGAAGTGGTGGAGCAGCAACTCGCCAAGCTCGCCGAGGCCAAACGCCTCAACGCCATCAACAACTGGAAGCCCGAACCGGTGAAACCCGCCGTCCCCTTCTCCGACTTCGAAAAACTCGACATCCGCGTGGGAACCGTGCTTGAGTGCAGCAAGGTGAAGAAAGCAGACAAACTGCTGCGCTTCCTCATCGACGACGGCATGGAGCAGCGCACCATCGTGAGCGGCATCGCCAAGTTCTACAAGCCGGAAGAGCTCGTTGGGCGCCAGGTATGCTTCATCTCCAACTTCGAGCCGCGCAAACTCAAAGGCATAGAGTCACAGGGCATGATACTGAGCGCCGTCAACCCCGACGGTTCGCTGACGCTGCTCTCCCCCTCGCAGCCGCTGACCCCCGGCTCCACCATCGGATAAAAAAGCGGTCTTCCGCCTCAATATAAACAGAGCGGGGTGCATCGCGCGATGCACCCCGCTCTGTTTATGTCTTCGAGATTCTCGGGTTTCTCCTGATTAATCACGATTAATCGGGAAGGGAAAGCGCCTTAGTCAAGCGCGACGTCCATTGCCATGTAGTGCTGGTAGGGATGGTCGCAGCCGGGGCATTTCTCCGGCGGAGTAGTCCCTTCGTAGATGTATCCGCACACGAGGCAGCGCCATTTCACCGGTTTCTCGCGTTTCCATACAGTGCCCTCTTTCACCTCTTTGAGGTAGCGGTCGAAGCGGCGGCGGTGCGACTCCTCTACGGCGGCGATGGCACGGAAGTGGTCGGCTATCTCAGGGAAACCTTCTTCATCGGCCACCTTGGCGGAGTTCTTATACAGCTCCACGCCTTCGGCCAGCTCTTCGGCGGAGGCGATTTCCAGATTCTGCGCGGTGGTGCCTATAACACCGGCGTCCACGTTGAGCGTAACGTCAACCTTGCCGCCCTGAAGCATCCGGAAGAACACTTTGCCGTGGTGCAGTTCGTTGGCTGCCGTTTCGCGGAAAATCTCGCCAATGGGGAAATACTGCTCTTTGTCGGCCTGCTGTGCGTAATAGGTGTATCTGGTGTAAGCGGTGGATTCGCTCACGTAGGCGGCCACGAGGCATTTTTCAGTCCTCGTGCCGCGAATATCTTTTGTGTTTGCCATAATAATAAATTTTCAAGTATGTGTTCAAGATTAAAACGGCACACACAAACAAAGGTTCACTAACTCTTTACATATAATCCTTCAAGGCGTCACAGGTGCGGATGTAGCGCGGCAGTCCCGTTGTGGCCTGGATACATTTCAGGGCATTGCGCTGCCCCCCGGTCAGTATGCGTTTCCAAGAATTCCATGTGTATCCGTCCTCGCGGTGAGTCTGTTGCCGATAACGGGGAATAGCCAGGAGGCCGTAGCCGGCTTCAGCCCTGAGACACGGATCGGTGCTGTTCTGCGCCACCTGCTCCAGGAGTTCCTGTGCACGCTGCGCCGTGGGGTCTTCGTCGTAATCGTACACAGAGAAAGAATAGGAAGTCAGCGCCCAGAGGTCGCCCCAGTGCGAGGCGTTGAAGAGCAGGAGCGCAAGGTCGTACTGCTTGCGGGCGCGCTGTTCCCCCTCGGAATCTGCAATCTCCTGCTCAAGAGCGAGGACCCGGCGTGCGAAGTCGGCCTTGTAATTAACCCGGGCGACTTTCGGCAAAGCGGATTCCTTCGGCGTCTTGTAATACTGGCGGTTGAAGGGATTCCGGGTCGACACTTTGCGCCCCACGAGGTAGGGGAAGATGTTCTGCTGCGCGATGAACGTCAGCGGCACGGCGTCGAGGTATTTCAACGCTTCCTCGTACTTTCCGGCGCGCAGGAGCGCGGTTCCGGCCATGTCGTCGGTCAGCGCCTGCGGCAACCCGGCGAGATCCATGAAAGCCTTGTCCAGCCCGGTGGCGCTACCTGAACGAACCATATCGGCGAGAGCGAGGCATGCCTCCAGGTTATCCACTATCGCGTAACCTTTCTGATACATCCACGGGGCATTGACCAGGTTTTCCGACATGGCGCACATCAGGTAGTGCGTCACCTCGCGGCCGGGCGCGGAAGTCATGGCATTGAGACGCGGCAAGATACAGTCGGTCAGGAAGATATGGTCATCGGCACCGGTGGTGTCGTAAGTAATCCATTCATAAGAGGTGCCGTCGGAGTATGTTTCCTTGTTCACCTTTCCCTCGGCTTTCATCTCGGCGTTGGCACGCGCCGCCAGCTCTTTGAGCTGCGCGATGAACCGTTCCTGCGCCGCTTGGCTCGGGTCATAAAGGTTAATGAGCATGTCCACGCGTTCAAGGTTACGGCGCATCGCTTCGGTGCCGTCGAGTAGCCGCGCCTGCGCGAGTGCCTGACGCGCCTCCGCCGACTTTCCTTCCACGCCGAGCACAACGGCTTTCGCAGAGGCCCATGCCATCGGGTCCTTCACCTTCCCTCGGGCCAGGACCTCGTCGGCCAACGCAATGAAGGAGGCACACTCGCCGGTGTCTGGCAATGTGGGACCATCGTAAAAATACTTTTCGTAACCTTCATATTTTTCCAGCGAATGGTTGATGCCGCCGGTGAGGTAGTTCACGTAATCCTGGAGCAGATAGAGCGTGGCGTCAGACTGCGGATTCCCGGCCACCGCCTTCTCCAAATTGCCGAGTCCCACCAGTTTGGAGACACACCACTCGGCCGAGACATTGTCGCCGAGGCGGTAGAAGATTTCCAGCGCGCGGCTATAATCTTTGAGTCGGTAATAAGCACCGGCGAGGTAACCCTCGAAACGATCGCGGAGCGGCGACTGCTCCATGCCCGCGCAATCCTTCTCCCAGAGCGCCACTACCGCGCGATAGTCTTCGGCACGGTAAAGCGCACGCATTTTCAGGAAAAGCTGACGCGGACGCAGCGCTCCCGCCGGCGATACCTGCACGGCGTCGGCCAAACGGCGGAAACCCGTAACCGACGGCTTTTCGTATTCCCACAACTCGCTGTCGTAGGCCGAAATGAGTTTGTTTAGCTCTACGCACTGCGACAGCAGTTTCAGAGCCGCGCGGTCGTTGCGCTTCCTGAGACAGGAGATGAACTTGCCCGGGCGATTGCCGGTCAAAGCCGCGGCCGGGTTGTCGCTGTTCAGCCAGGTTTCGATGGCCCGCCGCGTCACTTTACCATTGCAGTAGCCGTACCAGAAATCCACGGTTTCCTTATTGCCGGCGCTCTCGCCGTCCGGCCGGAAACCCAGCGGCGTCATGTAGAAGAAAGTATAATATTGCGACTGCGGCTGCGGCAGGTCCGCGCAAGCTTCCGCTGTCTGCGGCCACATCACGGCCAACAGGCTAACGGCCGCTATCAAGAAGTTCCTTAATTTCATCAATCTTATAGCATTTTAGTGAATTTTCATCGAGATGATAGAGTACTACCGACCGGACGGCGCCGGGACGCTCCTTGGCCAACCGTTGTTTCACCGCCATAAGGATGGCATACGGCGCCCCTTCGCGGCGAATGGTGTTGCCGGGATACAGCCGCACGTTCTCGCCTCCGGGATTGAGCGGCGACGGCACGCTGTGGTAACTCTTAACCAGCAGGTGGTTACGGTCGAGTGCACGGTAAAGCGTGGTGTCGTCGGGCTCCGGGATTCGGCAAATCTGCCGGAAGTCCGGTCCAGCGAACACAAGGTCCCAACGGTACACCGGCAACGCGGTGCTCAGCGGCAACGGATAGCCTTTAAGGTATTTCATGAACGGCTCTATGCTGTGCTCCGTGAGGATGGAGTTCGGTTCGCCGGCGTCCTTGAAGTTGCCGGTATTGTAGACCATCAGCACGCCACGGTCCACCGGCGGCGGGTCCTGCGCCAATTGGTGCAGCCGGATGGTGGAAGAGACTTCGCCGCCGCGCTCGTGCATCAGCCCGGTGGCGCGCTCGGCCAAGCGGAAGAAACTCGCGCGCGTCGACGGTGTCCAGTCGCAGTCCAGCTGAAGCTCCTTCACGGGCGGCAGCCCGTTATGCTCCGCCATGGCGGCCACTCGTTTCACTATCAGCTGCGCCAGCGTATCGGGTTCGGATGCCGGGAAAACCCTTCGGTCGATGAAAACCACCGGTACGGCCTCGACGCCCTCCGGCCACGGTTCCGAGAAGCGCAACGACCCTTCCGGCCGGGGCTTGCGGTCCTCACCGGCCACGACGTCGAACATACGGACATACAGCCGCCCCACGCCATAGTCGCGCAGCGCCTGCCGTTCCGCCGCCGAGAGCGCGAACGTGGTGCGCCAGTAATACATAGCCGCCGGAAGCTCCGGGTCTTTCCGCCCGCAAGCCGCCAGCAGCAACAGCGCCGTCAACGCTATCATCAAAATACGTTTCATCGTTCGGGGAGGGGTTGGCGCTCGAAGGCATCAATCATAGAGCCGGGGGTGGCGTTCAGGATTTCCTGGCCGCGGGCGGCGGCGTAGTCTTTTATGGCGAAGTAGCTGCGGAAGGCTACCGTCAGGCTCCCCAGGATGTCGTGGAGCCGGTAACCGGCATACTCTGCCGCCACGCGGTCGAGTTCCGCCGGATTGTCGGAGTAGAAGTGCGGCTGCACGCTGAGCACGCGGTTCTTGTCGTCGACGCTCAGCGTCCGGCTCCACGAATGGTCGGCGCCCACGAGGTAAAGGCGCCCGTAGCCCATGTTGAGTGCCACCATTATGGCGGCGATGAGCACGTTGCGCGGCCGCGGCATGCCGAGTCCGCGGCGCATCAACAGCCGGCACAGCGCGCCGTGCCCTTCGAGCGGCGTTAGGTTGAAGGTGCTGAGTTTCAGCAGGCTGCCTATAGCGAGCTTCTTTGCCTGCGCGAGGCGACCGGCCGGCACGTGTAGCGTCATCGGCTTTTCCACGCCGCGCAGGTGTTCCCACAGCCGACGCACGTTGGGGTCGCTCTCCGTGCCGTCGAAGAAATGCGGGTCGGCCAGGATGTAATGGTCAGGCGCCAGTTCGCGGAACTCCGGCGCGTTGGCGGCGAAGTTCACCGCCATTGTCTCGCGGCTTTTCAGCAGCGGCATCCGCGTGTCGAGCGTCTGGCGCAGCGACGGACCGTTGCCCATTATTATCAGTTCGCGGTCGGGCGTCACCGGCGCTGCTTTCCGTCCGCGACGCGAAAGGAGAGCCACCTTCAGCAGCGACGCGGCGTCGGAGGCAAACAGCCCAGTCCCTTTGGCTATCTTTTCAAGCATCTGCATATTCGTAAGGATACTCAGGGTCGCGCCTTTCTATCACCTCCAGCGTATTAAAGAACTTGAAGTCGGGCAGCAGTTTGCGGAGTTCGGCGTCCGAGAGCACGCGGTCGCGCATCTTCCAGGCCAACGTTTCGCTGCCGTAGAGGGCGCGCAGGCGCGGCAGGCGGTCCGCCACTTTGGCCAGCAGCGCGGCCCATTTCTGCGGAAGCACCACGGTACGCTTCGTGGCACCGGCGTTGGTGGTCATGGCTTGCGCGATTTCGGAGAGACGGGGACGCCGTCCGTCGGTGACGTTGAAGACGCCGTCGGCACCGGCTATGGCCACAGCCACACGTGCCACGTCGAGGGCGCACACTGCGCTGCGCCGCGCCGGGCAGTCGCGTATCACGAAGAATTGCCCCGACATCACGAGGCGGAACAGACGTTCGCCTTCCCCGCCGATGTCGGTGCCGAACATCATGGCCGGGCGGAGCACGGCCAACGGGACGCCCTGTTTGCGGCACAACACCGCGAGCCGTTCCTCGGCCTTGAGGCACAACCGCGCGTAGGGTTCCACGGCGCTGCGGCGCGAGTTCTCGAACAGCTCTTCGTCATCGCTTCCGGCATATACTTCCGCCGTGCTCACCAGCACCACTTGTATGACTCTGCGGCCGGAGACAAGCTCCTCGGCGCGGCGCAGGGCGTCCTCCCCTTTTTCGCCGCCGTCGGGCAGCGTCATCAGCAACGTCGGGGCGGTGAAGACGCACCCTTCGGCGGCCGCCTCCAGGTAGCGTCCCATGGGGCTTTCCGCCCCTATTATCTTGCAATTTTCTCTTTCCATCTGTCAAATACCTCGCCACGGGGCTTCGGCAACTGCAAATTTAGTAAAAAAACGGCGAATCGTGACCGCCGTTCCGCTTTTTTTTCTTAAATTTGCGCGTGTTTTTAACAATAACGCTCCCCGGGCGTTATTACAGTATAGAAACAAACGTAGAAATATAAACCCGAGTCGAGGTATGCGGCCTTTTCCTCCGCCGGAGAGAATGCCGCCGCGCCTTTTGCGTATGCCCCGACGTAAACAAGACATGAATATGGATAAACTCAGTTATGCCTGGGGCCTCGCCATGGGGCAGCAATTACGCGCCATGGGCGTGCAGAATCTCGAAATCTCCGATTTCTCGAACGCCGTCAAAGCCGCTTTCGACGGCAAAGAACCCGAACTTCCCCTCGACGAGGCTCAGAAGCTCATCAACGAATATCTCGCTGACCTCCAGGAGAAAGCCGTAGCCAAAGCCAAGGAAGTTGGCAGCAAATTTCTCGAAGAAAACGCCAAGAAAGAGGGCGTCAAGGTTACCGCAACCGGCCTGCAGTATATGGTAGAGAAAGAGGGCACCGGAGCTTCCCCCGCCGCCACCGACGAGGTTACGGTCCACTACACCGGACGTCTGCTCGACGGCACCGTATTCGACAGCAGCGTGAGCCGCGGCGAACCCGCCACTTTCCCGCTCAACCGCGTTATCCCCGGTTGGACCGAGGGTCTCCAGCTCATGAAAGAGGGAGGCAAGACGGTCTTCTTCATCCCGTCGGAGCTCGCTTACGGCGCACAGGGCGTACCCAACGCCATCCCGCCCCACTCCACACTCATCTTCGAAGTCGAACTCATCAAGGTTGTCAAGAAATGAAAATGAAATATGCGGTGGCAGCCGTAGCGGCCGCTTTCGCCCTCACTTCGCTCCTCTCATGCGGTAACAAGAAAGCCGAACAGGCCGAAAACGAAACCGTGCGCAACGAAGAGTCCGCGGCAGCCGCCGTAGCCACCGAAGCCGAAGGCGTGATGCCCACAAACCACGAGGATTCACTCCGCGCGCAGTATGACGCCGCTTTCTTCCAGAAACCCGGCGATTACAAAACCACCTCCACCGGTCTCAAATACGTAATCGTAAAAGAGGGCAAAGGAGAATCGCCGAAACCCACCAGCGTCGTTACCGTAAACTATGAAGGAATGCTGACCGACGGCACCGTCTTCGACAGCAGTTTCGACCGCGGCCAGGCCATCGACTTCCCCCTCAACCAGGTTATCCCCGGCTGGACCGAAGGCCTGCAGCTGATGAAACCGGGCGGCGAGGCCGTCTTCTACATACCCTCGGAAATAGGATATGGAGAAACCGGCACACCGGGCGGACCCATTCCCCCGAACGCCGACCTCATCTTCGTGGTTGACCTCATCTCAGTAAACAATTAACTTACAACAATATGAAAAAGATTACATTAGCGGCACTGTGCTGCGGCGTTCTCCTGCTCGCCGGAGCCTGCAAAGGCCGCACCTCGGAAAACGCACAACCCAACGGCGACACCGTGAATGACATTGTTGGTGAAGAAGTGGTTATGCCCGCTGCCAACGATTCTGACACCGAAGTAATCGCCGACTCACCCGCCGAGGCAGCAGCCACCGGCGTAGACCAGAACTCTAAAACCCAACAATAAACAAGCATGAAAGCTAAATTCTTCATGGCGGCAATGGCCTCCGGCCTGTTGCTGCTTACCTCTTGCGGCGGCGGTGCCCCCACGGCTAAAGACATCAAGGAAGCCGCCCCCAAAACCCAGGAAGACTCTCTCTCCTACTACTTCGGCACACAGATAGCCGGCATCTACGACCAGATGTGCATGACCGACACAACGCTTAAGACCGACGCCAACAAACAGGAGTTCCTCAAGGCGTTCGGCGACGCTATGGCACATCTCGACGGCAAAAGCGAGGCATACATCGGCGGCTACACCGCGGCCCTGCAGCTCATACTCCAAAGCACCGAAATCAACAAGCAGCTCAACGTCAAGCTCAACCCGACGATGATCGGCTCAGGTTTCGCTTACGCCATGCAGGCCGACTCCCTGCGCAAGAACACCGACGGCGCACAGTACATACAGAAGACCCTCATGGCCCTCTCTGAGAAGAAGCAGAAAGCCGACACCCAGGCTGCTCAAGGAGCCCTTGCCAAAATGACATCGAAGGGATACCAGAAGGTTGACCCCTCGCTCTACAAGAAGACCATCAAGGCAGGCGACGGCCCCGCCCTCACCTCCGAAAGCCGCGTCAAAGTCTCCATGTCGCTGACCGGCCCCGACGGCAAACCCGTCAATATGCCGATGCCCCAGGAGGTTGTCGTCGGACAGTCCTTCGGCCCCAACTCACCCCTCACCAAGGGTATGCTCGGCATGAAGGTTGGTGAAAACACCTCCTTCGCACTGCCTTCGAGCGAGCTCTTCCCGGGACAGCAGAAACGTTTTGGCCTCAACGACTCAGACCCCGTGATCGTCACCGTCAACGTTCTCGAACTCCTTCCGGCCCAGAAGCCGCAAGGGAAAGCCGTGACGCCCGGCGCTCCCCAACCCGTCGAAGTCCAGCCCGCCGGGAAACCGGCTGAAGCCCCCGCTAAAGGAGCCAAATAACGAAACACCAACCACCAGATAAAAAACCGGCTCCCGGCCGAGCCGGTTTTTTTAATTAGCATAAGGCAAAACATTTATTCCCGGTATAAACCTTATAAGTTTTATAATTCTTATAATCCCCGGGATTTCGCATCTTCTCAAAAATCACCACCCATAGAACAAATTAATTCCCTATGAATAAACTTTTCACCACGCTTTGCCTCGCGACCGCGGCCCTCGCCCCGTTGGCAGCCGCACCCACCGGAGGCTCCCCGGCCGCCAAAAGCATAACGGAAGCCGCCCCAAAAACTCAGGCCGACTCCATCTCATACTACTTCGGCACCCAGATTTCAGAATATTACGATTCGATGTGCGAGGATGACCCCTCGCTGAAAACCCCAGGTGCCAAACAAGAATTCCTGAAAGCTTTCAACGATGCAATCTCACAACTCGAAGACAAAACCAATGCATATATAACCGGCTATAACGCAGGCGTGCAAGTGTTGCTTAAAGGCGTGCAACTCGACAAATATTTCGACATCCACCTCAATCCCGGGATGGTAGGCTATGGCATTGCTTACGCACTCTCAGATAACACCGACCGCACGAAAATCCAAAGCGAAGGGATGCAGTACCTCGATAATATATTCAGTGCCGAACCCAATATCTACTACGCCAAGGAACAGGAAGCCGAAACTCCGGAACCTCATCCGTCACTGGCCAAGTACAACGCCGCTTTCTTCTCCAAACCCGGCAACTACAAGACCACCCCCTCCGGCCTCCAATACGTAATCATAAAGGAGGGTAACGGTGAATCGCCGAAAGCCACCAGCAACGTTACCGTCAACTATGAAGGTATGCTCCTCGACGGCACCGTCTTCGACAGCAGCTTCGAGCGCGGCGAACCCATAGACTTCCCCCTCGACAAGGTTATCCCCGGCTGGACCGAAGGCCTTCAGCTGATGAAACCCGGCGGCGAGGCTGTTTTCTACATCCCCTACAAACTGGCTTACGGCGAATCCGGGACTCCCGGCGGCCCCATCCCCGCAAAAGCCGACCTTATATTCCTGGTTCACCTTATTTCTGTAAATAATTAATTAACAATAATAAATAATATATGAATAGATTCCTTTCAACCATCTGCCTCGCGGCGGCCGGATTCACAGCGGCAACGGCCGCCGACCTCCCCGGCGGCTACACCGTGACCCCGACACCCGGCTCCACGCTCGAACAGATTGAGCAGATATCCGTAAAAGCCGGTTGGCCGCAGTGCTTCAAACAGGAAGCCTCAATCGTCATCAACGGCCAGAACATAGCCACCTCCGTCAAAGTCACCGACATGGACGGCAGCGGCGATGCCGAGGTGGTCTTCACCCTCGCCGAGCCATACACCAAGACCGGCAAATGCAACGTCATTATCCCCGAAGGCACCTTCACCGTAGGTTGGGAAGAAGACCCTTGCACGTTGCTCGAGTTCTCATACGTGATAGATAACGACTTCGGCGGCGGCGACGACCCGAATCCCGGGGATATCCAGAACACCGTTCCCGATGGTTACACCTTCACTCCTGCGGCTGGAACCGAAGTCACTGCGCTCACACAGTTCTCCGTCACAGCAACCAACGACATGTTCCTCACCGGAGCGTCGCGCACGCTGAAAGTCACCGTCAACGGCGAAGCCGTACAGGGTATCCGCAATGTCTCCGGAGAATTGAAGAATACCCTCACGTGGGAGCTCGCCTATCCCATAACCGAACCGGGATATTACACCATCTATATACCCGCAGGCGAGTTCTACGGCTACAACGAGGAGGACAACCAGCCTTTCCTCGTCACCGTGATAGTGACCGGCGGCGAAGCGCCGACCCCCGACTGGTTCGACGGCGAGATGACCTCCGACCCCGCCTCCGGCTCAACGGTAAAAGAGCTCCAGAAGATAGCCATAATGTCGCCGAAACTCACCTCGCTCTACGTAGGTCCCGAAGCCGGTAAAATCACCGTAGAAGACACCGCCGGCCCCGTGGACACACCCTTCACCCTCATCCCCGACGAGGACAACTTCAATGAAGCGCACGTAATCTGGATGGAGTTCGCAGAACCCCTGACTGCCCCTTACGAGTACACCATCACCTTCCCGGCCAAGAGCTTCAGCGTAGCCAAATACCCCGAGGAGCACTACACCGCCCCCTTCACCCTAACCTTCAAAGTAGATGAACTCCAAGGCATAGAAGGGCTCCCCGCCGATAGCGGAATCGACGAATCACAAGCCGAATACTACACCCTTGACGGGCGCCGCATAGCAAAGCCGACCGCATCCGGCCTCTACCTACGCCGCACCGCCGGACGCACCACCAAACTCATCGTGAAATAACACCAGATAAACCACACATAAAAAAAGCGCGCCAGACTGGGCGCGCTTTTTATGTGTGATGGTGATGTTCCTTTTACAGGGGAGTGCCGGTGGCGTGGTTGCCGGTCAGGGTGAAGCGGTAGGCGATGTCCAGGGCTTTGGAGGCCTCTATTATGTTGTTGATTTCCGCTTCCACTTCGGCGGCGGGAACATGCTCGCGGCGGCTCAGGTAGAACTCCCGGTCGGCAATGGCGGGCTGTTTCTCTTTCTTGAAGTGCGAGTCGGCCTCGAACTTCACTTCGGCATCAAGGTCGTAATAATCGCGCGTCAGGGCCACGTTGGCTTTGCGGGTGACGTTCAGCTTGTAGCTGGTTGTGACGGGAAATTCGCTGCTGCGCAGTTCCTTTTTCCAGTCGTCGGTGGTCACTTTCTCGGTATAAGTGGTGCCGGTGAAGTCGGTATAGGTCACGCTGACGTCCACGAGTTCCAGCAACTCGCGGTCGAAGTCTACGTCAAATTCACTGATGACGGTAGGTGACGTGTAGTTGGTGTTATCGTTGTCATCTTCGCAGGAACCGAGCGCAATGCAAAATCCGGCAAGCAGCAGGGCCGTGCCCATAAGCAGTATCTTTTTCATAATCCGATTTTTAAATGGTTGAAAGTCCTATACCTTACATAACAAATTTTCAACCACTTGGTTCAAAACAGGGACACCGCTAAAAAAGTGTTCCCTGCTGACCGTCAGTTGCGGCGCGGCGGTGGAGGTGCGAGTATGCCAGATCGGTGACTTCGCGGCCGCGCGGCGTGCGCTTGAGGAATCCCTCCTTTATGAGGTACGGTTCATATACCTCTTCGAGCGTGCCGGGGTCTTCGCCGAGTGCCGTGGCGATGGTGGAAAGCCCCACCGGGCCCCCCTTGAATTTATCGATGATGGTGATGAGTATCTTGTTGTCTATCTCGTCGAGGCCGAACTTGTCGATGTTGAGCGCTTCGAGGGCGTACCGGGCTATTTCGACGTCGATGTTTCCGGAACCCTTCACCATCGCGAAGTCACGCACGCGGCGGAGCAGCGAGTTGGCGACACGCGGCGTGCCGCGGCTTCGCAGCGCTATTTCGAGCGCCGCCTCGTCACTTATTTCCACTTTCAGAAGCCCGGCGGAGCGCCTGATGATGCTCTGCAGGATATTATGGTCATAATACTCCAGATGGCAGTTGATGCCGAAGCGGGCACGGAGCGGCGACGTGAGCAAACCGCTGCGCGTGGTAGCGCCGATGAGGGTGAAGGGCGCGAGCGTGAGTTGCACGCTCTTGGCACCCGGCCCTTTGTCGAGCATTATGTCTATGCGGTAGTCCTCCATGGCGGAGTATAGGTATTCTTCCACGATGGGATGAAGTCGGTGTATCTCGTCGATGAAGAGCACGTCGTGCTCTTCGAGCGACATGAGGATACCTGCCAGGTCGCCCGGCTTGTCGAGCACCGGCCCGGAGGTTACCTTGAAGCCTACGCCGAGCTCGTTGGCGATGATATTCGAGAGCGTGGTCTTCCCCAGGCCGGGAGGTCCGTGGAGCAGGGTATGGTCCAGGGCGTCGCCGCGCATACGGGCGGCGCTGACGAAAACGCTGAGGTTTTCTATTATCTTCTCCTGCCCGGCAAAGTCGTGGAAAGCGAGCGGGCGCAGGGCCTTCTCGAACTCGCCGTCGCGACGCCGGTCGCGGATGTCGAAATTATCTTCTGCCATCTGTGTTTGCTGACGTTTTTACTATTTCTTCTTCATTTTGGCGGCTGCTTCGCGGAAGGCGTCCATGATGACGGTGGGCTTTCTGTTCCGGAAAGCGCCGAGCTTATAGCCGTCCAGCACGCCGTCGGCTTCCGGTGCCCAGTACCACACGCCGCGGCAGGCGCCGTCGGTCTCGGTCTGCAAGCGTTCTATCAGGTCGCTCAGGAAAGCCTTGCCGGGCTCGGGGTCGTTGGCCTCCACGCCCACTTCCACCACCATTATGTCGGTGCCGTATTTCTTCTTAAGGTCACGGATATTCTTCACGGCGCGGTCGGCGAGTTCCTTTTCGCTCTTCACCTGTCCGGCCTGCATGCTCCAGAAAGGATAAAGGCTCATCCCTATCATGTCCCACTTGGCGCCGTTGCGTTTCAGGCCGTCGAAGACGCGGTTGTAAAGTTCTTCGTCCCAGCCGTTGTCGAGGTGTACGATAACCTGCGCGTCGGGATAGACGCTCTTCACGGCGTCATATCCGGCTTGTGTGAGCTGTGCGTAATTGCGGGTCTGCTGCGGCAGGGAGGCCATGTCCCATAGCATCCCGTTGGTGGTTTCGTTGCCGACCTGCACCCAGGGGACGTCGATGTCGTGGTGCTTGAGCATCTGCAAGGTGGAGGCAGTGTGCTCCGCGAGCGCGCCCTGCATCCGGTCGAGGTTCATGTTTTTCCAACGTGCCGGCACGTTCTGCTTTCCGGGGTCGGCCCACCAGTCGGAATAATGGAAATCCACCATCACGGGGAGCCCTTTCTCCTTGGCGCGAAGAGCCATTCCCAGCACATCCTCCGGGGAGCAGAAGCCGTCTTCGGGATCCACCCACACGCGGAGGCGCACGCCATTGATACCGTAGTCTTTCATCAGGTCGTAGAGGTCACGTTCCTTCCCCTTGGCGTCAAGGAATTTTTGGCCGCCGGCCTCCAGATAGGAGACTCCGGAAATGTCGGCGCCGAGGCTGAAGTCGGGCGCCGAGGCGTATGATATTGCGGATACCGCGCAGAGGGCGGCCAACGTGATGTGTTTCAGTAGTTTCATATTGTGTCGGTGTTAATGAGGTTCGGTGTAGAGAGCAGGGAGTCGGCGGCCTGCCGCGCGTCGGTGATTCCGGCCTGTAGCGCCGAAGCGCGCCAATACTCGGGGTCGGCCACACGGCCGCAGGCGGCGGGAAGGAGAGAGTCGGGAAGTTGCTGCAAGGCATCGGGGAAGAAGTCGAGTTGCTCGGCGATAACGAACTGCGCCGGGGCATAGCCGCGGCAGGCGGCATCGTAGAACCGGCGCAGCGATTCCAGATAGTTGTACCGCACGCCGTATCCGCGCGAATAGGCGTCGCCGAGCAGCGCTTCAGCCTGTGCATTGCCGACGGCGGCATGGCGGAAAAACCAAACGCCGAGAGCCGGAGCGCCTCCGGTATAATAGCGCAACCCGAGCATCAGGCACGAATCGGCCGAGGGGATGCCGAGCTGCTGCTCATAAAGGGCAGCGAGGGCGTTCTGCGCGGCGGGGAACCCGGCGAGCACTGCGCGGTCGTACAGCGAATCGGCAACGTGCAGGTCGCGCGTCACCAGGCGACCTTCGCGGTACATGTCGCCGAGCGCCATGAGCGCCGGGCCGAGGCTCTCGGCGGCCGCGCGGCGGTAATACGGCAACGCGGCAGTGTCCCTCCCCTCTTTCTGCAGCAATGCCCCGAGGTTGTAGAGCGCGCGGGCATCGCCGACGTCGGCGGCACGGCGTATCATGGCCAGCCCGGCGGCGGTATCTCCCTGAAGATAAAGCAGATGGCCGATGCGGTTGACTGCAGGAGGATAACCTGCGGCGGCGCTTAGGCGCATCAGGGAGTCGGCCAGGAGGGAGTCGGGGTCGAGGTCGCGCCATCCGGTTTCAAGCAGCGAGGCCATGCGGAAGAGCGTCACCGGCGAGGCGGTGTCGAGCGCGGTGAAGAGTGCCCGTCGCGTGCTCTCTCCCGGGACGGGGGTATGACCGCCGGTCCGTGGCGCGGCCGGCGGCGACGCCGCAGCCGCCGCTACAAGCAGCAGTAACAGGGGCACCAGCAGCAGACGTCTCATTTCGGGGTCATCGTTACCAGGGGCACCAGCATTTCCTGCATCGATATGCCCCCGTGCTGGAACGTCCCCGTGTAGTATTGCACGTAGTAGTTGTAGTTGTTGGGATACGAGAAGAAGTCTTCGTTCGTGGCAAAGATGAACTCGCTGGAGATGTTGGGCGCCGGAAGTCCGAATTTCTTCGGATTGTGCATCTCGTAGACCTGCCGCGGGTTGTAGTTGAGATTCTTCCCCACCTTGTAGCGCAGGTTGGTGTTGGTGTTGCGGTCGCCAACCACTTTTATGGGGTTGTCCACGCGTATGGTGCCGTGGTCGGTGGTGACTATGGCCTTGAACCCCATCTCGGCGATGCGGCGGAAGATGTCTATGGCGGAACTGTGGCGGAACCACGACTCGGTCAGCGAGCGGTAGGCGGCGTCGTTGTTGGCCAGCTCGCGTATCATCTTCGACTCGGTCCTGGCGTGCGAAAGCATGTCTATGAAGTTGAGCACCAAGACGTTTAGCGGAGTGTCCTTAAGCTCGTTGATGCGCTGGAGGAACTTCTCTCCGGCCGACGAGTCGTTGAGCTTCGTGTATGAGAACTTGTCGCGGCGGCGGTAACGGTCCAGCTGCGTCTGTATCAGTTTGTCTTCGTGCACGTTGAGCCCCTCGTCCTCATCCACGTCCACCCAGTATTGCGGGAACATGGTGGCTATCTGGAGCGGCATCAGCCCGGCGAAGATGGAGTTGCGGGCATACTGCGTGGAGGTGGGCAGTATGGTGGTGTAAAGGTCTTCGGAAACGTCGAAGAACTCGCTGAGCAAGGGCTGCACCACCCGCCACTGGTCCAGGCGGAAGTTGTCTATGAGGATGAAGAAAACCTTCTCGCCGGCATCGAGCAGCGGAAAGACGCGGCGCTTGAAGATGTGCGGGCTGAGCAGGGGGCCGTCCTCGCTTTCCAGCCACTCCTGGTAGTTGCGCTTCACGAACTTGCAGAAACCGCTGTTGGCGTCGCGCTTCTGGAGCAGCAGCATCTCCCCCATGCCTGAGTCGGTCTCGGTGAGTTTCAGCTCCCAGAACACGAGCTGGCGGTACACCTCCATCCATTCCTCCATGGTGGCGGCGTTGTTGATCTGCATGGAGAGGCGTCCGAAATCCTGCTGGTAGCTCGAAGTGGCCTGTTGCGCCACAAGCTCGGTGCTGTGCAGGTTTTTCTTGAGCGAAAGGAGTATCTGCATCGGGTTCACCGGCTTTATCAGATAGTCTGAAATCTGGTTACCGATGGCCTGGTTCATTATGTTCTCCTCCTCCGACTTGGTGATCATGATTACCGGTATGTCGGGGTGCGTCTGGTTGATGCGCGAGAGGGTTTCGAGGCCGGAGATGCCCGGCATGTTCTCGTCAAGCATTATCAGGTCGAACTTCTCGCGGTCAAGCATATCGAGCACGTCGCGGCCGCCGGTGACGGTCACCACGTCATAGCCCTTGTTTTTCAGGAACAGTATATGCGGTTTCAGCAGGTCTATCTCGTCGTCTGCCCAAAGTATCCTTTCCATCGCCATAATCAATTGTTTTTACGTTTAGTGCGCCTTACGGAGCGCTCGGCCTTACGGTTCTGTTTTCCCGGTTGCTCCTCCTCCGCTTCCTCTTCGGGGACCGGGGGAATATTGGGTTCCTCTTCAAGCAGCAGGCCGTTTTCCTCCGGCACGGGGCCTTCGATGGTCACGCCCTCCTCTTCGGCCGGTTGCTCTTCGGGAGCCGGAACTTCACCGCCTTCTTCCGGAGTTTCACCGCCGGGAGGGGCTTCGCTTTCCGGTGCGGGAGCCTCGGCTTCCGGGGTTTCGCCTTCCGGCCCGGGAGGCATCGTGCGGTCTGGACCCACCACGCTTTCCTCGGTGGCCTCGGCGCCGGCTTTCTCCTCGAAGCGGAAATACTCATCGAATGAACGTCCCTCGCGCAGCAAGAGTTCAAAGTTACCCTTGCTTATCATTATGGGGCGGATGCTTGCGGGCAACTGCATAATGGGCGATTCGGCCGCCAGCTTGCGGTACTCCTCTACCTGCTTGAGGTTGCGGAATCCCTTGATAATCAGCAGTCCGACATTGCCGAAGCTCATCTGCTCCAGGTCGTAGTCCTCTACGGTGAAGGTGGAGAAATTGAAACGAGCCACCTCGTAGAGCAGGGCGTTGGCGTTCACCGAGTCGCGCGGAAAAGCGTATACCAGGTAATGCGGCGTGTTGGGGTTGCGGTCAAAGTTGGCCGGCTGTCCGTCGGCGGCTTTCTCCTGCCCGGCGTTGTCCGTAAGGCGTGTGTCCCATATCATGCCGCGCGAGTTGGAGCCGCCACCCTTCACAGTCATACCTTTCTGGAGGTTGCGGAGCATTCCGGAGGCCATCTCCGTCATGTCGGTTTCCGGCCATTTCTGAAGCATCTCTTCGAGACGCTTGCGGAAGTTCTCGGTGTCGCCTGCCGTCACGTATGACAGGGCGTCGAGGAAGACGAACTTCGGCATCAGCGCCGAAAGCGGGAACTCCTCCTCCATTTCGCGCACCAGGCGGCGAACGCGCTGGTTGTTATTGTCGAGGTAAGCCTGGTAAGTTTCGGCATACATATCCTCCTCCCGGGCGTGCATGCGCCGCAGGTTGTCGATGTACTGCGGGTCGAGCATCGCCTTGCCGTAGGAGGATTCCGGGAAGTCGGCAAGGATGCGTTGGCGCCACCGCTCTGCTTCGGCCTTCTCATCGCGGCGCACCGCCATCAGGTACATATTGTAGTACACGTCGAGGCGGTAGATGTTGTCCGGGTAACGCTCGTCGAGTTCGTTGAACTCGCGGCGCGCCGCCGGGAAATCTTCGAGTTTATCCTTGAGGATGAGACCCATGTTGTAGAGGCCCTCCATCACTATGTCGTTGCAATTCCGGATTTCCTCCGGAGTTTTCGGTATCTGGCGCAGATAGTATTCCGGGTTGTGCGGGTCGTTGGCCACGTTGGTGGAGTCGTTGGGCACTTCGCCGCCGTCACCGGCTATGGAGTCGTTCTGCGCAGTGTTATCGTCGTCGCCGTCGAGGTTGAAGGTATTCTTGTTTCGGCGGCGCCAGTCGTCCTCGAGCTTGCGCGCTCCCCACCGTTTCTGGAACTCCGTCTTGCCGGTGTTCTTGGCCTGCTGGTTGTAGAAATACCACGACTTATCGGTGTTCATCTGGTAGGTCTGCGGCGCGTTGCTGTTGGTCTGCTGGTTGCCGTTGGCGGCCGCCTGCGCCTTCGCCTCTTCGAGACGCGCCGCCTCCGCCTCCTCTTTTTCCTTCTTCTTCAGCTCGTCCACTATCTTCTGGCACACTTTCATCTGCTCCTCGGGGGTGAGCTTCGAGAGCGTGAGCAGGGAGTCCTGCAGATGCACGTTGCCGGCGTAGACGCTCAGCTCGTCGAGCACGTCCGAGCGCTTCTTCAGCTCCTTGTATTGCGGATAGTTGTCGTTGAGTTGCGGGATTCCTTCGGAGTAGAGCGGCTGCGCCTTCTGGTACTCACCCTGCGCGAAGTAAATCTCGCCTAACGCTATGGCCGCCAGCGCCTTGTCCACGCCGTTGCGGGTGGATTTCTCCACGGCCAGGGCGTAGTTCTTTATGGCGTCGACAGTGTCCTTGCGCGAAAGGTAGAGGTTGCCTATGGCGTAGTAAATTTGGTCGAGAAACTCCTTGTTGCGCTCGTAGCGGGCCATCGATTTTAGGGCGTTGACCTCCGATTTTATGTTAGAGCCGGTGTAGACTTCCGACTGGCGGATGCGGGCGTTGAACTTGGCGCGGTAAGGGGTCGAAGCGCCGGAGCCGGCTTTGCGGAACGCCTCGTAGGCCATCTTCTTGTCGCCGAGACGGGAGTAGACCTGCCCCAAAAGGAAATACTGGCGGTTGCGCTGCGTTCCATGGCTTCCCTCCGCCGCGCGCGTCAGGAACGGGATGCTCTCCTTCAGACGGTCGCCGCGCACCAGCATGTCGGCCTCCACCATGTTGTAGAGGTGGAGAAGCTTCTTGTCTTCTATCTTTTTGGGGTCGATTTTGCCGAGGATGTTTTCCGCCTCATAGAGCCAGTCCATGGCGCAATAGCTCCACGCCTCCCACAACTGCGCCTCGAGCACCGTCTTCGGAAGCCAGCGGAACTGCTTCGTAATGTAGAAGAAGGTGGACGCCGCGCCCAGGAAGTCGCCGTTCTGGAACTGCGCCTTCCCCATCATCATCCAGGCGTTGTGGAGGAAGGGGTTGAACTCGGTACGCGCGCGGAACTCCTTCTCCTTCTTGGAGCCGGATTTCTTGGCCGGTTTCTTGGAGATGGAATGTAGCTGGATGGCCTTTTGCATCTTCTCGATGGTGCGTTTGAAGTCGCCTGTCGGCTGCGGGAGCTTCTCGTTGGCGCGCGCCTCGGCGGGGTGCATCATCACCGTGCGGGTATAGTCGTCCTCATACTTCTGCTCCATCTCCTTGAGCGTCTCCTTGTAATGCTCGTTGCCGTTGAAGTAGACGTTATAGCGGGTATTGAAAGCCTGCCAGTTGCGCGAAGCGGCCGTATTCTTTTTGTTGGAACAGGCCGCGCACAGCAAAACAGCCGCGACGCCCACCGCCACGACCCGCAAAACCCGCAGGCCGCCCCTCGCGGAGTACCCGCACGCCACCTTGCCGGCACGTGACACCCCGCCACGCACCGAATCACCGGCACGGAAAAAATTCCAACATTTCATCATAAAACAAACGTACCGCCGCCTGCCTTTATTGCCCGACACGACTCCAAATACAACCGCCAGATTTTTACGCAAGCCTCCCGCCCTGCGCTCCATGTGATTTTGCGCTGTCCTCCAAACGAATATGGAGGGTAGGCCTCCCGGCCTGCCGCAAATGGACATATCCTCCCAAAAATGGACAGGCTATGCTGCGCGGTAGTCGGTGAGTTTATCTTCACCGGAACATCTTGCCTACGGTCTTGAAGTCGCCGGAGGCGGTGATGTAGAGAGTGAAGGTGTAGGCGCAGGCCACCTCTTTTACATTGCCGTCCACTTTTACCGGACTATATCTGGTAACCTTCGTGCCGTCGCCCAGTTGGCCGTCTTCATTCAGACCCCAGGCATACAGCGAGCCGTCGTTGAGAATCGCCATGGTAAACTCGCCGCCACAGCTCACTGTCTTTACATTGGAGAGCACCGCAAACGGCTCGCAACTTCCCTCATCGGTGCCGTCGCCGAGTTGGCCGTCTCCACTTGCACCCCATGCATATAAAGTGCCGTCATACGTAACAGCCACACCGTGGTGACGTCCGTGGCTTGCCGTTTTTACATTCGACAATATTTTCACCGGCTTGAGGACATCGCCGAATCCTTCTTCACAAATGCCGACTTGCCCCGTGTAATTCGCGCCCCACGAATAAAGGGAGCCGTCGTTGAGCACTGCCAGAGTGTTCACTTCGGAGCATGACACCGATTTTACGTTTGAAAGCACTTTCACCGGCCGGGAGCGGCCTTCATCTGTGCCGTCGCCGAGCTGGCCGCATCCGTTTGCTCCCCACGCATAGAGTGACCCGTCGTTGAGAACCGCCATGGTATGGCACCCTCCGCAGGCCACCGACTTTACGTTGGAGAGGACTTTCACCGGTTTCAGGCGGTTTGTAGTCGTGCCGTCGCCCAATTGGCCGTAATCATTGAGCCCCCACGCGTAGAGAGAACCGTCGTTAAGAAGCGCTACCGTGTGGTTGGCGCCACCCGCGACCGCCTTTACATTAGAGAGCACTTTTACCGGCGTACTGCGGTTGACGGTAGTGCCGTCGCCGAGCTCCCCGTAATAATTATTGCCGAAAGTCCATAGCGTACCGTCCTTTTTGATAACCATTCCATGGTCATAACCGGCCGCCACGTGCGCGTAATAGCCGCGCTGCGCCCATGCTGCCGTCGGCAGCAACGCCATTACCAACAAAGCGCAAACCAATATCTTTAGTTTCATAATCAAAGCCTTAAGTTAATTCATTATTCCTTTATCCTTTTAATCTATTTGCAAAGATAACGCCAATTTCACTATTCTGCCAAATTCCCCGCCACGAAACCGCACTTTGTCAGTGCACAATTCCGGTAAGTACCTGCGAAGAATAAATGTGCATATCCGAGGAGCTTATTTTCGAGACGTTTTTGGAGTCCGAAGAGGGAGCGATGCGGGCATCGTGACCGATGAGGACTACGAAAACGGCCGGAAAGAAGCCCTCGGATAGGCATAATTTACAAAACATCTGTTCATTTATTCTTTGCAGGTACTTATTTTATAAGTATTCTCTCCGGCTCATACACCGAGCACTATTGCGGGAGGAATGTTCAGTTCGCGACTGATTATTCGTGCCTGACGGAGCGTCGGTTCTTTCTTGCCTTCAAGAAACGCATGTATCCGCGACGGTGTTATTCCCAAAATCTTGCAAAGGGCACTTTGCGAAAGTCCCATTTCCTGCATACGCAGTTTTATTACATCAATCAACGACGGCTCGCCGATGCTGTAATGAGCGTCTGAATAATCGGCCACCAAACCGGAGAGCAATTCCAGCTCCATGCTCCGCGGATCGGACAACGGGGTGTCATCCTTCACATACGGCAAAAGTTCCTCAACTCTCTGCAAAGCCCAACGGTACTGCTCCTCATTTTCAATCTTTGTCATAGTACAAAAACGGATTAAATTATTGAACAATCTATTCTGTCATATTCGGAATGTGTCCCGATAAATCTAATGTATATCCACTTGATTGTAAACTTGATAACAACTACAAGACGATGGTTGTTGCCTCTGATATTAAACACATAATGCTGGTTGCCGACATTATCCACGCTGTTGAAATCTCGCTTTACATCGGCAAAGTTTTCCCAACGTGCCGCCTTTACAACCTTCACCCATTCCTGTAAGGCTGTCTTGGCATCGGGATGCTTGGCGATATACTTTTTCAGAGGTTCTTCCGTAATTATTCTCATAGAAGTTATTCAAGGCGCTTTAATTAAGGGATAAAACACATCTGAATGCAAATTTAGATAAAAAAATCGAGATTCCACCAACTTCCGGTCGATAAATTAACCCTCGCTTCCATCTTTTATCCGAGAAAGGTCGTCTCAGTCACTTGCCGGAGGCCCGGAGAGTTCGCTCCTTAAGGGGACACGGCGCGTCGGCTTCTGCTCTGCCATATTATCATATTGTAAGGTGTCGCGGACGTAAAAAACTTGTTAAAAAGTGTTTACAAGTTTGTTTATTCCGGCTTTTATTGCTATCTTCGCGTTCGGATTTGCGGGAATTATGTTCCCGTGATGCCCTATTTTTACGATAACATGCGGCTATGCCGCCAATTAACTTCATAAAATGGAAAACAAACAGGATAACAAGAACCAGCTTCAGATTCAGCTCCGTCCGGAAGTTGCCGACGGCAAATACAGCAACCTCGCAATGATCGGCCACGGCCCCAACGAGTTCCTCATGGACTTCATCTTCGCCGCTCCGGGTATGCCCCAGGCTCCCGTCGTAAGCCGCATCATCATGAGCCCGGAGAACGCCAAACAGCTCCTCTTCGCCCTCCAGGACAACATCAGCAAATACGAGAAGGTGTTCGGCGAAATCAAACCCCGCAACGCCAAGAACCCCAACAACAACTGATAATTCCCGCGCGGGCAGCGGTAACAGCTGACCGCGGACAGCACGAAATACAGCGTCCCGGCACACTCACTGACGCCGGGACGCTCTGAACCTTTTTAAACGGTTCGCAACCGAAGTGAATGTGCCGCCGAAGATCCTGTCCCGGCAGGGTTGGACGCGCACGCGGCGGACGCCCCATGGCGCGTCGCTGCCCCTCACCCGATTAAGCAACAAAAACAACACCAAGTCCCAGTGGAAAACAATCTGACTCTCTACAACACGCTCACGCGCACCAAACAGCTTTTCACCCCGTTGCATGCCCCGCATGTGGGCATGTACGTCTGCGGCCCCACAGTCTACGGCGACGCCCACCTGGGGCACGCACGCCCCGCAGTGACCTTCGACATCCTTTACCGCTACCTCACCCACCTGGGCTACAAGGTGCGGTACGTGCGCAACATCACCGACGTGGGCCATCTGGAGCATGACGCCGACGAGGGCGAGGACAAGGTGGCCAAGAAGGCGCGCCTCGAGCAGCTGGAGCCGATGGAGATTGTGCAGAGATACCTCAACAATTACCACCGCGACATGGAGGCACTCGGCGTGCTCTCCCCCAGCATCGAGCCCCACGCCTCCGGCCACATCATCGAGCAGATTGAATATATCAAGAAAATTCTCGACGCCGGGTTTGCTTACGAGAGCTGCGGCTCCGTTTACTTTGACGTAGAGAAATACAACAAGGAGCACCACTACGGCAAGCTGTCGGGACGCAACATCGAGGACCTGATCTCCAAGACGCGTACCCTCGATGGCCAGGACGAGAAACGCAACCCGCTGGACTTCGCGCTGTGGAAAAAGGCCGCGCCGGAGCACATTATGCACTGGCCCTCCCCCTGGAGCGAAGGGTTCCCCGGCTGGCACCTCGAATGCTCCGTGATGGGAATGAAATACCTGGGCGAGACGTTCGACATCCACGGCGGCGGCATGGACCTCAAGTTCCCGCACCACGAGTGCGAGATAGCTCAATCCGTAGCCGCACTCGGCCACGAGGCCGTGAAGCTCTGGATGCACAACAACATGATTACCATCAACGGCAAGAAGATGGGCAAGTCCTACGGTAACTTCATCACCCTCGAACAATTCTTCAGCGGCGACCACCCGGCCCTCGAAAAGGCCTACGACCCGATGGTCATCCGCTTCTTTGTGCTCCAGGCACACTACCGCAGCACGGTGGACTTCAGCAACGCCGCGCTGCAAGGTGCCGAGAAGGCCCTCGAGAAGATGACCGAAACTTACAAGCGTCTCCAGCACCTCGCCGCCGCCGAGAAGCAGAGCGTCGAGCTCCCCGACTTCATGACGCGCGCCTACGAGGCGATGGACGACGACCTCAACACCCCGCAGGTGATTGCCGTGCTCTTCGAGGCCGCCAAGTACGTCAACGAAGCCGCCGATGGCAAGATTGCCCTCACCGCAGAGCAACTCTCTTCGCTGCGTCTGCTCTTCGACGTATTCCTGGTTCAGCTCCTTGGCATCCGCATGGCCGAGACCGGCGGCGACGAGAAAGCCACGAAAGCACTCGGCGGCGCCATGGATCTCCTGCTTCAAATCCGGGCTAAAGCGAAAGCCGAAAAAGACTGGGCTACCTCCGACCTTATCCGCGACGAACTGAGCCGCCTCGGATTTTCCATCAAAGACACTAAGAACGGTGCCGAATGGTCGATAAAATAAGGAAAAACAAGCGGACGCTGACGGTGCTGCCGGCGGTAGCATCGTTTTGCGCCGTGCTTGCGCTGATCGCCCCCTCATGCGGGGACTCGGCGAAACGCCTTACTTCTGACGACTCCCTATACCTCGCCGAGATAGCGCGTGCCGAACGCGACGGCACCCCGGTACCGCAGCATCCCGCCGCCGCACAACCACAGGATGTCCAACCGGTTCTCGACACTGTCTGGCCAGATTTCCCTTACACCGGCATCGGTGACGCCCCCTACGACGAGATTTTCAACGACTCCAACCGCTACCAGTATGCCTTCGCCGAGCGTGTAGGCATATCGCCGATCCACACCATCGGGCAGGCTTACTTCACGCGCCGCCCGGTAGTGAAAGTGGTTTCGGGTCCCCACTATGTGGTGGACTCGCTGTCCCACTCCGTGCCGTTCCTCGTGCCGCAGGCTGCCAAGTTGCTCGACGACATCGGCGCCGCATTCATCGAAAACCTGAAAAAGAAAGGAATCACCGGCTGGCGTATCCGCGTGTCAAGCCTGTTGCGCACCAAACAGTCGGTGAAACAGTTGCGCCGCGTCAACCGCAACGCCACCGACTCCTCCACCCACCAGTTCGCCACCACCTTCGACATCCCCTACAACAAGTTCATCGAAGCCGACAACGCCACGCCCACCGACGAAGTGCAACTGAAACGCGCCCTCGGCGAGGTACTTCTCGAGATGCGCCGCCGCAAACGCTGCATGGTAAAGCACGAAAAGAAATCCCCCTGCTTCCACATAACCTCCACCTCCCGCTAAAGCCCCCGGAGAGGTCCAACCCTGCCAGCCAAGTAAGGGAGTCCCCTATTTGGCGAAAACCCTTCTTCCTGACTGTAGCACAACAAATACATTTAACCACTGTTCCGGGTATAATATTTTGCAGTTACGGAGAAATGTACTACCTTTGTGGGAAATACCCTTTTGTTATGAATATCCCCCTTGTGAAATATCCCGTCGGAGTCCAAAGTTTCGAGAAACTTCGCGAGTACTCCTATATTTATATTGACAAGACAGATCTAATCTATGATCTCGTCACTTCAGACAATTGCATCTTCTTGGCGCGCCCTCGCCGCTTCGGGAAGAGTCTGTTGCTTTCTACCATTCAGGCTTATTTCGAGGGAAAAAAAGAGCTATTCAAAGGATTGGCGATCGAACGGCTGGAGACAGAATGGCAGACACACGCTGTCCTTGCGCTCAGTCTGGCCAAATACAGTCCTTCCGAAGAGTCCAGCCTGAATGATATTCTCGACTATCAGTTCAAGATTTGGGAAAAAGAATATGGCGTAACCATCGAATCGGCAAATCTTCCAGCCCGGTTCGATAATATCATCAGGACGGCATACGAGAAATACGGTCGACCCGTGGTTATCCTCATCGATGAATATGACAATCCCATCATCTCTACCATGCACAACATGGAGCGGAGCGAGGCGAACCGCCAACTGCTGAAATCCATCTACGTCAACATCAAGGACCTCGACCGGTATATCCGCTTCACGATGCTGACCGGCGTCAGCCGCTTCAGCAAAATGACAATCTTCAGCGGTCTGAACAACCTCCGCGACATCTCTTTCAACCGCAAATACGCCACCATCTGCGGCATCACAGAGACCGAACTCACCACAAATTTCCAGCAGGGAATAAAGGAACTCGCCGGGGAATACGGCACGGATGCCGAGGGCGCCGTGGCCCTGCTCAAAGCCAACTACGACGGCTATCATTTCACGGCCGATTGCCCCGACCTGTACAATCCCTTCAGCCTGCTGTGGGCCTTCGCCGACAGCAAAATCGGCTCCTATTGGTTCCAGAGCGGCACGCCCGAGTTCCTTGTCCGCCGCATTCAGGAAAGCGGAGATTTCCTGCCGGAAATGTTCGACGAAACGGTGGAGGAACGCACCCTCTCGGCAAGCGACATTTCCAAAACCAGCCCAACGGCACTGATGTACCAGACCGGTTATCTCACCATCAAGCGCGCCGAGGGACACGACCTTTTCCGCCTCGGCATTCCCAACCTTGAAGTGCGCCGCGGCCTCTTCGAGAACCTCGCGGAATATTTCTTCGACAAAGACGACATAAAAGTCACCAACAACGTGCGACGCGTCCGCAATCTCCTTGAAGAGAAAAAGATAGACGAGGCAATGGAGCGCTTGCAGACCTTTATGGCCGGCATCCCCTACGAGATGTCGCAGCGTGCTACGGAGTTGCACTACGAGAACAACCTCTTCATAATCTTCGTGCTGATAGGCGTGGACGCGAAGCCGGAATGGCACACCTCCCGGGGCCGCATAGACCTGTTGCTGAGGATGCGCAACTACATCTATATCATAGAGCTGAAACTCGACGGCACGCCGGAGGAAGCCCTCGCGCAAATCCGCGAAAAAGACTACGTCCGCCAGTTTGCCGGCGACCCGCGCCCCGTAGTCCGACTGGGCGTAACCTTCAGCACCGCAACCCGCAACATCGCCGCCTGGCAAGCCGAATAACCCGCCCCGGCTTCTTTAGCTAAGTGCGGTTACTTGGCTTTGGGAATTTCGATGCGGAAGGTGGTGCCTACGCCCGGCTCGGACCATTTGACGTAGATTTTGCCGCGGTGGTAGTCCTCTATAATGCGCTTTACCAGGGTCAGGCCGAGGCCCCACCCGCGTTTCTTGGTGGTGAAGCCGGCGCGGAAGACGTTGCGGAAGTTCTTTTTGGCGATGCCTTTGCCGGTATCGGTCACTTCCACAAAAGCCATGTCGCGGTCCTGGCCGGTGCGTATGTCGATTGAGCCTTCCCCGTCCATGGCGTCGACGGCGTTCTTCGTGAGGTTTTCCATCACCCAGGCGAAGAGGGGCGGCGAAATCATCACGGCACTGTCGTCCTCGGCCGGATGCAGGGTGATTTGCACCTTCCCGCTGACGCGGCTCTTCATGTATTCCAGCGCGCGGCCGGTGGCTTCGTTGAGATAGTCCAACTCCATTTCGGGGCGAGAACCTATCTTGGAGAAGCGCTCCGCTATGGTGCGCAGCCGTCGCACGTCTTTGTCTATCTCGTCGGTCACCGACTTGTCCACCTCAATAGCTTCGAGATACTGCGTCCATGCCATAAGCGACGAAATGGGCGTGCCGAGCTGGTGGGCAGTCTCCTTGGAAAGGCCTACCCAGACGCGGTTCTGTTCCGCGCGCTTGGTGTAGACGAAGATGAGATAAATCACAAGCACCACCGCTATCATCACACCCAGCTGGATATATGGATAAAGGCTGAGACGCCGAAGCAGTATGGAATCTTCGTAGACGATGTATAGGCGGGAGTTTTCCATCCCCTTGACCTCGATAAAGTGGTCGTTCCCCTTTGCGGCATCGGCTATCTTGCGGCCTCCGGTCATGCGTTCGAGCCTGGAATTGAGGTAATTGCGGTTCTCCTCGCTGATGTCGTAGAACGAAAATTTGTCCTTGTCATTCTTGTCTGGGAGATTGAAGTTGCGGAACTCCACCACGTTGCCGTTATGGTCGGCCACGAGCACCGGTATGCTGTTGTTCTGCCGAATGATGCCGAGCAGGAACTCGAAGTCGGTGTTTGTCTCTGTAGAGGCAAGGCGTTCGGTTGCCTCGGCCCAGATGTTCATGCGCTCGCGCTCCTGGTGGGCGAGTTGCTTCACGATGCTGTTCGAAATTAGCAGGAAAGTGACGATGAGAGCGAGTGCCACGGCGAGTAGCAGGAATTTGCCCAGACGGCGGCGGTCGACGAAACTATAGGTTTTCATTGGAGATGTCGTTGAGGATGAAACGTGCCACGGCGTCTTCGTCATGATCCCCTATGATGACGTCGGCCTGGCTGCGCACGTCTTCCACGGCATTGGCGACAGCCACCGACAGGTCGGCGATACGGAGCATCGGCAGGTCGTTGAGGTTGTCGCCGAAGGCCACTATGCGGTCGGCGCCGATGCGCCGGGCCAGGCGGCGCACGGCGTTGGCCTTCGATGTCTCAGGCCCGAAAACTTCAAGTATGGCAATCTCGGGGCCGAACATATCATGGTACATCAAGGCGTTGACATCCAACTCCTTGATTTCGGGATAGGCGCGTTCTATGCGCCCGTTGGGGAGCATGGCATAGAAGAGCACCACGTTGTCGTGTTGCATGGGGAAACCATGTCTGTCCACCCTGACGTGCTCAAAGCGCTTGAAAGGGTTGCCCATGCGTTGCCGCATGAACTCGCGCTCCAGCTCAGTGAGATCGCCGGAGTGGTAGATGACTATCTTGTCATCCTCCAGACGGTAGATGAAGGTGGGGACACCGCAGTCTATGTAGATGCGGCGCAGTCGCGCTACGGTTTCCGGCGGGATGGTACAAATGTCGGAGTATTTAAGGGTACGTGTATCCCAAAGAGCCGCGCCGGTCATGACCACGGCAGGGAGGCGCATTTCCACTCCGCGGAGCAACCCGGCGACGGTGGCCGGAGTTCGTGCCGTGGCTATGGTAAACTGCGCGCCGCGGGCTATGGCCTCGTTGAGCAGGCGCCGGCTTTCGTCGCTTATCTCCGTGCGGCCCGTCAGCAGCGTGCCGTCCAAATCGCTGACATACAAGGTCTTGGACATAACATTCACTTTCTACCCGGCTTCTTGGGCTCTTTTATTTCTATCCACTCGGCGTCTTCCACCTGTTCCTGGCTGCGGTATGCTACATTGTCGCCGTCGTCGCGGATTTCAGTCTCGGAGCTGTAGCTCTTGAACTCGGTATACTCCACGTCTTCGGCGTATTCTTTGGGGATAATCGGTTCGTCGGCGCGACGGCGTCCGTAGTGCGGTCGAGGGGTGCCGTATGTCGATGCTCCGTCATCCTCCTCTTGCCGACGAAAAGGATTGCGGCTTTTCTTTTTCTTCTCGCGCGGAGGCATACCGGTGGCACTGCGGAGGTAATCCTCCACCTTCTCGGCCATCTTCTGCTGCGCCTTGCGTCGTATCCACGGCATACAAAGCCACAGGATATAAAAGAGTGCTATTAATACAAGTACTGTTATAAATCCACCCATAACCTTATTTGACAGGCATTTGAGAAATTAAAACGTAAGCCACGATAGTCCACATGAGACCCGGGACACCCATTGTGGACACACACACCACGGCGGCGACGATTGTAAGCCAGCGCCGCGCGTTGCCGCGCCACCGCAGGTTCTTGAACTTGAGCGACACCAACGGCACGGGGAGCACCATCAGCAGACTTTCGACAACAATGACAATGGCTGCCGGTATCCGCCCCAGCATGGCGGGATTGGCGTAAAACATTGCGGTAAAACCTATCCAGAAGAGCGCGTTGGCCGGAATCGGCAGACCTATGAACGAGGTGGTCTGGCGGTCATCGATGTTGAAGCGGGCGAGCCTCAGGGCGCCGCAAACCGCTATCAATATTGCAAGGTAGGAAATCGGAGCCGTCGTGGCATCGGCGGCGAAGCATTTGTAGACCATTATGGCCGGTGCCACACCGAAGCTCACCAGGTCGCAGAGAGAGTCGAGCTCCTTACCGAGGTTGGAGTATGCTTTCAGGGCGCGGGCGGCCAGTCCGTCGCAGAAATCGGCCACCGCGGCCACGGCGATGCAGATAGCCGCGCTCATCCACGGTTGCCATGACTGGGCGGGGTTCGGCTCGCCGGTAAGAAAAATGATGGCCATGACGCCCGCTATGAGGTTGATGCACGTTATCGTGTTGGGGATATTGCGAACTATGACATTCATATCGGTTGCTGGGTTTTAAGGTGTGTTAAGGTGAAACGCCTACGCGGTGCGGAAAGTTCCGGTCACCCGTCGGCCGGGGGCATTTTTGCGACGGGAGTAAGGCCACCGCTCACACGGTCGCCGATGGCGACGAGCGGCTCGGTGCCGATGGGGAGGAAGAGGTCCACGCGCGAACCGAATTTTATGAAGCCGAGATGGTCGACGACGCTTGCGCGGTCTCCCTTCCGGGCATAGGTGACGATGCGCCGCGCCATGGCGCCGGCTATCTGCCGCGCGGTGATGTGTTGGCCTCCGTCGCACACTATCCCTATGGTGCTCCGCTCGTTCTCGGTGCTCGAC
>OJRI01000301.1_pt1 | contig 38597 bp, 41 predicted proteins | sample 1599151 | NCBI WGS metagenome assembly OJRI01 (sample SAMN03922457, study PRJEB24848) | human gut metagenome | isolation source: stool sample | host: Homo sapiens | place: Germany | collected 2009-11
TAGAAAAATGCTATTATAACGATGACTATTGGGCAGGTGCAGTGAAGCACTGCGGTGGAGTAAATAACCTACCTACAATGGCAGATTTAGCAAAGATAGCAAGCGCAATATACAAAGGTAACCCGAGCGTAGGGGCAAAACAAACTGTGTACGATTTGGCTTATGAATCAGGAACGGCAACCTCTTTAGGCCTTCCTGAACCCAGCTTCTACTTGTGGTCTGGTGAGGAGAACCCTACCTACTACGCATACTCGCGTAACTTCGACTCCACGCACACGTACTGGAGCAACTACCACCGTTACACCAGCAACATTCAGGCGGTGTGTTTGGCTGATTAATATAAATTTTTAAGCGGCAGCTTTTTACCGGAATTTCTGCCGCTTAATTATTAGTTTGAATAAATAAGCTGATAATATCATTAACAACCGCAAACTGTTTTTGATATTTGTGAGCTTGGGCTTCCAATACATTAATCTGTTTTTTATATTCTAAGATATTGTTCTGGCAATCTATTGCTGATTGATTAAGACTTTCCTGAACCTGCTGGGCTTCCTGGAGAACACCTGCCATTGATATTCCTAAAGCTTCCATTGTTTGCTTAATAATTTGAGCCCCTGTCTGTTTTGAAACTCCTGAAGGCAGTTTTGCTATTAATTGTTTTAATACAGCTACATTAGCCGGCAAGTCCATATCATCCGCTGCCCCTGTCTGAAGTTCATTCATAGAAGTAAGGTTTTCTTCCTTTTTCTGACCAAAATTAAATGAAGGCATAACAGGTTCGTCCATATTGTGTAAAATAGTTTCTTCATCTGTATGGGTAGCTATATTTTCTGTTTCAAAATCAGGATTATTAAAAACGACTTCATTATTGTCCGAATTTACCGGAGTAATTTCAATATCGGACTGTTGCTTTAAAGCTTCAACGATTTTTTTGCCTACACCTTCTGTAATTCTGTTACTTGCCATTTTCCCCTCTATGAATTTTATCTGAACATTGATAATTATATTAAAGACAAAAATATATTTCAACAAATTAGTACGAGAATAGGTCGTATGATTACGAAATAATAAGCTTATTGAAAAGAACTCGGGTTTATGATAATTTAAGTTCTAAAGAGAGAGGAATTTATGGCAAAAAGAATTAATGTTAAATTTTTTGATAAAGCTGATGAAAAGGGTGCTAAATGGGAAAAAGAGGCAGAATATGAATTCGCCCCGCATAAAGAACTGAAGTATGGTGAAAACCCGCAGCAGAAGGCAGAATTTTATAGTTCTCCTGAAATGATTGATTATGAAATTATTGATGATAATGAGCTTTCTTATAACGAGATAATGAATGTTGTGATTGCTACAAATATTGTCAGTGAGTTTTTTGATGTAAGCGCTGTTGCTATAGTTAAACATGCAAGCCCTTGCGGAGTTGCCCTCGGGGTAAATATAGAAGATGCTTACAACAAAGCTTTTGATTGCGATCCTATTGCTTCGTTTTTCGGCACTATAGCTTTTTCGCAGAAAATTAACTATGAAGTTGCAAAACACATTAATTCTATGTCAGTAAAAGTAGTTGTTGCACCTGATTATGATGAAAAGGCGCTTGAACTTTTACGCGAGAATTTGTTTTTGAAAATTATTAAAATTAATACACCGTTAAAAGAATATAGAAATTATACGCAAAAAGATATTAAGATAACTCCGTTTGGAACACTTGTACAGGATTTTAATAAAAGCCAGCTCAGCAAACAGTCTTTCAAGATTGTTACAAAGACAAAGCCAACACAGGAACAAATCGAGGATGCTGTATTTGCCTGGAAAATTTCAAAATATGCAAAGACAAACTCTATAGTAATTGCAAATGATTTTAAAACAATTGCAATTTCACAAGGGCAGATTAATCCGGTAACAGCAGTGGAAGCTGCGCTTGATACTGCATGCGACGGGTCAAAAAATGCAGTTCTTGTTGCAGATAATGCTCTGCCCACTACCGATTGTATAAATGCAGCAGCTCAGGGAAGAATTTCCATGATAATACAGCCTGGCGGTTCTCCAAAAGATACCGATATTATTGCTCTTGCTGATAAGTATAATATTGCGATGATTATGACCGGTATAAAAAATTACAGGCATTAATCACTTGCGGTAAATTCGTTCATAGAGTTCAGGGTAGGCTTCAAGTACCTGTTTTAATTGTTTATCGTTGCCGCCTTGTTTGTTTTGGGTAAATAACGTAAACTCTCCGGTATTTCCTCGTTCTCTCTCAGGATTGATATAGGTCAGGGATTTAATATTATTTTTTGCAACATAAATTTTTGTATTATTTAAAAGAGCCATAGCCCAGAACCAGATGTCATCCCCATGCGGAGCAAGCCTTGTGAATTCTTTTATGTTATCGATATTATCATTAAGACTATTGGGTGGATAAAGCACACCGCCGGCTCCGGTGAAAAAGTTAAGATAACTTAAACTTGGACCACTTATCTTTTTCTTCCACTGTTTATACGGCATAATGTTTTTATCCTTGTCAAGTTTAATTCTATGCGCCCTGTGACAGATAACTGCATTAGGATGCGAGAGATAAGATTTGTATAAAGTTTCAAGCCATTTAGGCGGATAAAAAATATCGTCATCAGTGGTTATTAAAATAGCATTTTTAAATTCTCTATATGCAGGAATTAACTTTTTGTAAGAATATAAATTTTCACACCATTTTATAGTTAAGCCCTTATCTTTTAATTTAAGCACGTTTTCCGGTATATCTTTTTCTCCGTTAGGAAACTGCTCAGAAGCAAGCCATAATATTACTTCGTCAGGTTTCAAACTTTGGCTTAATAATGAATAAATACAGTAATGTATGTCATACATCCTTTCGGGAAAAGAAGTTAGAGAAACAATAAGTTTTCTTTCTCTGTATTTTGTATTCAAACCGAATGTTTTATTTCCCAGAATTTCTTTATCTAATACAGACTTGTTTATTCCTTTGAGACCTTTTTTTAATTTAAATAAATCGAAAATTTTAACCATCACCAACCCCTGCTATGACTATAGTATAATAAAAAAGAATAAAGTCAAACAACCTTTGCAGTAAAAATATTTTGTACTAATATAAGAATATAAAAAACAAAAAAAGGAATAGGAAGTATGGAAATTAAATCGTGGGAAGAATATTTTTTGGACTTGGCAAAGACCTGTGCAAGCCGCTCAAACTGTATTAGAGCGCAAGTTGGCGCAGTAATTGTAGGTGAAGATAAAAAGATTAAAGCAACCGGCTATAATGGTACGCCGTCAAAGGTAGAATCCTGTTATGAAAGAGGCGAGTGTTACCGAATAAAAAATAATATTCAATCAGGAACAAGATATGAAACCTGCCGTTCAATTCATGCAGAACAGAATGCCATTATTCAGGCCGGACAGGACAGATGTAAAGGCTCTACAATGTACATCTGGGGGCACAACTTTATATGTATATTGTGTAAAAGATTTATTGTGCAGTCAGGAATTAAAAATGTAGTTTTGCGCAAAGATGAAAATTCTCCGGTTCTTCATGTCACAGTTGAAGATATACGACGTGAATTGGAAGCAGAATAGTAAATGTAAAAAAGTATTAAGTTAAATTTGAAATGGTCTGAATTCACTTATACTCTGAGATAGGATGGGGTGGGTGAGTAACAATCTTTTCGTGTGAATTGTTTTTATAAAAATACTGATTGCTTTGTAAATTGCCTTATTAATGGGCGATAGTACAGGTCTGGATAAACACGAAAGGAGATAATATGTTTGAAGCGAACTCTATCGAACAGGTTCCTCCTCAGGATGTGAAAACTCATTATAACAGTCGTACAAATAAAATGAAAGAACGCGCTATAAATTCTATCCTAAACTATAAACCTGATAAAGCCAATAAGACTGACAAAACTTCAGATGATGGAATTATAGAGATAAAGACGGAACTTTTTCACACACACAAGATACGAAGATTATCCTTGTGAAACCAGAGTAAACGAAGCTAATGGCAAACTTGTTTCTCGTTCATATTTTCTGTATTGCGATAATAAAGACCGTAAAACAGAAATGAAATGTATTTGTAATGATAATGACCAGGTTGTCAAAAGAGTTCAGACGAATACTGATAAAAATAATGTTGTTTTCAGTCAGGTCACAGATTGGAACCCTGATGACAAAAAATTAGTAATTTGTGATTATGATGACAAAGGTAAGCTTATAGAACGCTGGGAAGGCTCCAGCGATGAACTCCTGACAGCTGGAAGCTAAATGATTATTGCTTTGAAGAAGGTCAGGTAGAATGCACTTATAAGCGAGATGATAATAATTAGAAAAAGCCCCTTTTTTAAGGGGCTTTTTCGTATAAAAACTGCATGACTTTTCGGAGGAAATCATTAAATATAAGGTGTATGTTTAGTCGGTATGTACTAAATTCATTCTGTTTTCTACATAGAATGGAGGATTTTTGCTGTACAGGTTAAACAAAATTAACAAAAATACGTTAGAATAAATTAGGAGGCTATTATATTATGAGCAGTTTTTATCCGCAATATGATTTGGCAGGTAGAATTCAGCACACAAAATTAGATTCGGGTGTATATGGTATGCCGTCTGCCAGATTAGACAGAATGGAAAAACCTGCAACACAGGATTTTAAACAGGTTTTTTCAGGACTTGTGGAAAATTTTAACACTGAGCTGAATGCTCCGGATAATATGTTAAAAGATGTAATGTCCGGTAACAAAAACATAGATATTCATGATGTTATGACAGCTATGGCAAAATCAGAAATCAGTGTTAACGTTGCAACCCAGATGGTGGGAAAAGTCATACAGGCGTATGACAAAGTTATGCAGATTCAAGTGTAAAATATACTTGTATTAATTATAATTACAGACCGGGGAAAAGATGGATTTTCAAAAATTACTGGAAAACAAAGCACTACTATATGGAATTATCGGCGGAGCCGTAATTGTACTGGCTATGATTGTTACTATTGCTACATTTGCAGGAGGCAGCAATAAAGGCGGTGCACAAAATGTTAGCGAACAGCCTATTAAAGAGGATGTTATACTTCTTACTACAGATAATATAGGCAAAGCTCTTGAAATTCAGGCGCTTCTTGCAAAGCAGGGAATTGCTGCAAGCCGTACACTTGATGGTACAAAATCAAGCATTGTGCTTAAAAAAGGCGACTGTACTACCGGTAAAAAGAAATGTACAACAGAACAGCGCGATATTGCTATTATGGAAATCGTCCAAAGCGGTCTGATGGATCAGAATGTAGGTCTTGAAGTTTTTGATAAAGGCGATTTTACGTCCACAAAAGAAGATAAGAAAATACGGCTTACCCGCGCAATTAACGGAGAACTTTCTAGGTTAATCAAGAGAATTGACGGTGTAGAAAATGCCTCTGTATTTATTTCAATCCCGGAACAGACAATGTTTACATCAATGCAAAAACCTGTAACTGCAACAGTTCAGCTTGTTGTTGCAAATGGTACAAAGCTTGACCAGCTTAAAATTAAAGCTATTACAAACCTTCTTTTAGGCAGTGTTTCAGGCTTGAATGCCGAAGATATTGCGATTTCTGATACTAACGGTAATGTTTACCACAGTATTATGAACGCCTCTGATGAGATGCTTGCCAAACTTGAAGAAAATGATAAATATATGCAGCAGAAAGTTCAGCAGCAATTGGACAGACTTATCGGTAAAGGAAATTATGTTGCAACAGTAAGCACTTTCCTGCGTCAGGCTCCTGCTGAAAAATACAGCACAGACTATGATCCTGAAAGAAAAGCTTCTGTTAACGAACAATCATTTACCGAAGGTTTGGGCGACCAAACACGTGACAGCAATAAGAATATTAATGCCGTAAGTGTTTATCTTCCTAACGGTATTGCAGGAGGCGGAACAAATTCAAGCCAGGACAGAAGCTATTCACGTTCCGCCAGAGAAACCCAGTATGGTGTAAGCAAAACCCAGCTGAATGAATATTTAAGACCAGGTATGGTTGAAGAAATTTCAGTTGCCGTAACTCTGGAAAAAAGTGCTCTGCCGGCTGAAACAACTCTTGAAGAATTAAAAGAATTAATTGCACATGCGGCAAGTCCAAAAGTTGATCCGGAAAATGTTTCTATAGCGTTCTCAGATTCTGTAGACCCTTATCTGGCATCAGACAGACCTGTAAATCTTCCGAAACCTGATGAAAGCGGAAACCCATGGTGGTTAGCAGTAGCATTGAGTGCAATCGGTTTGATAATAGTATTCAGAGCAGTATCTAACAAAGTTCATCAGCTTCAGGAAGCTAACGCTATTGAGGTTGAACGCTTAAGACAAAAAGAAGCTGAACAAGACAGAGAACTTAGTGATGTAAATATGAGAGCAGCTCAATTAACTGACAGGCAGCGTGAACTTGCAGAAGGACTTCTTGAACAGCAAAACAGAGAATATATAGCAATACGTTCTCCTCAGGAAATGATTAGCGCTCTTGAAAATATGTCTGCAAACCTTGATGAAGCAGATAGTGAAGAAGCTGCCGACAAGATTAAGAGCTGGATAGAAAAAGGTTAGTGTAAGAAAATATGGCAATACAAGGATTTGATTATAAAGGATTTGCGCAGAACTTAGCATTACAGGCTAAGGATCTTGTGCCGCCTGATTTTGATGAAAACCAGAAAGCATATGTAACAAATACGCTTCTAAATTTTTCAATGTTAGCAGGAGAAGCCCTTTATAACGACAAGGAGCTTGGGTTTAATGCCGATCAGGCAACAATGATTACCCAGATTATCGCAGAATGGGCTTATCATAAATCGGTTGACCTTGTAAGATCAGGTATCCCTCAGCCCTACTGGGATCCTATCATGCAGAAGATTGCTTTTACAATCTTTGAAATTGCAAAACAGACTTTTAAGCAGGGACTGCCGCAGGATCAAATTTTACAGTTAATCGAACACCACGTAAAAAAAACATATCTTGAATCCATTGCTGAGTTAAAAGATAAAAATTTAATTGATGACAACCTGATGGAAAAGGCCTCAAAGCAGTCAAATATTGATGCTATGATGCAGCAGATGCAGGAAAGCGGCGAAGTTGATGCCGCCGCAGCGGCTCAGGAAGTTGCCCAGCAGCAGGTTCAGCAGGCACCTCCGCCTGCTCCGGTTAAAACACAGCCTGTTCCGGCAGCAGGCCAAGCAGGAGTTCCTGCCGTTCAAGAAGAAGCAGGGGTTCCGGTGCCGCAGAAAAAATCTCCTTATGCACCTCCTAAGCTTTTAAAACTTGTAACTCTTGCGTTATTATTAAAACGTGTGGATGAAGAAAAGGTTCAGTCAATTCTTGAACGCTTTGATCAGGATGTTGCAGGTACAGTTATCAAATATATGTACGTTGACGGTCTGGAAGAACAGGTAGATCCTACTCTGACAATGAAATGTCTTGATGATATTGCAGAAGAAATGCCAGGCGCAACAGAAATTAACAAAAACCACTTAGTCGAAAAGGTCAAACAAATTGCTGAGCTTTATGACAAAGCAAAGCTGGAACAGATGTTACAGCTTGAAAGACAGAAAGTCAGACGTTTTGTTTTTAATGCTCTTGAAGGGGAATATTATGACATTCCTCCGCGTGTTGCAAATGTTATTGCCACCCATCTGCAACATGGTGTATAATAAAATTAAATCATGATTATTAAAAAGAAAAAGAATATACAACCTGAAGTACTTGAGGAGAATTCTATTGAGCTGCCGTTAGATCAGGGAGATGACCTTCCTGAAATGGCTGAAGATTATGCTGCCGAAGAAACTGGGCAGGAAGATGAATCTTTGGAAAAAGATATTACAGAAATTGAACCTGATGATGTTGACTTGTTTAATCTTGACAATATTGATTTTAAACAGCGCCAAGAACGCAGAAAAGGTGATAGAAGACGCGGCTTTAGACGTGTGGATGACAGAAATCTTGTTTCCAGAGCGCGCGAAGAAGCTGCTTCAATAAGGGAAGCTGCTTCTAAAGAAGGTTATCAGGCAGGATTGGAGCAGGCAAGAGAAGATGTTCTTGCTCTGAAAGATGCAATCGGAATTTTCTTAAATTCTAATCAGGAGGTCTATAAACAGATTGCACCTGAGATACTTTCTGTAAGTGTTGAAATTGCAAAAAAAATTATTAAAAAAGAAGTAAGTGAATCGCCTGAAGTGCTCGTTAATACAGTTATCGAGGTGCTGAAAGGTCTTTCAAAAGAAGAAGCAAAAATTATGCTTCGTGTAAATCCGGTGCAGGTTGATATTTTACGTCAATCAGTCCCTGAAATTCTGAACTTAACAGGGCTGGATGCAAAAATCACAGTGCTTGCGGATGAAAGTATAAGTGAAGGCGGTTGTCTTGTTACAACCACAAACGGGGTAGTAGATGCGACAATTGAGACACAGTTGTCGGTAGTTAGTGAAGCTCTTAGGGAAGTTTAATGGCACAGGAAGGCGGAAATTCTAATAGTTTAAGCGAAATTTTTATGGCGTTGTTTGTATTGCTGCTCATCGTCCTTTTGCTTGTTGAGCTGCCAAACTGGGTTGTCAACGTTTGTATCAGCTTGAATATTACGCTTGGCATAGTCTTGCTTATGATTTCGCTATATGTAAGAAAAACGCTTGAACTTGCTTCATTTCCGTCAATTATTCTTATTGGTACAATGTTCCGTCTGGTGCTTTCAATTGCATCAACAAGGCTTATTCTCTCAAAAGGCGAGGCAGGCGAAGTTATTCACGCATTTGGAACTTTCGTAACCGGCGGCAACATGATTGTAGGCGGTGTAATCTTCCTTATTATTACGGTTGTTCAGTTCATGGTAATTACAAAAGGTGCTGAACGTATTGCGGAAGTTGCTGCAAGATTTGCATTGGATGCGATGCCGGGTAAGCAGATGACTATTGACGCGGATTTTAATGCCGGCTTGATTTCTCCTGAAGAAGCAACTAAAAAGCGTGAAGACCTGCAAAGAGAATCAAATCTTTTCGGTAGTATGGATGGTGCGATGAAGTTCGTAAAAGGGGATACTATCGCGGGTATTATTATCGTTTTGATTAACATTATCGGCGGGTTGTGTATCGGTTGTCTTATGAACCAGATGCCTATTGCTGATGCTGTTTCAAAATATACAATCCTGACAATCGGTGACGGTCTGGCTTCTCAGGTACCTTCACTTTTGATGTCAATTGCAGCCGGTGTATTTATGACTCGTTCTTCTGCTGCTAACTCATTAGGTACAGATGTTACAGGGCAGATTGTCAGCAAGCCTAATGCTCTGTTCCTTGCGTCAGGTTTTTTGTGGTTTTTGGCAGTTACAGGACCGACTTTTACCGGACTGCCGTTCTGGCCGTTTTTCCTGTTTGGTTTAGGACTTGCTATTGCAGGGTTCTCCACTCTTATTAATGCGGATGTACAATCTCAGCTCGGGCAGTTGGAAAATGTTCGGCAGAACATGCAGGATCTTGTTAACCCTAACAGAATGTATGAACGTTTAGGTGTTGACGTATTGAGCTTACAGGTCGGCTCAAACCTTCTTGTAATTGCTGATCCGGATCAGGAAGGGCAGCTGCTTGCGAAAATTGCTGCTCTCCGTCAGAGGGTTACTGATGAACTCGGTTATATTCTTCCTAACATAAGAATTATGGATTCATCTGCTCTTGATGCAAATGAATATCTTATTGCTATTAGAGGTAATACAGTAGCAACCGGGTACGTTTATCCTGGAAGATTAATGGTAATTGCAGACCAGTGGGATTCTGTTAAGCGTGAAGTTCCGCAGGATGCGATTATTGGTATTGATCCTACTTACCAGACTCAGGCATACTGGATTACTACAGACGATGCCAAAACGGCACGTTCTGTTACTGCAATTGATTCTACTGATGTTATCGTTACACACCTTCAGGAATGCGTAAGAAAACATGTTGATGAGGTTATGACAAAGACTGATGTTCTTAAGCTTATGGAACTTGTCCGCTCACAGGATCCAACGCTTGTTAATGACCTTGTTCCAACAATTATCTCAACAAGTGATTTGAGAAAGATTTTTGTTAACCTTATCAGAGAAAAGGTTTCTATTAAAGATATTATATTCGTGTTTGAAAGACTTTGTGACTACGCCAGATTTTCAAAAGAACCTGATATTCTTTCAGAACGTTTGAGGGCTGCTTTAGGTCGCCAGATATGTCTTTCTAATGTTGGAGATGACAAGGTTTTGTATGCATTAACCCTGTCGCCTGAATGGGAGAAAACTCTTGATGACAGCTGTCAGAGAACAGAGCTTGGAACAATGTTCCTGTTAAATCCTATGCAGGTTCAGGAGCTTATTGAATCTGCTGCAAATACAATGATAAGAGCCCAGCAGGCATGCGGGCAGCAGCCGGTAATTCTGTGTTCTCCGAGAATCAGACTGCCGCTTTACCAGCTTCTTGAACGTCATATTCCGACAATTGTAGTTATTTCTTATTCAGAACTTATTACTGATATTAAGGTTGAAGCTGTTGATACTATCGGTGATAATTTCGCAATGAGTTAGATTAAGGATGATATTTAATGAAAAAGTTTGTTTTGTTTCTAATCGGCATTTACCAAAAGATTTCAAAACATACATCGCCTACGTGTCGTTTTTATCCTACCTGTTCTGAGTATACAAGGCAGGCAATTGTAAAATACGGGCTGATAAAAGGAGGCTGGCTCGGTATAAAAAGAATTTGCCGGTGTCATCCTTGGAATCCTGGCGGAAACGATCCGGTACCGTAAGTATTGAAAATCCCAGAAAAATGTCTTATAATAAAAACAAGATAACCAGCAGCACATTAAAAGAAAATAAAAAAACTTTGCTGCACGACAAAACTCGGGCAAACAAGACTATAATAAGTTATCTAAACGGAAGTGTGCTTGAGCAAAAATATACAGATAACGCAAAGCAGGAGCACCTTTTGAGTAAATATAAAACTTTTTGAGGCGATAGCGAGAGCAGGGCGAGAGTGTGTCCGAAAAAAGTTTTATATTTAATTTAAAAAGAAAGAACAAATACAACTAAAAAAGGAGATTGAACTATGGAAAACGCAGTGATGACAAGGTTCTTCGGGGGGGGGGCTAAGTGATTTAAGCTCCATAACCGGTATTGGCGCAGGTAATAGACCATGTAGCGCCGCGCAAAAAGATATGTGTAAAAAAGGCTTTACCCTAGCAGAAGTGTTGATAACTCTGGGGATAATTGGTATTGTCGCGGCAATGACTTTACCTGCGTTAATTCAAAAGCAGCATAGAAAAGAAACTTCTGTTAAATTAAAAAAATTTTACAGCCAGATGTATCAGGCAATCCTTCTTGCACAAAGTCAATACGGGGAAATAGAAAACTGGTCAAGGACGGGAAATCTGCGTGATGAAGATGAAGATAATCAGAAAATAAAAAATTATGAGGAGATGAAAGCTTACTGGGAAAAGTATTATCAGCCTCAAATAAAAACTTTAAAAATTGAAAGGTCTACCTCTAATAATAGTAATAATGCTAAAATTTATTTAGCTGACGGTTCAACTATTGATGCTTGGAATGGCGGTTGTATGACTTTTACTTATGATGTAAATGGCAATAATAAACCAAATAAAAACGGCGTTGATATGTTCGGGTTTAATATTTGCGAAAGCCGTGAGCAGCGTATTTTGTATTTTGGAAACTTCGGAGAAAAAATGATAATCGGTCCTCAGATGTATAGAACTATTAATAACAGAGATGAAGCCTTGGATTATTGTAAAAGCAGCGGGCAGTGTACTCCTTTATTAATGCTATATGATAACTGGGAATTTAAGAATGATTATCCATGGTAAATAAGCCTGGATAATTTTTAGAAAGTCTGCCATAGAAGTTTAAAAGAGCCGGTCTTTGTCTATTTAACCCATTTAAAGCTTCTGACGTAGCGGCTTCCATTAATGTCACCGTCAATGTCTGCTACAAATATTTTAAATATATTATTACTGCTGTTGTAATTCGGTATTTTTTCAACTTCTGAGAGAAGCTCAGGTGATAATTCGCTCTTATTCAGAAACGGTATTGTATTTAATAATGTATTCAATGAAGCATTTTTTAGTTTGCCGAAGACAGTTGTAATATTATTTGAAATACTTCCGTATACGTGCATTTCAGCAATTGAGGTAACGATATTGTATACGCCTGAAACATATATGTTTAAATCTCTTCCCTTTGAATAAATGTTGATATTTTTTGCGATACCGTCAGAAACTGTATAATCTCCGCTTATGCTTTCAAATTCTCCTGTTTTCAAAGGTGTAATAAGATCAATAATCCCGTTGATAGACAATCCGGTTATTCCACCTGTCACAAGGTTGCTGGCTTTTAGTAGGTACTCAAGCGACCCTAGCTTCGGCATTCTGCCTTGTGAAACCATAAAGCTGCCTTTACCGGATAATGTGCGTAAACAGTTATCCTGAGATGCCCCTTCGCAGGCAAAGTCCATTGTTCCTGTCGTTGTTCCGTATAGCTGACCTTTCAAATCAAAAAGAGATTCTGAAATTATCTGTGCATTTGCATCATTAATCTGTGCGTGTACATTTACTTTTTTATTGTCAAGGTTATATTTCACATTGCCGTTAACATTACCTTCTGCAAGTGTAAAATGATAATTGTCAACATTAAGATTCATATTTGCATCAAGGTTCATTACAGCTTTGAAATCCTGGGCTTGCAAAGCTTTCAGAGTTATGTTGTCCGCAAAAACTTCTGCTTTTTTTATACGAAGCTGCGACATATCATAATCTTTCATCTGCTGTTCTGATGCTATTTTTTGTTTATACATATCTGCATCATAGTTTTGAAGCGATTCTGAAATTCTGTTTAAGTCTAGATTTTGGACATTCAGCTTCACATCTTCAATTACATAAGGCGGAGTTAGTTTGTTTTTTGCAACTGCATCCACAGTAAGCGTGCTGTTTAATATGCTGCCTTTGGATTTTACAATAATATTATTCTTCTGGAAGTCTAAATTTGTATCTGTTATGCGCATATCAAAAAATGGAACATCGATACTTGTTATATTAAGTTTGCCGAGAACTCTAGGATTAAGCAGCTCCCCGTTTAGCACAAGGTCTGATGTAAATAAGCCCTGTTTCATTAAAGGTTTTTTAAATATTATGTTAAATATTTTAGCATCAGCAGGTGTTTCTGTTTTAATTTTAAAGTTATGGAACCTTACGTTATTACTGCTAAGAAAATCTACAGCTCCGCTTGCGGTTAATTGGGTGTTTGCAAACTGTTTATTGTTCTGAGAAGTTATAAGTTTGTCATATTTAAATTGGTTAATCCTCATACTTTTCGGACTTGTAACACTGTCAAAATAAATTCTAACAGGATTAAATGCATCTCCGACAGTTGCGCCCATATAGTAAAGGCTTGCACCCTTATCCATTTTGACTTCGGTTTTGGAGCTTAAACGGCTTTGCGGTCCATTTATGGTTGTGGTGCATAAAACATCGCCTTTGAGTTTTATCGGATAAACTGACTTGTTATTAAAGAACTGGTCAAAAAATTCCTGTGTAGGTTTTGCATTGATATAAATGTCTGCATCAGGATTTTTGTAAACGTTTGAAACTTTTCCGTTAACAAATATAGGCATTCTGCCTATGAATGCGTTTATTTTGCTTACGTATAAAATATCGTTATTCAAGAGCGATTGACCGTTAAGAACTCTTACTCTAAGGTGTTTCGGTTTATATAAAAAGTTTATGTTATCAAGCTGGGTGAATAGTCGTAAGTTATTGTTTCTTATTTTTGAAGCTATGTTTATTTTCCCTTCAAAATTGCCGTAATCTTTTAACTGTTTTGCATATTGCGGGAGTATTTCACTAAGCGGTTCAATCTCATTCAGGGTTTTTAAGTCAAAATTCCGCATAACAAAACTTCCGTTAATTATTCGTTTTGGCGAGAATAAATCAATAATGTCCGCCTGAATGGTGTAAGGGTTTGACATGTAAAATCCTTTAAGTTCTGATGTTGTCAATCTTCCCTTATCAAGTTCATATGTGCCGTTATTAACGATAACTCTGCTTTTTGCACCCTGATTATTATAAATCTTTCCTTTTATGGAAATCCCGTCATAATGAATTTGTCCATCCGCTTTGCCTTTATAGTGGGAAACGAATGCAGTATTGACTGATTCAAAATCTTTTAAGTATGGAATATTTTTATATTTTTCGGATGCAATTTTCAGCGCGTCGCCTGCTATAAACTTATCAGAAACCGCAACGGCATTGATATTTTCATTCTTAATTGTTCCTTTAGTACGGACTTTGGATTTTCCCAGAGTTGTTTCAATATTAAAATCGCCGTCGTTATTCTCAAAGTTTATTTTTCCTGAAAGATGCGTAAATCTTGCAGGAAGTTCATGGAGTACAAGTGTATTTGAATACAGGTCAATTGTTCCTTTAGCAAACAGATTTTCATTAAAAACAATTTCGGTATTACTTTTCAGATTTCCGGTTAAATTTAGTTTAAAATCAGTTTTTCCCTCAAGTGATTTAACCGGCTTTACAACTTCCTGAAGTTCTGCCAGCATTGGTGAAGTTTTGATTGTTTTAATCAACGCCGCAGAGTTTTGCCCTTTTGTAACAGCTGTAAAATCCAGATTTCCTAAAAGGCTGCAAGTTCCCTCAACACTTACAGGAACACCGTTCAATGACGCTTTTGTTGTTTTGAATTTGCTGTCCCTGTCATCAAATGTTAGTTTTCCTTCAAGATTTTTTATTTCCAGATTGTGAATATCATTGAATGCTGCATTTGCCTTTTTAAAGTTCATTGAACCCCAGGCATGAGGATTTTGCTTGTTGCCTATAATATGCAGGTCTATGTTTCCAAACCCTGAAATTGTCATCATAGGAACTGGTCCAATATCAAATTTGATAATGTTATGCAGCGGAAGCAGAACTTTTTGTGCTTTTTGCAGGTTAATATTTTTACTGCTTTTTATATAAACATCAGATGTTTTATCTCTAAACAGTATAAATTTTCCATTTACTGTAACTGTTTCGTCCGGATCTGTAGGAACAAGAGTGTCAAGGCTTAAGATATTTTTATTTAATTCTATTTTTATCTTAGCACCTGACGGTGTATTTGGAATTCTGGTTGTTAGATAGCCGTCGTCAATTAAAACTTTCCCGAATAAATCCGGAGAATTTGCCTTGCCTTTTATATCAATATGCCCGTTTATTAAACTGTAAAATATATGTTTTTTCAGCAGATAAAAGTTAAAATCCGGTAAAAGATTTTCTTCTCCGGGCAGCAGAGGGATAACACTCTCTGAACGTGTATTATGAACGGTTGCGCTCAGGTCAAGGTTTGGATATTTTGCATTTAGTTTTGTGACTTTTCCTCTTACCAGCAGTGCTATATCTTTTGATTTTACTGTAAAATCTTCAATATTAATGCCGTTTTTTAAAGTATTGATACTGCTTTTTACTTCAAGTTTATTATCACAATAAATTGATGAAGCTATATCTTTCCCTTTGAGGGCAAATTTATCAAGAACAAATTCACTTGTGATAGTTTTTTGACCATCCTGCTGCTGTGTTGTTTTTGCGGTATAGTTCAAAATTCCTTCAATAGTTTTAAATTTTCCTTTTGAAAGCACTTTTACGTATGCGTTAAAATCAGATAAATCAAGATTTTGAATATTTCCGTCAATCTGGAACTGGTCTTTGCTGACTTTATTCAGCGGGAGTTTTAAATCAACATCCAGATTTATGGTAGAAGCTTTTTCCCCAACATAAAGATTAGATGCGGTTGAAAATTCTATTTTTTTATCCGGTACAAAATCTGATAAAATAAAGTATTTCCCGTCAACGAGAATTTTTTTATTTTGTACTTCATCAGTAAGATTTATAGTATATTTATCAAGGTTAATGACAGCTCTTTTAAGTGTAATTTTTGAATTTGAATTCATTATCAAAGGATACTGACCGAGCTTTAACTTTGAATTTTTATCAAATATCAGCTGGGCTTCTGTGTTTTGTGCAGAAAAATAGCTTATTTCCGCTTTTTTTACAATAAACGGCAGAAGATTTATTTTTAGTACAGGATTCTGAATATCAAGCGCTTTGGAATTATCATTATTGAGTACTGCAAAATCCTCTGCTTTTATCCATATTGCCGGCAGAAGCCCCATTTTTATTTTTGGGTTTTTAATATCTATTTTATATCCGGTCTGGACAGCTATTTTATTTTCAATAAAATTTTCAAAATGAGATTTGTTTACAAATGCCGGTATTCCCCAGTAGTAAGCCCCGTATAAAAAGATTATTGCACATATAACAGCTGCTGTAATTTTTCTCTTCATATTCAATCTAATTATAGGACTAACCAACCAAAAAGCCAACAAAATTGACAAAATCTTAGCAATTTGTAACTCAATATATTCTAATCTGCTATCGCATATTTTACCGGTTAAAGACTGCTTGCAGCGATCCCATTTTACCCTCAAGCTCAACTTTTGCACGATGAAACGCGAGCAGAAATTTCTTTCTGTATATTACGGAGAGGAATGGTTTTGATAGCTGTTATAACAGATGTTCAGGGTTGTGCCCTGTAATAGTTTGTATTACAGGGCGGTTATTTTTGAGTGCTATTAGAATTTTTCGCTCAGAATTTCAAAATAGCCTTGAGGATGGTGGCACAGCGGACATTTTTGAGGCGCATCTTTGCTTTCAACTATATAGCCGCATTTTCTGCAAACCCACTTTACAGGTTCTTCTTTTGAAAATAATGTTTTATCTTTTAATTGCTTTAACAATTCGGCATATCTTTGTGAATGGTGTTTTTCTACTTCTCTAATCCTTGCATAAGTTTCTGCAATTTCGTCAAAACCTTCTTCTTTTGCGTCATCTTCGCCTTTTTTGTAGAGAATATCGTATTCTTCAAACTCTCCTTCTACACCGCTTTTTAGATTTTCTTCGGTTGTTCCTAATTCAAAAGGATACTCTGCATCTACATGTCCTCTTGTATCTCCTATGTATTCATAGAAAAGTTTTGCGTGTTCTTTTTCATTTTCAGCAGTGTCAAGAAATATTTGTGAAATTTGCTCGTACCCCTCTTTTTTTGCAGCTTTTGCAAAGAATGTATACCTGTTTCTTGCCTGGGATTCTCCGGCAAACGAGTTAATCAGGTTCTGTTCTGTTTTTGTTCCTCTAATGTTTTTCATATTATTTATATCTCCTTTTTATCCTGTATCTTTAGAGTAGAAATATTTATTTTTTCAAACACGCTTTCGTTTCGAAAACAAATATTTCTACTCTAAATCAGAATTATTTTAAAATTTTTTTATAGTTTCTTCAATTAGATTAGAGGATTAGCCAAACAGCTGATATGCGGAATAAAAGATGATACTTTGCGGGGATTATAACTATTTAAAAAAACATAATAATATAGTCAGGTAATAGTCGGGAATGAAAATTATGAATCTACTTGCTTATACAAAAAAACTATATGAAAAAATAAACTTCTATGACAAAGCTGCGAAGAATGCCTACCCTAATTATTCTTCAAATCCATTCTGCAAACCTGTTAATCTTACAATTATATGGGTGGAAGATAAAAAGGATGACAAATTTTAACATTTTTAACAAAATATAAGTTATAACTATCGAAATCTCGGAGTTATTTTTAAAAACAACAATTGTAACAAAATGTTAAAACTAATGTACGGAGGTCTGAAATTCAATTATACTCTGAGATAGGATAGGATAGGATAGGATAGGGCGGGGCAGTGTAAAGTCTTTTTTAAACCTGCCGATATATACTTTGTAAGCAATTTACAAAGTATATATCCCAAATAATGTTTCCTTGAGGCGGCTGAAAAGTCGTCTTTTTTATTTAATTCTGCAACCGTTTTTTTTATCAAAAAGATATATATCTTCTTTTTTTATACTTAAATCCAGTTTTTCCCCAAGCTCATAATCTGCTGGAAGTTTAGCGGAACACTTATTTTCCCCGATTGAAAAATATGCGATTTTTTCGCTTCCTAAAAGTTCTGTTAACTCAACATCAACAGTTAGTCTTATGTCATCAGAAGATGTATTTTGCCCGCAAAGCATTTTTTCAGGTCTTATACCTGCTATCTTACCGGCAAATTCCTCAGAAAGTTCTTCGCCATCAATAAAATTCATCTGTGGAGACCCTACAAATCCTGCTACAAAAGTGTTTTGCGGGTTATTGTAAATTTCTTCAGGAGTATCAACCTGCTGGATTTTTCCCTTGTCCAGAACGACAATTCTGTCACCCATTGTCAAAGCCTCTGTCTGGTCGTGGGTTACATAGATAAATGTTGTTTGCAGTTTTTCGTGCAGTTTTTTTATTTCTGCCCTCATCTGTACACGAAGCTTGGCATCAAGGTTTGAAAGTGGTTCATCCATCAAAAATACTTTTGGATTTCTTACAATTGCCCTTCCCAGAGCAACTCTCTGGCGCTGTCCGCCTGACAACTGTTTTGGTTTACGGTCCAGATATTCGGTCAAATCAAGAATTTCAGCAGCTTCCTGAACTTTTTTCTCAATTTCAGCTTTATCAACTTTTCTCATTTTTAAGCCGAAAGCAATATTTTCTCTTACAGTCATATGCGGATACAGTGCATAACTCTGGAAAACAAATGCTATGTCCCTGTCTTTTGGAGGAATATTATTGACTTTTTTCCCTCCGATTAAAATTTCTCCGCCTGTAATCTCCTCCAGTCCGGCTATCATTCTGAGAATCGTGGACTTTCCGCAGCCTGAAGCCCCTACCAGTACCACAAATTCTTTATCTTTAATAGTCAAATCAATATTATCTATGACAATTTTTTTGTCATAAATCTTTTTCACATTCTTTAATATGACATCACTCATTCTCTTGAATTGCTCCCTTTTCTACCGGCAGAATAATATTAAATACAGTACCTCTCATAACTTCTGTCTGAAGCCAGATAGTGCCGTTTAAATGCTTTACAAGTTCTTTTGCCGTACCAAGGCAGAAAGATCTTACAATATTTTTTTTATTTACTTTATCGAGCTGTGTGTATGGTTCAAAAATTCCTTCTGTTTCGTTTTCCTGAAGTCCGATGCCGTTATCTATAATCGAAATTAGTAGATAAGATGCTTCATTCGCATTCTTTATAGGTTTTATACCTGCTTTTTTAATCAGTTCTGGATCAGGATTAGAAAGTTCAATATTAATTGAACCTATTTCAGTTAGTTTTATAGATGTTTCAAGTATATTTTGCATAATAATCTTTAGCGCATCCATATCTGTATAAACTGCTTTATTCAAAAGGTTGTCCGATGAAACATTTACTGTAAGATTTTTGGCTTTTATTGCGGTTTCATTGTTTTTTATTATAGTCTGCACTGTATTTAAAATATCAAAAACCTGAAAATCAAAATCAAAAAGTGAAGATTCAACCTGTGAAAATTCAAAGAATTTTTCCATAAAATAAAGTGAATCAGCAGCATTTTTGTTTATTATTTTTACATATTTTTCCTGTTTTTCATTAATTGTTCCGCCCAAACCATCTTTCAATGCCTGTGAAAAGCCTATAATAGATTGAAGCGGTGATTTAAACTCATTTGCGAGTTTTGAAAGCATAATATTTTTATCTTTATTCAACCTTCCGGTTCTTTCGGCATTTACCAGAACAGTAGTCATTGCAGTAACATCTCTTATTGTAATAAAATACTGGTCATCAAGTAGTGCAGCATTCATTTCAACAAAAAATTCTTTTTCATTTACAACAGCTCCGCCTATTACCGGAACATCCTTTATCGATGACTGTTCTGCAAGCTCCATCCCTTTATTAACTAAATCATCAAACTTCAAATTTCCCATTTCATCCCGGATTATTTCAAAAATATTTGAAGCTTTTTCATTTATCCAGACGATTTCCCCGGTTTGTTCCTTGACCACTAAAACAGCGTCAGGCAGATACTTTAACACTTCTTTAGGATTAATATTACTGAATAAATTAATCAGGTTCATAGGTTGCATTACTTCCTTTTATAGTATATACTAAATGATAACATAAAAAACGGAGAGAGATTTTTTTATATTAATTTTTGTAATTTTTTGTTTACAAAATAGCAAAAAAATTCCTTTTTGTGTTTTAAAGCTATAAACGGATTAAAGAAAAATCGCGGACGGTTAAGAAACTGTTCAAAAGAAAGAAGGATACGGCTATGAGAGAAATTCAAAATAACACAGGAGTTCCATTTGCGCCGAAAGTTGAACCGGCTAAAAAAGATCCTGCCCAATCTCAGGAAGTAAAGTCAGAAACAGAGGTTAAGAAAACTGTTGGCACAGATGATTTGTCTAAATCCCCTGAGGCTGTTATTGGCCGCTCTCAGATTAACCAGAAAAACCCTATTGAGCAAATGAAAGCTGTTGAGGGGGATGTTAAAGCTATGATGGAAAATCCGGAAGAAATTGAAAGAGTTAACAAATTCTTTGATATGGCATACAGCTTTACCGGGAATTATGAAAAATCTGCCGAAATGGCTGATGTATTTAGAAATGAATTTCTTTCAAAATAATTAATCTTCATTTTGTTTGTTATTATCTTTTAAATATTCAACTAACCCCTTTAGCCCCAGTTTATAACTGTTAAATCCAAATCCGCTTATTTGAGCAATACAGACAGGTGCGATGAGTGATTTGTGGCGGAAGTCTTCCCGGCTGTGAATATTGGTCATATGTATTTCTACTGCCGGAATTGAAACCGCTGCCAGAGCATCTCTTATTGCAACGCTTGTATGAGTGTATGCGGCAGGGTTTATAATTATTCCGGCACAGGTATTGAATGCAGAGTGAATTTTTTCAACAATTTCCCCTTCGTGGTTGCTCTGGAATGTTTCTATGTCAATACCAAGTTCAAATGAATATGCATAAAGTTCTTTTTCTAAATCTTTTAATGTCATGGTTCCATACTTTTCAGGTTCCCGAATGCCAAGCATATTCATATTTACGCCGTTTATTACAAGTATTTTCATAAAAATTCTCCTTGCATACAGTATAGTATAAAATCAAGTAATTGTAAATTTTTATTAAATTTGCTGGTACACATGTAACAAAAAAAACATGCTTGGCTTATCATGCATGTACAACTATCCCCAAATCTCCTCCCAAGATTATTGTTCAAGCTATACACAAAATGTGTAGCTTTTTTTTTGACTATCTTGACTTAAGATTAAAAATAGCTAAAATATAATATATAGGGTGAGGGTTTTATGCGATTAGTAGAAAAACTTAAGGAATATGAAAATCAATATATGTTTATCCGCTGGGCCACAGGCGGTGAGTATGGTAAACTCATATATGCCGGCACAGATTTTATCGAGTTTAATGTGATTAACGTTGATACCATGGAATACAGTGAAACCGTATTAATTCACAGTCCTTTAATTCTTGAAGTTTCAATCGGCGGTTCCGATGTTGCAAGAATTGTTGCTGAATTATCTTCAAAGATTTCTATGGATTAGACGGCTGTTTTAGGAATGTTTTTAAATATTAAAACTTTTTCTTGCGCCCTCTTCATGATAGAAGCCTCCTCCGCATATTGTTTCAACTACTTTTAAAACAAACTCGCGCGGAGCATCAACCTGATTTAAATATAATTCTCTGTTTGCAAGATGGCGTATTTTCAAAACTGAATTCTGGCTGGATTCTGCCGGTACGAAAAGTGATGCAACTTCATTGTCAAGAAGTCTTACCATTTCTTCATCGTGGTCTTTCACCCCTGCCATAATTTCATTGTAGTTACCTCTTATTGCCATAATTCTGCCGGAAAACATATGTGCTCCGTTTTCTCTGTACAGAGCCTGAGGCTGGAAGTTACAACGGGTGGTGAAGCTTATTTTATGCCATAGAATATTTATGATAACAATAGATTTTTGAGGATCTGTATCAACATATATATTCTGTGTGGTTACTCCTCTTGAAGAAAATGCTTCTTTGAGTATTTCACATACTTCCTGAAGGTTATCAACCATGCGGGTAAAAATTTCGTTAGTATTAATTGTCGCGTGCTGGTAATCAAGGAATTGTTTATACATATGAGTAGAAACAAGCCCTATTCTCTCCTGTATAAGCGCAGATTTTCTTGAAGATGTTTCAGAATTATCAAAGCTTTCGTAATTGTTTAACAATTTATAACCCGTCCTATTTTACCAATCATGTAATAATAAACATGTTTTTATGTAAAGATTATAAAATTTTTCTTTACAAAAGTGAATACATAGTTTTCTGTAATTGCAATAGTTCAAATTTTAAAGTTAAAATCAAAACAGGAGATATTTCTATGTGGAATTTGTTCCGGAAAATATCTCCTGTTTTAGAAAGTTCTATTTTTTTACTATTGAAAGTACATAATTTGAATTAAAGTATTTATTTGCAACATTAATAATGTCGGATTCTGTTACTGAGTTGATAAGTTTTTCATAATCGTTTACGAAATTGTAGCCGTAACCGGCTGTTTCAAACCAGCCCAGAGTGATAGCTTTGTCCAGATTTGTTTCCTGTGATATAGTGAACTGTCCGATTAATTTGTCTTTTGCTTCTTTAAGTTCTTTTGAGCTGACAAACTCTGTTTTTAAACGGTTAACTTCTCTGAACAAACCGGCTTTAGCCTGTTCCAGGGTCTGCGGATTTGTACCTATATAGACTACAAATGCACCTCTGAGTTTGTTTGCGGAATAACCAGACCCGAGCTGATAGGCAAGCCCTTCCTGGTCACGAAGGTTTTTGAATAGTCTGGAGCTCATTCCTGTACCTAAGATAGAATCGATTACCTGTAGTGTTGCGTAATCTTTTCTGTTATTAAGTCCTGCGGTCTGCCAGGCTAAGAATATCCAGTCTGTATTTGTGTCCGGTTTGGTTATTGTTCTTGTTCTTGCAGAAGAAACCGGTGTTATCTCGCCGGCATGTTTGGCGTAATCGAATTTGTCATTGCTGTTAGATTTAAACATTGTTGAAAAAGCCTGTACTGTTTTATCTTTATCAACATTCCCGTTTATTGATACAATTACATTTGCAGGTGGGAAAATATTGTTATAGTAATTGATAATATCTTCTCTTTCTATGGATGGAATATTTTTTTCCAAAAGATGTGTTGAATTTGTGTATGGTGAACCTTCAAAAATCATATCTTTGTATTCTTCTATTGCAACATCAAGCGGAATGTCGCGGGATTTTTTCAGTGCATTAAGTTTTTCATTTTTAACTTTTTCAATTTCGTAATTATCGAAAGCTGCGTTATTAATTATTTCATTTAAAAGTTCAAGTGTTTTATCATATTGATTTTTTGTTGTTAAAACTGTTACAGAAAAGGCATCAGAGCGGATACCAGGCTGAATTTTAATTCCGTTGTCCTCCAATTCAAGGGCAAGTTCGGACGGCGAGTATTTTTTTGTCCCTTTCACCATGGTAGAAGCCGTAAGTATACCTGTGCCATATTTATTTTGTGTAAAGTTGCCGCCTTTTGCAAATATGCTGATTGCAACAATTTCGTTTGATGTATTTGGTGTCATCAAAAGTGTTGCGCCGTTTGAGAGGTCATATTTTTGAGTAGTTTTATTTTCACTTACAAACTTTGCCTCTGCAGGTGCCGGTGTTACATTTGAAATCTTTACTTCTCTGGCGCTTTCCGGCAGTACAATGGAAACTGCTGATTTATTTTTGCTTAAATATTTATCTGCAACTTGTTTAACATCGGCTGGTGTTACTTTTTTAATATTTGCAACGTAATCATCATAAATTCTTATATCATTTGTTGTTGTCATAACATAGCCGATTTCCTGTGCTATGTTTGAAATAGATTCTCTCTGATAATATGTATCACGTTCTATAATATTTTTGGCAAGCTGAACTTGCTCTGCTGTAACTCCATTTTTTTGTATGTTGTCAAGCTCTTCAAAAATGTTTGCTTCCAATTTGTCTAATTTATCGGGAGTGAAACTTGCTGAAATATAGAAAATTCCGTCATCCCTGAAACCTGCATTAGAAGCTGAAATAGAGAAAGCAAGCTGTTTTTTGTCTTTAATATTCTGATAGAATACTGAAGAACGTCCATCGCCCAGAATTGTTGCAAGAACATCAAGAGCATAGCTGTCTTTATTTGCAAGACTTACCCCGCGGAAACCTATTAGCATGTAGCCTGATTGGGCAGGCAGATAAGCTGTTTTTCTGGCCTGTGCAGTAAGCTGTTTTTCTTTCGGATAAGTTACCTTAGGCGCTTTTACTGCTTCTCTGTTAAAGTTTTGTTTTACCTTAGCCAGAATTTCTTCGGTATTCACATCCCCAACGATTACGGTCACCATATTGGAAGGGTAATACCATTTATTGTAGAAGTCTAAAATTTCATCTCTTGGAATTGTTTCTATAATATTTTTTGTCCCTATAACTTTTCTCTTATAAGGGTGGTGTGTATATAACATACTTACGAGATTGTCATATACAACACTGTTTGGAGAATTTTCGTCTTTTGAAATTTCTTCAAGTACGACTTTGCGTTCTCTCTCGAGTTCCTTTCTTGGAATAAGCGGATTAAGAAGCATATCAGCATGAAGCGACAATGCTTCATTAAAATATTTTGAAGGAATTGTTATATAGTAATGCGTAAAGTCTTTGCTGGTTGCCGCATTTGTTACTGCCCCTTTTGTTTCAAGAAGCTTGTCAAATTCCCCCGGGGCGTGATTTTTAGAACCTTTAAAGAATAAATGTTCCAAAAAATGTGCAACCCCGTTGTTTTTATCTGTTTCATTTATTGAGCCTGTCTTAATCCAGGTATCAACAGTTACAATAGGGTTTGTTTTTACCTCTTTAATAATTACGGTTTGACCGTTATCAAGATTGTAAACATTTTCTGCGGCAAATGCAGCTGTACTTAATAACATTACACATAATGCAATAATAAATTTCTTCATTTTATCCCCTTATAAAAATACTCTTCTTTTTTATATATTATACTACAATTTCACTATGGATAATTACCGTCATAGATAATATATTGTAAATTTTTATAAATAACTGTCAACTTTTCCTTTTAGCTGTTTTAATATAAAAAATAAAATATTTTCAAGAAAGGAAATTAAATGGCAATAAATTCAGTTACCGCCGATAGAAGAGCGCAGAATAATAATTTATATGCAGGAATAGGCGCTGCAGTTGCGGGCACCGCAGGTGCTCTTGGCGGAAGCTATATGGCTCCTAAAGCTGCCAAAACTCTTGATGATTTGGTTTTTGGTGATGCTGATGTTTTTGATAAATCTGTTAATAAAATGAGAAACAGGAATATTAGTGCTTTTAATGAAGCAATGCAAACAATTATCCCGGCAAGAGCATTTAAAAATTCTTTAAACAACATTGTTGATACTTCATTTGCTGAAGAAAAGGTGCCGCTGGAAAAGGTAAATGAATTTATAAAAACGAAAGAAGGTCTTATAAATGAGGCGTTTAATGGCTATAATGCTGTAGTAGACGAATATTCAAGCAAGTCTAAGGTTTTTACTTTAAATGAACTTTATGATGACCTGCTGAAACATAAAGCTCTTACTAAAGAAAGTTGTAAAGAAATAAAAGAACTTATGGCAGCTTCATACGGAGAAGAGGTGCTTGATGCACCTACCGTAATGGATGCTGAAAAGATAAAGGCTTTAACTACTGATAGGGATCGTCTTGTTCAGGCAGGAAACTTAGAGCTTAACCTTTATAAGAAATTTACTGCTCTTGAAAAAGATGGCGTTGTTCTAAAGAAAGATATGCTCGATACTGTAAAATCAGAAGCTAAATCAATGACAGACCCGTTTCTTGCAAATACTTCTTTTGACAGATTTAAAAAGTTCGTTCCCCGCAAAGGTGCAGCTCTTTATGCTATGGCTGCCGGGCTGGCTTCTGCTTTAATCGCCGGCGGTGCAATAAAACTTTTCGGTATAAAATCTGATAAAGCTTGAACGTCGGATTAAATATTTAATCTATCAATATTGAGCCAGGTGTAATCGTAATATTTCTTATAAGAATAAGTTAGGTGTTCTGTATATATCTGCTTCAAATCTTGCAAAATATTCAGTTGTATTAGTGGCTTTTTGTGCCGGTCTTTTCTTTGAATATTTTTTTGCTTCGCCTTTTGCCATTCCGTTTTTACAAGATTTTAGGATATTTTTCTTGTAATCAACTATTGTCAGTGGTATGGTTTTATTGTTAGCAGTTAGGGGGGTCCACCCCGGGGGCAAATGTTCATTTAAGTGTTGTTATTTGAACCGGGATTTGCCGCAAAACCCAAAAGGACATGAAAGGTTTAAAATGGAAAAAAACAAAGAAACTCTGGGTGTTTTAAGACACTCTGCATCTCACATTATGGCACAGGCTGTTCAGAAGCTCTTTCCTTCGGCAAAGTTGGCTATCGGACCTTCTACAGACACCGGCTTTTATTACGATTTTGATTTGACTGACGGGCATGCTTTCACTGAAGATGACCTTCAAAAAATCGAAGATGAGATGAAAAACATTATTAAACAAAATCTTACCTTTGAAAGGTATGTTATTCCCGATGTTGATAAGCAGATTGCCGAGTTTAAGGCAGAAGGTGAAATTTATAAAGCCGAATTGCTTGAAGAACACAGAAATGACAATCCTACATTATATCTGACAAAAGACAAAGACGGAAATGTATTATTTAATGACCTTTGTGCAGGTCCTCACATTCCTAATACTTCATATATTAAAGGTAATGCAATTAAGTTATTAAAAGTTGCCGGTGCTTACTGGCGCGGCAACGAAAAAAATAAAATGCTCCAGAGAATTTATGCAACAGCATTCTGGACAAAAGAAGATCTGGCTGATTATTTGAACTTCCTTGATGAAGCAGAAAAACGCGACCACAGAAAACTCGGTGCAAAACTCGATTTGTTCTCTACAAGAGAAGAACTAGGCGGCGGGCTTGTATTGTGGCACCCTAACCTTGCTGTAGTTCGTGAAGAAATTGAAAATTATTGGAGAACAGAACACAGAAAACGCGGTTATGTTATTGTTAATACTCCGCATATTGCTAAATCTAAATTATGGGAAATTTCAGGACACGCTGATCACTATAGAGAAAATATGTTCTTTATTCAAAAAGATGAAGACAGCGACGAACAGTTTATTTTAAAACCAATGAACTGCCCGTTCCATATTTTGATTTATCAGTCAAACAGATATTCTTACCGTTCACTGCCTTTGAGAATGGCTGAGCTTGGAACTGTTTACAGAAAAGAAAAGTCCGGCGCTTTATCAGGTTTAACCAGAGTTCAGGGATTTACCCAGGATGATGCACACATTTTCTGTACACCGGAACAGTTAGTTGATGAGATTAACGAAATCATTGACTTTGTTGCAGATACAATGGAAATGTTCAATATGAAATTCGAGGTTGAGCTTTCTACACGTCCGGAAAGCTTTGTAGGTGAGATAGAAAACTGGAACCGAGCTGAAGCCGGCTTGAAAGAAGCTATGGACAGACGCGGTATGAAGTATGATATTAACGAAGGCGATGGCGCTTTTTATGGTCCGAAAATTGACTTTAAAGTTAAAGATGCTATTGGAAGAACATGGCAGTGTGCTACTATTCAGTTAGACTTTAACCTTCCTGAAAGATTTGATATTAAATATCAGGACAAAGACGGACAGATGAAAACACCTGTTATGCTTCACCGTGTAATCTTCGGCTCAATGGAACGTTTCCATGGTATTTTAATCGAGCACTATGCAGGCGCATTCCCGACATGGCTTGCTCCGACACAGGTTGCAATTGTTCCTATCAGTAATGAAAAGCATGCTGATTTTGCAGCGGAAGTTTATAAAAAAATGCGTGCCGCAGGCATCAGAGCAAAGCTTGACGACCGTTCAGAAAGTATGAACTATAAAATCAGAGAAAGCTTACAGGATAAGAAAATCCCTTACGTTGTTGTAATCGGCGACAAGGAAATCGAAGCAAACTCTGTTGCTGTTCGTGCAAGAGGTATAGGACAGGTTGGTACAATGGGTGTTGATGAATTCATTTCTAAAGTTGAAGATGAAATTAATGCCCGTAAAGCTGAATCTTTTGCCAAAGAGCTTGTTAAAGCTTAAATTTTGCAAATGTAAAATAAAAAAAGCTCCCTTCTCAAAGGGAGCTTTTTACTATAAAATATTATCGAAAAAATAATTCATAACATTATCAACTATAGAAATTATATTTTCTTTCGATTGTTTGTCAGCATAAAAATCCAGTTTTTCCATAAATTTTTTATCTTCATTCATTGATTTAAGAGTTTCAACTTTATAGGCATTTGCTTCCGGTACAGTAAGCTTACTAATATCATCATGTGCATATACAGCAGTTCTAAAAATATCATAAAGTGATGTTATGGTTTCAGTATGTCCTTGTATTGAATTGAACATTTCTGTATCATTGGCTTCATTAATTTGTTTTAGTATTGGCAGAAGTTTTGTCTGTTTCTCCTCCGGAATTTTTGAAAATGCAGCCAGAGGCTCTGTTGCATAATTTAATTCATGCTGGGCAAATTCAAGTATAGCAAATCTTTCATCTTCAGGTTTACCGGCAGTTAGATTTATTACTCTTTTTACAAAATGCTTAGATGGGGATTCACAAGAATTTTCGTTTTCAAGAGTCAGAGCTTCCTGAATAATATGCGGTTTTTCTTCCGGGTTATTGACTTTCCGTAAATCTGTTAATATTTCTCTAATATCATCTTCTGCAAATTTACGGTATCTATGCTCCCTTACTTTTCGAAGCATTTTTATACAAGTTTCTTCAATAAAATCCTGACCTTTTGCAAGCCCGCAAAAAGGAATATATACACCTTTTTCTGTATACAAAGATTTTTGAACAGAGGTTCTGCTGCAGGATACAGTATTGATTTTGTTTTCTTCAGGAGCTGTATTTTGGTAATTTGGATATTTAAGATTAATTTTTTCTATTTTCATATTGCTGCTTCTATTTTAACCCATATATACAAAGTAAGTAAAGTCTAAAAATTGCTTTTTTGTTAAGCTTATTTACAAAATATTTAAAAAAGTGCGAGAATAGTTTATAATAAAAAGCAGATCAAAATATGATAGATAAGCTATAAATGTTTTCGAAACTATAGCGGTGTCAGAGGCACAATACTGCATGGATAAACGAAAATCCTATCAGGTAAAACAAATAAGAAAACATATGTAGCTATTCTAACGACAGAACAATAAAAGAAAATATAAAACTTTTTTTTGACACACTCCCTCGCATTTTTGGCTATTGTAACGAAAAGCTAAATCGATAGCGAGAAGCAGGAAGTGACAGAACAATTTAAATTAAATATATTTGTTTTCGAGGCGATAACGAGAGCAGGGCGAGAGTGTGTCCGAGAAAATAAATATATTTAATTTAATAAAAAAGAAATAAAATCAAAGCTAGAAAAAAAAAGGAGATTAAGTATGGAAAACACAGTAACGACAAGAGTTTTCGGGGGGGGGGCAAACTAGTCACAGCTCCATACAAGGGTTTATAAGTAAAAGAATCAGCCAACGTAAACATTTGGCTGATTTTTGTTATGTAAAAAAATGAAAACTATAAGTGAAATATTGAAAAAGTATAAGTTATAACATATAATATAAGATAAGAAAGGACTAAAATAAAGTATGAAACGTGCGTTTACTTTAGCAGAAGTGTTAATAACCCTTGGAATAATTGGTATAGTAGCAGCAATGACAATGCCGACTGTAATAAATAATACACAAAATAAACAGCTGGAAACATCATTAAAGAAAGCATATTCTATACTTGCTCAGGTTACCCAGAGAGTTGTCGTTGAAGATATGGGCGGGGTGCTTGATGTAGACAATGCAAAAGATCTTAGTACTTATTTTGTAAAATATTATAAAAATGGTTCGGTATGTCGCGGTACAGATAAAAAGACAGGATGTCCTAATTCTGGCGGTACTGGATCGAATTTTTGTACATTTATGATGAATACCTATAAAACATTTAATGGTAAACCAAAAGCTGCTTGTGTAGGCAATGATGCCATGTCCAATACTATTGACAATACTACAATATATTTTGATAGAGCCGGAGAAGCAGAAGGAGAAGCGACTAAAGGAAAAATTTTGATGGCAATTGATGTCAACGGATGGCAGAAAAATCCTAACAGGTGGGGGCATGATATTTTTATGTTCCAGATAACTAAATCTGGAAAGCTTTTGCCTATGGGCGCAGATGATACCTCTTACCCGGTTGACACATATTGTTCATTAACTTCAACCAGTAGTACGAATGGCTATGGCTGTACAATTAAAGCTTTAAATGATAAGGAATATTTCAAAAATTTGCCAAAGTAGTTTTTTTCTTATTTAAAAAAGCCTTCCTGTTATGGAAGGCTTTTTATTATGTAATTGTTATTTTTTCTGGGGTGATTTTTCAAATTTGTCACCGCTGTTTACGGCAACTTCTTCTGATTTTTTGTTTGAAGTAAATGTATCTTGTTCTAATGTTTTACCGCCTGCGGCTGTTTGGTTATTCTGCGGAGTTTTCTTTACTCTTGCGGCTTCTCCTGCCACTTTCTTTGAACTACTGAACTGTGTTTGAATTCCCAAGTTTTTCATTAGACCACTAATCATTTTTCCCCCTTTTTTTTAGTTATACAAGATTTACTGATTTATGTTTTTCATAAATAGTTTCAGCCATTGCATCAAGTTTGGCAAAATCTTCTTCTTTGGGTTTTCCTTTAATCAGAAGAGGTTCTATCATTTCAAGTTTTAAACCTGAAAGCATTTCCCCGAGTTTGCCTGTAAGGTTGCCGCCCCATCCGTATGAGCCGACAATAGATGCAAATTTTGTTTTTGGTCTTAACAGATTAGCAAGATATGCTACATTTGCAGCCATCGGATGCGGACCTGCAAGAACCATAGAACAACCCATTACAAGAGTTGTTGCGTCAACAAGCCCCATAGCAAGATCGCCCAGGTCGCCTGTTACAATATCAAATACCTGAGTGTCTATACCTTTTGAAGCAAGTTTTTTGGCTAGATACTCAATCATTTCTTCTGTACTTTTATACATAGATACATACGGAAGCAATACTAAATTTTTACCTTCATCTGCACTCCAGTCAGCATATAAATCAAGGATAAAATCCGGATTTTTATATATAGGACCATGGCTAGGCAGAATCATTTCAGGCTTCAAATCCTGAATCATTTTTGTATACTTTTTGCACATTGTTCTGAACGGCATCATTATTTCAGCATAGTACCTTTTAGCGCTGTGTTCAATTGCACAGTTGTCCGGTGAATATAAATTATCAAAAGTATAATGTGCACCTAAAAAATCACATGTGCATAGAAGGTTGTCTTCTACTATATGTGTAAACATTGTATCCGGCCAATGAACACCGGGTGCAATAATAAATTTTAAAGTTTTGTCGCCAAGAGAAAGTTCTTCTCCATCGGTGATGACTTTAATTTTAGCTTCATCAACATGAAGCATTTCTATAATATTTTCTTTACATTTTGCATTAGTTACAACAATAGCTTCAGGATATTTTTTTAATAATTTAGGAATACTGCCAGAGTGATCCTGTTCTCCATGGTTAGCAATAATGTAATCAACATGAGTAATATTGTTATCATCCAAATTTTTAACATACTCATCTGATTTTGGCGGATACATTGTATCAATAATTGCAATTTTTTCGCTGCCTTTAACCAGATAAGAATTGTAGCTGGTACCATGTTCTAATGGTATAAGTTCATCAAATATTCTTCTTTCGCGGTCATTTAATCCGCAGTAAAATATGTTATTTTTAATTTCCTGAAATTTCATTTCTTTCTCCTTGTATATTTATAAATAATTATTTGGGGTTCTTTTTAAAAAAGAATGTTTCATCATGTTTGCATAACGGACAGAAATCAGGTCTATCCTTCTGCACAATTACAGCACCACAGGCAGAACATTCCCAGATATAATTTCCGTTTTCATCAGGACAGAGATTTTCATTTTTTAACGCCTGAAGCAGTTTTTTGAATTTTTCTTCGTGTTCGATTTCTATTTCCGCAACACGTTCAAAAAGACCTGCAATATGCTCAAAGCCTTCCCTTCTAGCTGTTGTGGCATATTCCGGATAATGAGATTTACCGGCATCCTGTTCTGATTTTACGGAATCCTCAAGGTTAGCCAGAGTTTTTGTAAATTTACCGTCATTAAGCCATTTAAACCAGATTTTAGCATGTTCTTTTTCATTTTGTGCAACTTCTTCAAAGCATTTTTGGATATAATCCTGCCCTTCAAATTTTGCAAGAGAGGCATATAAAGCATACTTAAAATAATCAACTGCTTCTTCTGCAAATGCTTTTTGCAGATTCTGTTCGGTTTCACTGCCTTTAAATTCTGTCACATCCCGCTCCTTTAATTTGCATTTTAATCTTATCATAAAAAAGAGGCTTTGCAAATTTTGTAAAGCCTCTTAAAAGATACTAGAAATTACTAGCTTTCATAAAGAAATATGCTTTCGGATGTTTACAAACAGGGCATAACTCGGGAGCATTTTCGCTCTCAATTGTATGACCGCAGTTTGAACATTCCCACAGTACTTTTGAAGGTTTTTCAAAAACTGTGTTGTTTTTAATATTTTCTAAAAGTTTTCTATAGCGTTCTTCGTGTTCTTTTTCAATTTTTCCTACCATTTCAAAAAGAATTGCAAGCTGTTCAAACCCTTCTTCTTTAGCTTCTTTAGCGAATTGGGCATACATTTCTGTCCATTCGTAATTTTCTCCGTTAGCTGCATCTTCAAGATTTTTGATTGTTTCAGGAATTTTATTTCCTTCATTCAAAAACTTGAACCAAATTTTAGCATGCTCTTTTTCATTATTTGCAGTTTCTTCAAAAATTTTGCTTATTTGCACAAACCCGTCTTTTTTTGCCTGTGAGGCATAATATGTATACTTATTCCTTGCTTGTGATTCTCCTGCAAACGCAGTCTGCAAATTTTTTTCGGTTTTAGACCCCTTTAATTCAGGCATATACTTCTCCTTACTCTTAATTCAGCCGCAGAAAATCTGCGGCTTTGTACCATAAAATTTTTATTCCTCTTCAAACTGGTCTTTACCAACACCGCAGAGAGGGCATACATAATCATCCGGCAAATCTTCAAATGCTACATTGTCATGTTCTGCCGGATCATACTCATAACCGCATACTGTGCATACAAATTTTTTCATAAAATTCTCCTTTTCTGTTTTCTAACCTTCTTGGCTGTTTTTGCATTCTTTGCAAACTCCATGGAACACAATATCGTGTCCAAGGATTTTGAAATCTGTTTCAGCTTCTGCTCTTTTTACCAATTCAGGAGCAATCGCAGAGCTTATGTCATAAACTTTTTTGCAATTATCGCATATAAAATGATAATGTGCATGGGTATTATGGTCATAATGAGAGGATTGTTCAAGCCCGTCGATTTTTTTGATTATACCGTGTTCTGCAAGCTGGTTTAAATTTCTGTAGAGAGTAGCTAAGCTTATTTTAGGGTTTTCCTTTTGCAGTATTGAATAAATATATTCAGCTGTCGGGTGAACAACATTTGATTTTAATGTATCAAGAATTATTTCTCGCTGCCTTGAATAGTTCATTAAATACCTCTAAGTTGATAATAATTCTCATTTTATATTATAAAGATAGAAATGTCAATATATTTGTAAACTTTTAAAACGAAATAGCAATTTTAAGTTATAATTTGTTTTTTTATAAATATGGTGAGTGTTCCGAATAATAGTGTAAATCTAAACATGAAAAATCCGGATCTGCATGTAGGAGTAATAACTCCTCCTGACAGCCATTATAAACCTGTCTTATATTCGGATAGAGAGGCTTCAGCAAAGTTTAATGCAATGAACGCAGATATTTATTCAAAGCAGAAGAAGCTTGATTTTGAGGATACGAAAGATACGCCAAAATCCGTAAAATATATTGCTGCGACCGGAGGTATTATGGCATTGGCTTATGCTGTAAAATGTTTCATAACGCGTAAAGCTTGAATTTTTTAATTACATATCTTATAATAGAAAAAGCAGAGGAAAAACATGTTTGAAAAGCTATATATGTTTTCTCAAACACGCTCTTTCGCATTTTTGGCTATTGTAACGAAAAGCTAAATCGATAGCGAGAAGCAGGAACTGACAGAACAATTTAAATTAAATTTATTTGTTTTTGAGGCGATAACGAGAGTAGGGCGAGAGTGTGCCCGAGAAAAGTTTTATAGTTAATCAAAAAAAGTAAGAAAGAACAGATACAACTAAAAAGGAGATTGAATTATGGAAAACACAGTAACGACAAGAGTTTTCGGGGGGGGGGCAAGGTAATTTAAGCTCCTTATCCGGCATTGGCGCAGGTAAAGTATCATATAGCGCCGCTGAAAAGAATAACATTAGAGCAGGCTTCACACTGGCTGAAGTTTTAATAACTTTGGGTATAGTAGGCGTTGTAGCAGCTATGACTTTACCGGTTTTAACCGCTAAGTATCAAAAAAAGGTTACAGCTGTCCAACTCAAAAAATCCTACTCGACTATTCTGCAAGCATTTACAATGGCGCAGAAAGATTACGGGGATATAAGCAGTTGGGATTTTGTTCCATCTCAATCCGTAAGCGGTGAAGATTTGTCTGAACTCAGGGATTCTCTTAATAGTTTTGCTCACAGGTATTTAATACCTTATTTAAAAGTTGTTACTGACTGCGGAGCCGGTAAAACATCTTCAAGAAAATGCTTTTATAATTGGTATTACCCTGATGGCACTGTGTTGAATTATTCTCCGAGCGATAATACATACAGATTTATTATTAATAATTCAACCCTTGTATCACTTGTTTATGATAATTATCAAGGTAATTACGGCGGTAGAATTTTATTATTTATCGATATTAACGGATTTAACAAGCCGAATACTTTCGGAAAAGATGTTTTTCTAATGGGATTAACACAATCTAATTCAAAGTTTGGTATGTTTGGTTATGAACAAAAATCAAGAAATACTCTTATGAATCACTCCGGCTGGGGATGTGCATCTTCAAGGAATGCCTATTTCTGCGGAGCTTTGATACAGCAGGACGGCTGGGAAATTAAGGATGACTATCCATGGTTTTAATTATTTAACATTTCTTTAGAAAACTGTATTTTCAGAACCATGTTTTATTTTTAGTGTAAAATGTTATAAGAATTTATTACAAAGAAAGAGGTATTGATGAATACAGTTGTTTTAGTAGGCCGCGTTGGACGTGATGCTGAAATAAAATACTTTGAATCAGGAAAAGTAAAGGCAAATTTTTCTGTTGCTGTTAACCGCTGGGATTCCAAAACAAAATCAGAAGTTGCAGACTGGTTTAATGTTGATGTTTGGGATAAACAAGCTGAATTTGCAGGCGAATATGTAAAGAAAGGTATGCAGGTTGCCGTAGACGGCAGAATTGCACAAAATCGCTGGACGGATAAAGCTACAGGCAGCGAAAGAGAAAATTTCCTTGTAGTAGCTACAAGCATAAGATTGTTAGGTTCAAAAAGAGACGCTGAAGTATTATGATAATTAACTCTACAACAGTTGCTATTATTGCAGATGATTTGACCGGAGCAAACGACACAGCGTTACAGTTCCATTTAAAGGGTGCAAATACCCAGATTTTGCTTAGCGAAGAAATTGACCCGATTAATATTAAAAATACCCAAACCTGGGCGCTTTCTACAGAGTCAAGAAATATTGAACCGCATGACGCGTTTGAAAAAGCTCAAAGAGCCGCGCAGTTTTTTGTTGAAAAAATCAATCCAGATTATTTTTATAAAAAAATTGACTCTACAATAAGAGGTAATATTGCGGTAGAAGTGCTTGCAATTCTTGATACTCTTGAATGGGATGCCTCTATTATTATACCGGCGTTCCCTGCAGAATCCAGAGTAACTGTCGGCGGGTATCATCTTTTGAAAGGTGTCCCTATTGAGCGGACTGAGATGGCAAGAGATCCGCATTCCCCTATTTTTGAATCACATCTGCCTACACTGTTGAAATCACAGCTTGATGAAGAAAACAAAGACTTAGTAGGTTCAATTGAACTTTCAACTATTATGAAAGGTGCCGGTCCTATTTTAAGAGATTTAAATAATCTTATTAAATCAGGCAAAAAACTCATTGTAATGGATGCCGTTTCTACAGTTGATATTGAACAGATTGTTCTTGCTATGGATAAATCCGAATATAGAATTCTTCCAACAGGTACAGCAGCTGCAGCACAGGTTTTAAGTGATTTGTGGTTTTCTGATTTCAAATCCGAACACATTACAAAAACTCTTCCTGAACTGCCAAAATTTGTTGTTTCCGGCAGTGCTACACAAATTACGGCAAATCAAATTGAAAAACTTGAAGAAGCTGATGAGTTTGAAAATCTTCTTGTTATAAATCTTGATATGAAAACAGTTCTTGCAGGTGTAAGTGATGAACTTGTTAACAGGGTAATTAATAATCTCGGGCAGAATAATATTGTTGTTGTTCATACTTCAAACCTTGTTAGAGATTTCGATGGATTTTCCGAGGATTCATTAAATGCCGAGCTTACCAAGGCGAACCTTGCAAACGTAATTACGGATTTTCTTGCTGAACTGACGCAGAAAGTTGCGGCGCAAAAAGAGTTAATCCTTATTACTCTTGGCGGGGAAACCTCATACAAGTGCTGTTCTGCAATTGGAGCAACTCAGTTGCAGCTGATTGATGAAGTTGCACCGGCTATTGCTTTAAGTCTTGATCATAATGCGCAGTGGATTGTTACAAAATCCGGCAATCTTGGCGGGGTTAATACTCTTATTGATATTTTAAAATATTTTGAGCATCATGAATAACTACAGTAAAAAAATTGCAATTACTACTGGTGATCCTAACGGTATCGGCGCCGAGATTACAATTAAGGCTTTGAATAAACTTGATTTGCCTGAAGACAAAATTGTACTTGTTTCTAATAAAAAGATATTAGATTTTTACGGGCATTTAAAACGCGACTATGAAGTTATTGAAATACCTTTTGATGCTGATAATATTAAACCTGGAAGGGTTACGGCTGATGCCGGTGATTTTTCTTTCAAGGCTCTGCAAAAGGTTTGCGATATAAAGCCTAAGGCAATTGTTACTGCACCGGTAGCTAAAAATGCGCTTCATCTTGCCGGACATATTTTTAACGGGCAGACTGAAGTTTTACAGAAATTTCTTGCACATAACGGACAGCTTGCAGAAATGCTTTTTGTTGCAGGAGATTTTAGGGTTTTGCTTTTGACAAGACATTGTGCTCTGAAAGAAATAAACCTTACAAAAGAACTTGTTATTGAAAAAATCCTGAATTTGAAAGAGTTTTTCCTAAAACATTTTGGTATTGAGGAGCCGCGATTTGCCCTGTGCGGTTTTAATCCTCACTCCGGTGAAGACGGAATTTTAGGGCAGGAAGAGATTGAAATATTAAATCCTGCTGTTGAAAAGCTTGTCAGGCTTGGTGTTAATATTACAAAGCCGCTTCCAGCGGACACATTGTTTGTCGGTGCGGGAAAAGCATTTTATAATCAAGAATGCTGCCCTTATGATTGTTATATTGCAAATTACCACGACCAGGGCTTAATTCCTATTAAGACTGTTGCCGGTGACAGAACGGTTAATATGACAATTGGTTTGGATATAATAAGAACCTCTCCAGGACATGGTACAGCCTTTGATATTGCAGGTAAAGATATTGCTTCTGACGCTGGCATGATTGCAGCAATCAGGGCTGTTATTAATTAGAATTTATACGGATAGTCTTGAGGAAGTTTCCAACCGTTTGCCTGTATAAGTCTTGCACAATATGCTTTTGCGTGAACCGGATTTTTGGTGTAGCATCCGTAATTTGTATTAAATTTTAATTCTTGTTCATCTTTCTGTTGACTCCCGTAAGTATTGAATCTTTTGGAGCTTGATATATTAAATCCGAATATAAAATCATCCACTCCCTCTACAGTTTTTTCTTCAATAAAAGTCTTATAATTCGGATAATAGTGAACATGTATATACCCGCCGGAAAATCCGCTCATATTTGCTACGCTGCCATCTCCTAGTATAAAGGTTATTCCTCCATCTGCAAGTTTATTATCTTTTATAACTTTTCTGTCTATTATTCTTATGTTATTAAGATAAGGTGTCCAGTATTTGTTAAACCAGTTTAGGAGTATTTTGTTGTTGCTCTCCCCATCTGCAGGTACCCAATCCCAGCAGTCAACATCTCCATTATCATTTATTGAACGAAGCTGAGCCTGTGCCATTGTCGAATTAAATTTCTGTAATTTAGTTATTGTAACATTTGCACGATATTTACTCATTAGTGCGGGTAATGTCATAGAGGCAACAATTCCTATTATCCCGAGTGTTATTAAAACTTCTGCTAATGTAAACCCATATATCTTCATAAACAACCTTTCAAATAAAATAATTTAACAAGTAATTTATAAATAATTATAAAATTTTATAATATATAGTATAATTATATAT
>OJRI01000303.1_pt1 | contig 38263 bp, 29 predicted proteins | sample 1599151 | NCBI WGS metagenome assembly OJRI01 (sample SAMN03922457, study PRJEB24848) | human gut metagenome | isolation source: stool sample | host: Homo sapiens | place: Germany | collected 2009-11
CCTTATATTATACCCGCCACAAACCCGCAACTTAAGGTTGCGGACTCTCCAGGCCTCCGTAAGATTAACTGCTATAAAATTTAATTACTCAAATTTCTGATTTATTTTCGATATGCAAGACTCTATGGTCGTTAATATAGCTTACCATGCCAATGACCCAAATGTTGGTATGGCATTGCATAAGGACACCAATAGATATAAGATGTTTATGGCAGACACCGGTCTATTCATTACCCCTGCGTTTTGGGACAAGAAGTTCACAGAGAACATTATTTATGAAAATTTACTCTCGGACAAACTAAGTGCAGACCTCGGATATGTATATGAGAATATTGTAGCCCAGATTCTGAAAGCCAATGGACACGAACTATATTACTATACATGGCCTTCAGAGACAAGCAACCATCTTTACAAAGTTGATTTTCTTCTATCAAACGGTACAAAGATAGAGCCGATAGAAGTGAAGTCATCCGGCTATAAGACACATAAATCACTTGACCTATTCTGCGATAAATTCTCATCGCGAGTAAATAAGCGTTACCTTATTCTATACAAAAGATTTACGCAAAGAGGAAAGTATAACGTATCTTCCGGTGTATATGACACAGTTTCTTTAATGGGGATGAATTTTCAAATGAGGAAAAGAAACAACATCCAAAGATATGGCGTAGCTTAACGATTTTATGATGAGGATTGACCTATCGGTGCTGAATGATTATATCGCGGCTAATGGCAAGAACGTTGTATATGCCAAGGGCGAGAGGATTGTTCAGCAGGTGCAATTGTGCCGCTATGTGGGTGTGGTAAAGTCGGGATATTTCAAATATGTGGCTCTTAATTCAAAGGGGCTGCAAGTAGTAACGGGCTTCTCTTTCGAGGGCGAAGTGGTTACTGACTATGTGCAGGGATTCCTGTATGACCAGCCTTCTCTAACCACCATTGTCACGGGATGCGATGCCGAAGTTCAGCGGGTTTCGGTGGAAGATGCGCGACGGTTTATTATAGAGCGCAATCCCGGCTTTGTAGCCGAGGTTTCCTCCAATCTGTTACAGGAGGCTTATTGCCGTTATCTGAATATGCTTATAAAGACTACAACAGAACGGTTCCATGAACTTGTCTCCCGCTATCCCGGCGTCACACACAGGCAGTTCCCGAAGAGGATGTCTGTGTGCCTGTTCAGAAGGAACAACGCCTCAATATCTTCAGTATGGTGTCGCCGGCATGCGAGTATCTCGGATTCGACTCCACGGAGTCCATCAACGGTGAAAGACTTGCGGATTATCTTGACGGTTTCTCCAGGAAAATAGACCGTCCGACATTCATAGTCCTTGACAATGCCTCCATTCATCGCAAAGGGGAGGTGGCAAAAAAGATGAAGGATTTGACAAACTACTTAAGGTATAATGAGCAAGTATCTTGGTTTGGCTTGGCTTGGCTTGGAAAGAACATGCGGACGGGTACCGGCGGCTGTAGATAACTTGTCAATAACCTGTCGGTAACCGGCTTTTTTCGGTCAATAACCCGGTTCAAAACTGTCTTATAACCTGACAGGTAGGGGTATTGTTTATTCGCCTCTTTTTTCTAAGCCGCATTGTAATTTTTAAATACAAATCCCGGGGCCCGAAGTTGTTTACCACGCTTTCGACAGGGAAAATCGGGTTTATTGACGATTTTTCAGGAGTTTTTTACGGCTTATTCAACAACATTTTATTAACTTTGCAATTATCTACAGGGTGTCGAAAAAGTGTGCATCTTTTTGATTGTCAAACCCGGTGCCCGTAGATAGTGTGTCAATAAGATGCCTTGGGCTTCAAATAACTCAGAAATGCAAATTTTCAGTAAAAAACTTATTGCAGTTATTGACGGCCATTGTTACTCTTATTTATATTTTTTTAATTTTATTTTTACCTTAAATTATAATATAAAAACATAAAAGATGGAAGCGGGAAACGAACGTGCGAAATTGCTTCGCGCTGAAATTGAACAGTTGAAAAAAGATAAGAATGCGGTCGTCATGGCCCATTACTACACGCGTCCGGAAATCCAGGAAGTGGCGGACTTCATCGGCGACTCGCTAGCGTTGGCCCGCATCGCTGCCGATACCGACGCCGACGTCATAGTGCTCTGCGGAGTGCACTTCATGGGGGAAACAGCAAAAATCCTCTGTCCCGACAAGAAGGTGCTGGTGCCCGACCCCAACGCCGGCTGCTCGCTGGCCGACAGTTGCGACGCCGCCGAGTTCGAGAAGTTCATCAGGGAACACCCGGGCCACACCGTCATCAGCTATGTCAACACCACCGCCGCCGTCAAGGCCGTCACCGATATAGTGGTGACCTCAGGCAACGCCCGCAAGATCATAGACTCGTTGCCGGCCGACGAGAAGATAATCTTCGGCCCGGATCACAACCTCGGCGAGTACATCAACGCCGAGACCGGACGGCAGATGCTGCTTTGGCCCGGCGCCTGCCATGTGCACGACCGTTTCTCCATCGAGAAAATCCTGGAGATGAAGAAGGAGCATCCCGGCGCCAAGGTGCTGGTACACCCCGAGAGCAAACGCCACCTACAAATCATCGCCGACAAAGTGGGCTCCACCGCCGCGCTGCTCGAATATGCCGCCAACGACGACGCCCGCGAGTTCATCGTGGTGACGGAGAGCGGTATCCTCTTCGAGATGCAGCGCCGTTGCCCGGAGAAGACTTTCCTCCCCGCGCCGGCCGAGGATGCCGAGTGTCAGTGCAACGAGTGCGACTACATGAAGCTTAACACTCTGGAGAAACTGCGCGACGCGCTGCGCGACGGCGAGCCGGAAATCCACGTGGACCCCGAACTCGCCGAGAAAGCTCTGCGCCCTATCCGCCGGATGCTCGAGTTGAGCTGAAACCACGGCCCCGTATATTCTATGGAGCGTAAAAAGAAAAACATACTCGAACTGACCCGCATCACCTGCGAGGACTACCGCGCGCTGGAGAAGTTGCCGGTGGTGCTGGCGTGCGACAACGTGCGGTCGATGATGAACGTCGGTTCGCTGCTTCGCACCTGCGACGCTTTCCTTATCGGCGAAGTACTGCTGGGCGGCATCACCGGCTGTCCGCCGCATCCCGAAATCGCGAAGACGGCGCTCGGCGCTGACCGCTCGGTTAGATGGCGGCACGTAGACGACCTCTACGCCGAACTCCGTCGTTTCAAGGAAGAAGGATGGCGCATTGCAGCCCTCGAGCAGACCCACAATTCCGTGCCGCTCCAGGAGTTCATTCCCGCTTGCGATGAGCGCTATGTACTCGTCGTCGGCAACGAGGTGCAGGGAGTGGACCAGAGGATTGTTGACCTCGCGGACACAGCCCTCGAAATACCGCAGTGCGGCACCAAACACTCGCTCAACGTCTCGGTGAGCGGAGGCATCGCGCTGTGGCACTTTTTTAGCAATATCAATAATTATAAAGATACATGAAAAAACTCTATTTGCTTACTCTGATGGCATTGGTGGGTGCGCCTTTTGCGTCCCCGTCGGCGGCCGTCGCCATTGCGGCCTCCCACCCGAGTCATGTTTCCGCTATCCCGCCAGGAGCGGAAGTTTATCCCGACAGAGTGTCTTCATCCGACTTCTCTGTAACCTGGAGCGTCACAAAGAAATGCTTTATAATAAGTTACCGTGTGCCCGACACAGGATACTATTATGACGATGAGTTCAACCAGATACCGGTTGAACTCGAGAGTGTCACCAAAGTAGTGCTCAAACGAGGGGGAGACTTTTCGAAGTCGGAAATCCACACATTCACCAATCCTGCGCCCGGAAGTACCGTTACATACGAAGACCACGATGTGACGGTCGGCCGGACGTATAACTATTCGGCCCAGACATTCGTAGGCACAAACGGCAACAATACCCTGAAGGAGAACAACTGCGCGGCAGGGTCGCTGCCGGCCGAGGTGAGCGACGTGAAAATCACCACCACTGCTGGAAATACCCCCGTAACCGCTACATTCCGTGTGCCCTCCGTTCTCTCCGACGGTGTCACTCCCCTTACCTCCGTGGACCGTGTGCGTGTCACCATGGAGGAGTATGACAGGATTTCTTACGAAACTACCGTCACAGAAATCGGCGTAGTGGAAAATCCGGCGCCCGGCTCCATGCAGAGCGTGGTTTACGACGGCTCCCTTTCACAAGGTTCATATACATGGTTCTTCACGGTGTCTGCCGCTGACGGCGAAAGCACCAAACACTCGGCTTCATTCTACATAGGCAACGACTATCCCGGTAAAGTGGAAAACCTGAAAGCCGAGGAACAGGAGAACGGCGAGATACTCGTGAGCTGGACGGCTCCTTCCACTGGCGGACGCGGCGGTTATTGTGACCCTGCCCAGCTGAAGTACCGGGTGGCCAAGGCAGCCTCGGCATCCGATTTTGCCGAAGAGACAGTACTGGTTCCGGATCTCGAAACCACGAGTTTCCGCTACAAGCCCTCCTCCAAGGGGCAGGAGCAAATCAGCTTCCGCGTGACGGCTGTCAACAGCGTTGGCAACGGCACTACTGCCCTGACGCCCCTGATGGTGGTCGGCCCGGCCCTCGAACTCCCCTTCTCGGAACTCTTCAATACAGGCAGCGGCTATAGCTGGACGCCTGACAACCTCTGGGGTGAGACCACTACCTCCTCTTCCTCTTCTCCCACGCGATGGAGTTTCAGCAATTACGTCTACTTCGGCAATCAGGAGCTGAAGCCGCGCAGCAACGAGGGCGCCTTCGCCAACATACGCTATTACTCCACCGGCGAGGAAACCGAAAACGCCCTCGTATCCGGAAAAATAAACGTAGCGGGCAAGGACGCGCTGAAAATCTCCTACACATATTACCAGACAACGAGCGACAACACGGCGGAGGTAGGCGTGGACATCTCCTTCGACGACGCTCCCTACACCCGGGTGAGCCGCTCGGCCATCAAAGGGGAGGAAGCCGGATGGAAGGACGTGACCCGCAACATCGATGTCCCGGCCGGCGCCTCCACGGCGCGTGTGCGCATAGTGGCCACCAACGGCCCGAAAGGTGAAACCGTGGTCTTCGACGACCTGCTGATAGAAACCGGAGAGAGCGGTCCCGCCGTTTATCCCGCACCGGTGAGCGACTTCACCTCGCGGATGAACGACGACGGCACCGCCATAGAGATAGCCTTCACGGCGCCGACACTGTCACACCACACCTTGGGCGAAGTCAACGACCAGCCCCTTGACCATATTTCGCGTATAGAACTGCACCGCAGCATAAGCGACGCAGACTTCACCCTCATAAAATCCTTTGTCTTGCCCGCACCGGGAAGCCGCATCACATATTCCGATACCGACCTGCGCAAGGGTGGGCGCTACTATTACCGTGCCATCGTCTATGTGGACGGCCGCGGAGAGTACGGCAACTATCCAGAAGGTGAAATAACCGTGGGCCAGCGCCCGGCCGACGTCACCGAATTTACGGCCACCGCCCCGATGGGGCATGCCCCCGTCCTGGTTTCGATGCAAGCGCCGGAAACTGATGTGGACGGTAAACCCCTTACCGAGAATATAAGCGTGAAACTGACGCGCTACGATGCCGCCGACCTCGCCTGGAAAGAGGTGCGCGGCTGGAGCGACGTGGAACCCGGCATGCTTTTGGAATGTACCGACACCAATCCCAAAGAGGGTGAAATGTACCAGTATAAAGCCGTATGCACCGGCCGCGGCGGAGACTCCTACGGTGTGACCGTAGACCTCTATGTTGGCAACGATATGCCCATGCCTCCCACCGACGTAAAAGCCGAACTTGCCGCCGGAGGCGTACGCGTTACCTGGACCGCCCCCACGCAGGGTTACAACAACGGTTACATAGACCGGGCACACCTCTCTTATAAAGTGTACCGCGGCACCGGTTACAGCGACTATGACGCCACGGAGATAGCCTCCGGCCTGGACGTGTGCGAATATGTGGATACCTACACCTTTACCGACGAGGTGAATGTCCGCTACTTCGTCAAAGCCGTCAACGGTACCCTCGAAGGCTACTCCTCGTCGTCGAACATCGTCCTCGTGGGAAATCCATCGACACTCCCCTACACCGAAGGGTTCAACTCCATGTCCGGCGAGTATATAGTGGCCGACCACGGTTCCTGGACCATGACCTCCTCCGAGACCAACAGCACCTGGGCTTTCGCCGAAATGGCTTACCTCACGCTCGAAGGCCAGGTGGTGCCCTACGAAGGTGCAGGACTGGCATACTCCTACTACGGCATCTACAACTCCGACGAACGCGACGATTATCTCACCTCGGGACGCATAGACATCACCGGGGCACAGGAACCCACCGCATCGTTCTTCGCATACGTGGTGCCCGACTACGAAACCACGCTCAGTTTCGAGCTCCTCAAGGCCGACGGCAGTGTGGTAACGCTCAGCGAAACCCGCTTCGACAACTATGACGAGGCCGGATGGATACCGGTGACGTGCGACCTCACGCCGTACAAGAACGACGGTCCCGTACGCCTCTGCTTCCACTCGCACAAAGGTGCTTATTCCACTTCGGCAATAGTGGATTACCTGCGCGTAGCCGAGAAGGGCAGCGGCATAGGAGACGTAACCGGCGAAGGAGTGACGATGACCGTTACGGGCCGCACCCTGAAGGTGACAGCCCCGAATGCCCCCATCGCCATCTACACCACCGAAGGACGCCTCTTGGCCACCGCCGGCGGTGAGCTGACGCAAAGCCTCGCCCCGGCCATCTACATAGTGAAGGCCGGCGCCGCAACCCGCAAAATCCGGATAAAATAACATCAGGATAAAAAACAGCGATGAGTTCGGCAATCCCCGGATTGCCGAACTTTATCATTACTATAATAAACGGTGGCGGGAAGCGTAAAGCAATAACTTCTATCACGCTCCGTTTCCTTAGTAGGATAATAATTTTGAACTCCCGGCAATTTTTAAGATATGCTGTTCAACTCGCTTCAGTTTCTCGTTTTCTTCCCGCTTGTGGTGCTGCTCTACTGGATCATGCCGCACAAATGGCGTAACCCTATGCTGCTGATTGCCAGTTATTATTTCTACATGAACTGGGAGCCGGTATATGCGCTGCTGATACTTCTCTCATCAGCGACGACTTACGGTTGCGCCCTGGTGATAGGGAACGGGAAATACCGTAAGACGTCGTTGGCGCTATGCCTTATAATAAATTTCGGGATTCTCTTCCTATACAAATACGCCAACTTCTTCAATGCCACGGTGACCGACCTGTTGTCCCTTGCCGGGATAAAGATGTATGTGCCGCAGTTCACGCTACTGCTGCCTGTGGGTATCTCCTTCTATACTTTCCAGGCCATCGGGTATATGCTCGACGTCTACCGAGGCACGATAAAGCCGGAACGTAACTTCTTCACCTATGCGCTTTTCGTGTCGTTTTTCCCGCAACTTGTGGCCGGTCCCATCGAACGTGCCAAGAACCTGTTGCCGCAGTTCCACGAGACGCACCGTTTCAGTACACAAGCGCTTATGGCGGGACTGAATATGATGGTGTGGGGATATTTCATGAAGCTCTGCATAGCCGAAAACGTGGCCCCTTACGTCGATGCGGTCTTCAATAACATAGACATGCACAACGGCAAGAGCATCTGGCTGGCCTCCTTCTTCTTCGCCTTCCAGATATTCTGTGATTTCGGCGGCTATTCGCTGATAGCCATCGGCGCGGCCAAGTGCATGGGCTTCACCCTGATGCAGAATTTCCGGCAGCCGTATCTGGCGCGCGACGTCAAGGATGTGTGGCGCCGCTGGCACATAAGCCTCACCACCTGGTTCACAGATTATGTCTACAAGCCGTTGGGCGGTAGCCGCTGTTCACAGGCAAAGCACCACCGCAACATCATGATTACGTTCCTGACGAGCGGCCTGTGGCACGGCGCCGCATGGACCTTCGTGGTGTGGGGAGGATATTTCGGGCTGCTGCAGGTGTTGCTTATCCTCAAGCAGAAGTATCTGCCGTTCCGTCTTCCGTGGCGCCGCGTGGGTGTCTTCTTTTCGATGTTGCTGACCTTCCTGGCCTGGGTACTGGGATTCATGGTTTTCCGTGCCAACTCCCTGCGGGATGCCGCCACGGCCCTGACTAAAATGGCACATCCCGAAGGTATGCTCTTCAACGGCGAAGGGAAACCCGCCATCGCCCTCTCGCTGCTGCTCATCGCCCTCCTCATGGCGCGGGAAATACGCAACGAGCGGGGATGGGGCATAGCCCTGACTTCCAACAAGAATGTCTATGTCAGCGCCATATCCACGGCGGTGCTGGTGATTGTAATACTGCTGTGCGCACATTTCCAGAGCGGCCAGTTCATTTATTTCCAGTTCTAAGATTGCAGAAAGATGAAAAAGCTAATAATTTGGTTTATGGTTATTGTAGCTGTGATTCTGGCGCTGGACATGGCTTTAGGGTTCCTCTTCAGGAAATATATGGACAGCCACACGCTCCCGGGCGATTACGAGATGGCCGACCATGTGCTGCGCGGTTTCGACGAGGATGCTGTGGTGCTGGGCAGCAGCGTGGCGCTTAACAGCATAAACGCCCGCACGCTCCAGGACTCCATCGGAGTCACCGTCTTCAACGGGGGCGCCAATGGCCAGACCTTCCCCTTCTATCTGACCATGCTGAAAGCAGTCACGCAGCAAAAGACACCCCGCAAAGTGATTCTGTGCCTTACTCCCGAAAACCTTGACGGAACCGGCATCGGCGGCCGCTACAATTTCCTCGCCCCTTACTACGGCCGGGGAATGGCAGACATAGACCGGCGCATGGAGAACGATGACTGGAGGGAACGCCTCTTCCTGAAAAGCAATTTCTATCGCCTCAACAGGATATGGTTCCGTATCCTGCTCTACAATTTCATATCGGCGGGAATAAAGGGGGAGAACGGTACGATAGTGAAACCAATCCCCCCTTCGTTCCCTCCGCGAAGGGCATTTCAGGGCGATTTCAGCATGAGTGCCGAGCGGCGGAAAGATTTCGAGGAGTTCCTCAAAATATGCCGCGACAAGGGCATAGACCTTACCGTCATCTTTACTCCCCAATACGTTGAAAAGCCACCTCTGCGTCTTTCTGCCGCAAAAGAGGCCGAACAGCTTTGTCACCGCTACGGAGCGCGCTTCTTCGACGACACGCTGATGCAGCCTTTCAATTCGGACAGCACTCTCTTTTATGACGATGTGCATGTCAACCTAAACGGTACCAAGATTTACACCGACACTATAATTCCACGATTCAGATGACTAAATACCTGAAATACTTATTCATACTTCTTATTGCCGCAATATCCCCTGCGTGCGAGGACAAGGAGGCCGACACTACCCTTGATTTCATAGGCGATTCACTCGTAGCCCGCTGGGATCTCCCGGCATATTTCCCGTCACGGATGGTTGAAAACTATGGGAAAAGCGGCGCCACCATCGGTTATCTGGAGCAATATGCCGGCTATTTCGTCGGCCGCATTGTCGTGATAGAAATAGGAACCAACGATTCCTGGCAGATGGCTCCGCAGCATGTAGAGGCTTACTCGCGCCGCTACATCGAGGCGGTCATCGGACTCGGTGCCAAGAAAGTGTATCTCTTTTCGGTACTTCCGCGGGATTTAAAAAATGACGCGCCGGATACAAACCGCAATATCCTGAATTTCAACGCAATCATTAAGCAAAAGGTGAAAGAATACCCGCAGATAACATATCTCGATGTGTATCCCGGTTTTCTGATCGACGGCAAACCGAATCCCGGCCTGTATAACGACCGCTTGCATCTCTCCCCTGCCGGCTACGAGATACTTTCCGCCGCCCTTGACAAAGCGCTATGACAAACGCGCCTCCGAAGCAATCACATAACAAAACAACCTGAAATTGACCACCGGGACAATGAAAAATAGACTTCTTATTACCCTCGTATTCTTATCCTCCGCCCTTGCCGCTTTCTGCCAGTTCGGCGTAGGCGTTCGCGATTCCCGTTTCATTTACGGAGATTTCACTTTCCGCCGCCATTGGACCGTGAAACTTGAAGAAAGTGTTTTCCCCGAAAAAATAGGGTTACAGTATCTGCGTGCATACGCCGGTTACCAGGGGGACTGGAAATCGCTCGACTACGACGCGCAGGCCTACTTCGGCGCCTGCTACAACGGCGATTACCACAGCTACGGCCTGCTTGCCTCGGCAAGATACACGCTCTTCGACCGTGTAATGATAGACGGCAAAATCAATCCGCATTATGATTCCGGCTACGGCTACAAGACCTGCTTCTACGCCGGTGCCGGGGTGAAAATTACGAAAAACATCGACGTGCTGGCCGGATACACCACCATTCCGGAATATCGCATGAGCGAAAAGCGCGTACACGCCGGTTTCGACTTCCATGTCAACAGGCTTTCCGTGCAACCGATGCTCTCCATCGAGACTTCCGGCGACCGCAACGCCAAGACGCTGCGTACCCTCGTCGGCTTCCGCTATGAGTTCTGAAATTGGTTGGGAGGCCGAATTATATGGAAGGTAGGTCTCTTCCCCGGTCTGCTGTAGTGTTGTAATTTCAGCTTATCTGGTCATTAAAAATGGTCTATTGCATTGATGGCAGCAGATGAGGAAGGTTCCCTCTCCATGTTCAGCACTTTACGCAGGCCGGGAGGCCTGCGTTCCATATTCGCGGCATCAGCTTCAGCATCCCTCTGCTCGTTCTATCACTTATTGGAGGTGGTGAGGGTGAAGAGGTTGCGGAGTTCGGTATCGGACATGCGTGCCAGCCATTTTTCATCGGTGCCTACCGTGAGGTCGGCAAGTTCCTTCTTTTGCTGTATCATGTCGTTGATGCGTTCCTCGAAGGTGTCGCGCGTTATGAAGCGGTACACCTGCACGTTTCGGTGCTGCCCGATGCGGTATGCGCGGTCGGTGGCCTGTGCCTCGACGGCCGGGTTCCACCAAAGGTCGTAGTGTATCACATTGGTGGCGGCGGTGAGGTTGAGTCCTGTGCCGGCGGCTTTTAGCGAAAGGATGAACACCTGGTCGGAGCGGACGTTCTGGAACCGCTCCACCATCTCTTCCCGTTTCTTCAGCGATGTTCCGCCGTGGTAGAACATCGAGGGGATGTCGGCCTTGGCCAGTAGTTTCTCGATGAGGCGTCCCATCTCTTTGAACTGCGTGAAAATGAGCACTTTCTCGCCACTGTCTACTATTCCGCGCACCAGGTCGAGCAGGAGCATTGCTTTTCCGGAGAGCTCGGCGTCGGCCTGGCGTGTTTTAAGGAACTGCGCCGGGTGGTTGCATATCTGCTTTAGGGCCAGTATCATCTGTAGAACGAGCCCCTCACGGCGGAAGAGCGATGCATGGTCGTCGCCCTGTATCCCCTCTATCTGCCGCATGGCCTCGTCGAGGGCTTTCTGGTAGAGCGCGGTCTGTTGCGGCGTCAGCGTGGCATATTCGTCGCGTTCCACCTTGTCGGGGAGATCGGCGATGATGCTTTTGTCAGATTTGAGGCGGCGCAGCATGAAGGGTGCGGTGGTGGCTTTCAGACGCTCGGCGGCGGCGCGGTCTCCCTCGGTCTGTATGGGGCGTCCGTAAGTGGTATTGAACTCTTTGAGTGTTCCCAGCATTCCCTTGTTGGCGAAGTTCATGATGCTCCAGAACTCGGACAGGCGGTTTTCCACCGGCGTGCCGCTCATGGCTATTCGCCAGCGTGCCGGGAGCGAGTTCACGGCCTTGGTCTGCGCCGCGGCGGTGTTCTTGATGTTCTGTGCCTCGTCCACGACGAGCACTTCCCACTTCAGTTTTTTCAACTTGTCGCGGTCGGTGCGCATCACGGCGTAGGAGGTGAGCATGACGTCGGCGTCGAAGCTGTCGGTTTCGCGTGTCGGGCCGTGGTAGACGGTCGTCGCGAGTGCGGGCGCGAACCTCAGGCATTCCTTCTGCCAGTTGCCAAGCAGACCGGCCGGTACCACTATCAGCGCCTTGCCGCTCTCCAGGCGGCCGCTCTCCTTGAGTGCGAGCAGCACGGCAATTACCTGGAGCGTCTTCCCGAGACCCATATCATCGGCTATCACGGCGCCGAAGCCCAGCTTGAGGTTGTGCATCATCCATTCGTAACCGCGCTTTTGGTAAGGACGCAGCGAGGCTTGCAACCCTTCGGGCACGGGGAGCGACGGCTGCCGGCGCATCTCTTTGAGCAGCCGGCTGCACGCCGCGGTGACTTCCACCGGCGCGTCGCGGTAGCTTTCCGAAAGCGCCGCCGCCAGCATCTCCACCGGAGTGAGACCGGAGCCTTTGGCAAGTGCTTTACGCAGCTTTTCAAGTTCTTCGGGTGTGGTATAGACGTAGCGCCCCTTGAATTTTATCAGTTCGCCGGCGTGTTTCATCATCGTGTCGAATTCTTCGACGCTCACAAACTCGTCGCCCAGCGAAATGCGCCAGTCGAACTCAAGTAACTCGTCGAGGCGAATGAAACTCTTTCCGGCATCGGTTTTGGTGCCGATTTTCACCGCCAGTTTCGGCGATACAAGCTCGTGGAGCGATTTCGGGAGCGCCACATCCACGCCGAGGAGGCGCATCAGCGGCAGTGTCTTGAAGAGGAAAGGCACGAAAGTCTGCGTGGTGAACCTCATTGGGCGGACGCCGCCAGAGAGGATATATTCCCGCATCTCCGGCATATAGTCGGTGAGAGCCGAAAGGTGCGTCATCACTTCGAGACGCCGGTCGGCCACCGAAGGGTCGGCCATGAACCAGGCGAGCGGCATACGCCGGGCGAGTTCACCTTTCGCCTCGCCGGCGGCCACAAGCAGCGTCACTTCGAATCCGGAGTCGCATTCCTCCACACACAGCGTAAGTTCGCCGGTGCCGGCAAGCATGAAAAGCCGGTCGGTCCATACCTTTATGCCGCCGGGCACGCCACGTTGCCCCAGGCCGGAGAATAGTTCCACGCGGTTAAGGAAGAAGAAATCGAACAGCAGATCGCCGATGCCGCGCAGCTTCATGGCCGAAGCCACAAGGGCGCCGAGCATCGCGCACAGCAGCCAGTAACCGCTGTCGCGGAGCACTCCCTTCCTTTTTGCCTCCACGACATCGGGTATGCAGGCCACGGTTTTCTCCACCGCGCCACGCACGTCGGGATGCAGCATGGCCGGTTCCCAGATTATGCGGTAACCCTTCTTCAGCTTCACGATGCGCGGCACTATGAGTTTGCGGCGCACCAGGTTTGCGGCCAGCAGCCACAGTTTGTGCATGGCGGGAACCCACGGTTGCGCCGTGACGTAGGCCACCGGCGTCAGCATCCCCAACCGCGTGGCGAACTCCGCGAACGGCAACCGCGTCGTTTTCCCCGCCACATCAAGCAGCACCGTCTCCGTGTCGCACTCTGCGCCGAGCGAGAACGCAACCTCGCAGCCCGGCTCGAAAACCTCCAGTCCTTCATCGGCGGCAAAGGAATCGGAGAGGATCCTCGTCATGGCACGGGACAATGTCCCCATGCATTTGGTGTAAATCTTTTTGAAATCGCCGTCAAGCGAGAAGGAGGGATTATCGGGCAAGAGTTCCAGGAGGTCGCCTCCCGTATCTGGCAGCGTGGAAAAGTCGGTATCGGGCATTTTCCATTCCGCCTCGGCGCGTTTCTCTTTCGTGAAGTGCAACAGTTGTTCCACAGGCATCGGGTCAAGATTGCCGGCTGCCTTGTCGGAGAGCAGTCCGCGCTTCTTCAGTTCGCCCAAAAGATCCATTCCGTGGAGGCTGAAAACGAGGAACGGATTGTTGTCAATCTCCTCGCTCACCTTATAAATCACGGCGGCGATGTGTTTGCACGGCACGGCCCAGTCGGGGCAGCTGCAATGCATCTGCAAGTCTTTCCAAGAAGAGGGGAATACCTTCAGCCCCGAGTCTTCTGCGATTTTCAGTACACCCGGGTCAAGCCGCCGCTGCATCAGCGACGCCAGCAGCAGGGGGTGCTCCACAAGACGGTCCACGAAAGCCTTGACCTTCTTTTTGTCGAACTGTTGCACCCCGATAGTCACACTGTAGGGTATGCGTTGCGAGCCGGCAACGTATGCCTCTATCGTGCCGTTGTCTATCTCGATACTCTGCACCGATCCGTTGCGCGCATAGCGGACGCCGCGCGGAAGCCGGTTGCTGTAGTCTATATGCGACAGCGAGTTGAGCCACTGCTCCCCCCACCATGTAGTGCCGAATTTTTTTGCCATTTCTTGGGATAATTGCCGTTGCGCCGTTGCCGGGTAGCGAGGGTTCTACCAGTGATAACGGTATTTTGGGAAAGTATGTTTTAAGCCCAGGGAGGAGGCGGAAGCGTTATTCAAGCTTCGCTTCTATTTTGAGGCGGAGGTGTGAAGCTATCACTTTCAGTAGCTTGAGCTTGTCACGCGTGGTGCCCGGGACGTTCAGCCAGCGGTTGTCTGCTATCTCGACTTGCGCCGCCGATTGCCGGTAACGTGTTATGAGGTCGCGCCCACCGGAACCGATGTTACGCTTCATTACCTCGTCGATACCTATCTCCTTGATTACCATGATGAAAGTTTCCTGCATATTGGCGCCGCAGAGCCATTCGTCGGCGTCGCCGAGCCGTACCGATAGTTTCGATTTACTCTTGCGTGTCCTCTCTTTCTCGGGGTTCTGTTGCGGCTCGAAATCCTCGCCCAACTCCACCGTAAGGCCGAGGTCGAGCGACTTGCCGATGGAGCGCAACTGCATGTATTTCTGGTCGTTGGAAGACTGGTTGTTGACGTACCAGCCATCGCATACCGGCTTCATCCAATTCTTGAACTCCGGATAAATTTCGCGCGATAGCAGCGGGAGATGGCTCATTTCGAGCGTTATTTCGGGGAACCGTTGGGATCCTATTTCGCGAAGTACAGCCACGAAGGTGTCCACCGCGCGCGGATAACAGATTACCCTCCCGTCCGGGAAAGTGACTCTCAGTTTTTTGCTTTTGGCGCGCTGCCGCACCTTATTCTCTTCCATGGCATTAAAGTTAAAAACTTACAATTCACAAAATTACAAATATTTTTCCACTTTTCCAAATTAAATTTAAGGTTTGCGATTGGACTCTGCTGGTGTTTACAGCGTTTATTCTGGCGTCCGGGATTCAGCTGGAGGCTACCGGCAGCAGTAGTGTGGATTGGGTGTGGATTCACATAGTGGTCGGTACGTTTTTCATGGCGCTCGGCTTCTGGCATTTTCGGTGCAAGCAACTGGTTTTCACGCTTCCACAAGCTTAAAAGCCCTGTGACGCGCATTCTCTGGTGGATAACGCTACTCACGCTTGTTACCGCCGTCATCGCTACGGGGCATTGGCTCGGCTCATTCACGCACTCCTCGATCGGCGCCGTGCACGGTAAGCTCGGATTCATGATGATAATCCTCTGCCTCTGCCATATAGTCAAGCGTATAAGATTCTTCCGTCCCACGCCCAAAAAGAATTGAGCGCGGCGGCCGCGTCGTTAAGGATTTTAATGACTTTAGGGTGTGGTGATTAGTGTATGAAGATTTTCTCGGTACGGCGGCCGGTGCGTCGCAGGTAAAGGCCCGGTTCTGTCGGGCGCTCACGCAGCGGCAGGCCCGTTATGGTGTAGTATTGCGGAATGGCGTCAGCGGGGAGTGCGATGTCTTCTATCGAGGAAGCGTAATTCAGTTCCTTGGGGATGAAGCGCAGGGTGTCCCCTTCGGCCGGCAAACGGCGCACCGGCGTCACCGAAACGTAGTGTTCCGCCTCCCATAAATCTTCCGGCACTTTAAGGACGCGGAGCGTGTCGCCGGCGGCGGTGTGAACTTCGTTGCAACAGCCGTCCACATAGCGCGGTTTTCCCGAATTTTGCTCAGCCCAGATGCTGACAAACACCGTGTCGGCCTCGCATGGCTGCCATGATACGGTAACCTGCCTATGCCCGGTTATCAAAGCTTCGTTGAGCCTTACCGGTATTTCCGGGCGTTCGCAAGCGGTGGAAAGTATGGCCGTGGCCTCGCGGCGCAGGGCGTCATAACGCACGTCGGTGAGTACGGGATGGAACGGTTCCCTGTACTTCAGGCGCGGCAACAGCTCGTCGCTCATTTCCGGCAGATACCATGAAATTCCGCGCTCCGAAGGCCACAGCGCATCGCAGTTGCCGACGTCGGAATACGCCGGACTGACGCGTGAATTGCCGTAAGTGTTCACCACATTATATTCCCACGACGACTGGTTGTAAAGCACGTGCCACACGAGCAGTCCCTCGCCGGGCAACTCGCGGTCCCACCCCTGCTGCGTGCGGCTCTCCAACAGCAGGTATTCCCGTTGCGGATTCTCGCTGATTGTGTCTTTTTCTATCGGGAATTCCAGACGCAGCACGCGGTTACGCTCCGTTCCGGCCGAGGGCAACACAAGCCGTTGAGGCTCGTCGGAAAGGGAAATATCCTCCGGCTCCAGCCAGCGGCAATACCACCGTTCGTAGGCCGACATGAGCGGCGGACAATGACCGCCTGCGTTGAGGCAACCGGTGTCCATGACCGACCATACCCCCGGTGTGCGCGAAGGGATGGTGGGGGAAAGCGTAGCCATGTCGGGAACGCCGAGCACATGGCACACCTCGTGGCAAACCGGGCCGACGATGCCTACGGGGCTGCCGTCGGTAAACTGCTGGGGAATCAGCGCACAGCGGTCCAGCAGCTTGCCGTGAAGGCTTATCGGCCCGCAATCCACGCGCTCCATCAGCGTCGTGTAATCTACGTGATGGCTCCAGTCGGCGAACCAGTAATCCGTATTTGTGCGCGACTCTCCGGCATAGATGAAGATAACGGTGTCGAGCATTCCGTCCTGGTCGGCGTCAAAGCGTGCGAAGTCGAGTGCCGGGTCCTTGGCGGCGGCAAGCTCCAGGAACTCGCCCAAAAGGCGGTTGCCCCCCTTGTCGAAATAAGATGAAACCTTCGGCAGCGTGATGTGCGCCACCTCGAAGCGGACATCGAGCCGTCCGCCCGAGCACGTCTTGAAATACTGCGCGGCGGTAAACTCGTCGGCGCCCGGGAAATCCCCCGGATAGCCGTTGAGCGCCATGTTCACCCGGCTCTGGTAATCCCACGGGAACCGCATGTCGGCGAAATCCACCAAAACAACGGGGATACGCAATACTCCTGTGGTAGGGAACTGTGTGCGGCCGTCGGCGGCGGGCACCGGCCAGTTGGCCAGCGCGAGAATCACGGTAGCCGCAAACATCCAGAGAGTGAGCCAGAAACGTTTCATCCCCACAAAGATACAACCTTTCCCCGACCCCGCCAAATCTCTCGCCAAAAAAAATCACCCTTACCGAATCAGAAATCAGCGACTGCGAAATTATTGGGGCGGGTATTCGCCACGGTTGAACGGTGTAAAAATGAAAGGAGGGCGTTCTGCGATACTTAATCCTGCACGCCCACCTTTCAATGACCTATATAAAAATGCCGTAAGAAGTCAGAGGATAATGTGCCGCCTACGGAATTGGAGTTTACTTGCGGATAATAACCTTCCTACCGGCGTGGATATAGATGCCGTTGGAAGGATTGATGACGCTGCGTCCCTGCAGGTCGTAGTATACGTCGTCGGCTTCTTTAGTACAGATATCGTCCACACCTGTTTCGCTACCGGAAATGGGGAAGCGGACAGCCACATCATCGTAACAGAAGTAGGCGGGCTGGGAGAAACCGTAGCCATTGTCGGAAGAACCGGTGATGTTGAATGTCACCTTGTTTACTTCGCCGAGGCTGGAGAGGTCAAACTTGGTCCAGTCGGTCACGATGTGTTCGGGTCCGTTGCAGGTGTAGAGCTCTACGGTGCCAACTTTCGCATCGTTTTTATAGCCGGTAGCGACAATTTTTACCCAGTCGTCGGGACCGATTTTGGCCGTCAGATCGTTGCCGGAGACATAGCAGTTGAGGGCATAGGTGTTGAGGGTCACCCACATGTGATCAATCACCCGGGCCTCATTGTCGGCGAATTCCAGAAAGGGGAGGGCGTCTTCCCCGAGGCCGAATCCGCTGTTGTCGGAATATCCGAACTGTACGGCGAAGTTGTCGGAACCGTTGTGGCCGTTGCCAGTGCGGGAAACGTCATCCGTACCGTTGTGATTGTAGACAGTCAGCTGATGCTGGTAGTCTCCATAAGCGTCGATAGTTTTGGAGCCATAGTTGGAAATGGCGTGGCCGCCGCTCCAATAGCACCAGGAGCCGTAGCCCTCGGAAAGACAGCTGTAAAGCCATGTGTTGTTTGTGTCGGTCCATTTATAAGCTTCTTCGAGGCTGTTGAAGCCCATGCCACTTTGTCCGTAGAGCAACTTGCCGCCATACTGGGGGTCGTCGATAAGGGAACTCCAATCGTTACCCCCGGAGAAATTGGTACCTCCGCAGTAGTCTTGGTCTTCGAAGGTAAGGACGCGGAGTTCATAGTTTTCAGACTGCGCGAAGGCGCAGATTGCGCTCATGAAAAGAGCACATGGTAGAATTTGCTTCATTGTGATGAGATTATAGATAAAAGTTATAGTTTTTAGGTTGAGACTGCGAAACCTAAGAAAAAAATCCCGGTGCGAAAATCACGCATCGGGACCATATACTACTTCATAAAAAACTTTACGAATGGCTGTGCCGGATGGCATAGTCGGTTAATGATGTAATCCTGTGGTCCCGCAGGTACAAAATTCAGAGAATGGGTGGGTCTTCTGACTTGTTCCAACCCTCAAGCCTTCCCGACTGTCGAACAGCCAGTGGCATGATTTGAGAGTTTATACAGAACTTACAGCAGCGGGTACTGTTCCGGATTTTCACCGGATTCCAAGGGCGTTTATGCGCCCGCACTCTTTCTCGCCGCAAAGTTACAGATATTTTTTGAGTCCTGCAAATTTCGACTCTGTTATTTCAAAAAAACATCCGTCCCTACAAAAACTTCCGATAGTATCTTATAAAATTTTAAGCCTCATATCACTTATAAGATTTATAAAATGGTGCGCGGTCAGAGGGCGCCTTGCTCTATTAGGTTGGCTACTCGGTCTATCACGGCGTCTTCCTTGTTGTGGACGGGGTCGAAGCCTACTTTCATGTTGAGGCCGAAGAAGCGGCCGAAGGTCTGCCAGAAGCCGGCGCGGAATGTGCCCAGAAAGGCTTTCACTATGTTGAAGGAACTTTGCGCAGTCTCGCGGTTTATGAGCTTTAGCATCATCTTCCCCTGCCCTTTGGTCATCTTCTTGACTATGGGTTTGTATTGCTCGAAGATGTCGTGTTCCAGGCGCTTGAGGTGTGCTTCACGCTCTTTTTTGTCAGGGATGGTCTGTATGTATTCGTAAGTCTCGCAGAGTGTCTGGTAGGCGAGTTTGGCGAATGGTAGGGTCTTGCGCACGTCGCGCACCGTGCGCCAGTAGAACTCCTCCTGCTTCTTGTTGGTGAATTTCATTGGAGGATATACGTAGACGTCGCGTATGAAGGTCATCACGCGGCGGTCGCCGTATTCGTCTATGAACCAGGAGTATCCGCGGTATGCTTTTACAGGCACGGCATAGTCTGGCAGCTCGTCGGCCAATGCGGGGATGGTGGCGGCGAGCAGCAGTGTGATGGTAAGTAATAGTTTTCTAATCTTTTTCATTGCGTTTTGGTGTAGTTTAAGAGAGGAGCGAGAGCGCAAATGGCAGCCTCGGGCCCGAGGTGAAAAATGTAGTGCAGCGCCGAGACGCCTTGCGGAGGAGCGGGGATGGCGTCGAACAGTTCGGCGGCTACCTTGCGGTGAGTTTCAACGTTTCCTGTCGCCAGCTGCGGCATGAGCCGGCGCAGCTGCATGAACTCTTCCATGGCGCCGTAGAGCCGGGCGTTGAGGGCTTTTACCGAGGTCTCGGAGGTGTCGGCTATTACGGCTTCGATTTCCGGGAAGAGATGTTGGAAGAAGGGGGTGCGGCCGTATGCGGCGTTGATGGCGCCGAGATGGCGGTGACGCCATTTTTTGTCGTCGGCGCAGTGCCATGAGTGCGGGTCGCCGTGCTTGACGGCATTGATTCCGCCCGTTACGGGGATGGTAAGTTGCAGCTCGCACCCGTCGGCGCCGCATAGCGTCACGCGGTTGTAGCGTCCCTTCGGGGGGGCGTCGGGGACGGCTCCCGCGGCGAGCTGTGCGCACTGACGTAGCGTGGGCAGATAACTTATCATTTCGCCTCCGGGTTGACCACGTGTTTGCCGGGGTTTCCGGAGGAGAGGATGCGGTTCCAGCGCATTCCGCCGCCGAAGAGTCCCTTCTCGTCGTCAACGGAGAAGACTACGAATGCCGGCGAGCCTACGATGTGATCTTCGGGGACGAGTCCCCAATAGCGGGAGTCGAGCGACCGGTCGCGATTGTCACCCATCATCCAGTAGTAGTCCATCTTGAAGGTATAGTAGTCGGTCTGCTTGTCGTTTATATAGATTTTCCCGTCCTTGACTTCGAGCTTGTTGCCTTCGTAGGTGCGGATGGCGCGCTCGTAGATGGGGAGGTTTGCGCGGGTGAGGTGTATGGTGGAGCCGCGGCGGGGAATCCATATCGTGCCCATGTTGTCGCGCGTCCAGGAGTAGCCGGAGCCGAGGGGGAAGACACCGCCGAGGTCATACATCCCGGACTTGGATTCGCGCACGGGGGCGCCGCTGAGTTCCGGCCATTTCTTCACTTCGTCGAGCATCGACTGTGTCAGCGGTATGTTGTAATAGAGTTTGCCGTTGAAGTCCTTGAGCGGGCCGTTGCCACGGTCGTCGAGGCGCACGCCGAGTTCCTGCAGCTTGCTGTCGGCGATGGGGCGCTTCACGTAGACTATGTAGTTGAACTGCACGTCAGGGGCGTTCTTTATCGGTCGGCCATCGATGTAGATTACATCGTCGGCTATCTTGAGTCGTTCGCCGGGAAGGCCTATTGCACGTTTCACATAGTTTTCGCGGCGGTCTACTGGACGCCATATCACTTTGCCGAACTGTTCCGGATGCTGCCGTATGTATTCACGCGGATTCTCTACGCCACTGTTTTTCAATTCGTTGATTATCTGGTAGTAATCAGGGTTCTGTATTTTCAAGCATACGGTGTCGCCCTGCGGATAGTTGAAGACCACGATGTCGCCGCGGTCTATGGAGCGCAGGCCCGGGAGGCGGTGGTAGCTGAGTTGCGGGTTCTCGATGTAGCTCTTGCCCAGACCCATGGGGAGCGTGTGCTGCGCCAGCGGGAAGTGGAGCGGCGTCTGGGGCACACGCGGACCGTAGACGAACTTGTTGACCCACAGGTAGTCGCCCACGAGCAGCGACTTCTCGAGCGACGACGAGGGGATGTTGTACTGCTGCCCCAGGAAGATGAAGATGAAATAGACGAGCACCAGTGCGTAGACGATGGCGTCCACCCAACTCATGACGGTGCGGACCACACGGTTGTTGCTCTTTCTCCACCATGTCCAGGGGATGTAGGCGGTGATGTATATGTCGAGCAGCAGGAGCCAGAAGAGCCCCAGCCACGCGTTGCCCATCCACACTACCCACAGGCAGAAGAGTATCGACACCACGATGAAGCGTATCCACCGCAGCGTCTTCACCTCGCGGATGCGGCGGCGGAAATCCGCCATAAATCCTTGTCCTTCAAGTTCTATTTTGTCCTGTTCCGGAGCACCGTTGCCATTGGCTCCGGGAGTCTTAGTATCCTCTTTCATTGTTCAATAGAGATGGTCAACTTACTTAAATATTCCGGCAGTGTGTGTGATGTCGGCGAGCATATCGGCGATGCCGTACATTGCGGGTTTCTGCTTCACGAGCCACTCGGCGCTGAGCACGGCACCCTCGGCGAAACCGCGGCGCGACTTGGCGCTGTGTGTCAGCTCTATGAAGTCGTCGGCGCTATCCCACATCATGGAGTGGATTCCCGGCACTTCGCCGCGGCGCTCGCAGTGCACGGCCAGCACGTCGGAGGCCACTTCCTGATCGGTTTCCCGCCAGCTTTTCAGCAGCGTGTCGGCGCCTACGGTCATCTCGGCCGTGGTGATGGCCGTGCCCGAGGGATGGTCCAGCTTGTGCACGTGGTGCGTTTCGGAAAGGGTGGGCTTGTACTCCGGGAATTTGGAGAAAACCTGCGCCATGTAGCGGTTGAAAGCCCAGAAAAGGTTTACGCCGATCGAGAAGTTAGTGGCATGGATGAGTCGGCCTCCCTCGGCCAGACACATATCGGCGATTTCCGGCAGATATTGCAGCCAGCCGGTGGTGCCGCACACTACCGGCACCTTGGCACCGATGCAGTGCTTCAGGTTGCCGACGGCAGCCTGGGGAACGGAAAACTCGATGGCGGCGTCGGCACCAAGGAACTCCGGCGACGAGAACTTCTCCTCCTCGCCCTGGTCGATGGTGCAGACTATCTCATGTCCGCGTTCGCGGGCTACTTCTTCAATAATATGGCCCATGCGGCCGTATCCAACAATAGCGATTTTCATAATATACTTGTTTTAACTTCGATAAAGAGCCGGGATTGCCCCGAATCCGTCAGCCTGGTGTTCTCTATTTCGCCGGAGGAGCGTTTTCGCTGCGGAATGAAATGCGCCGGGAAAGCGCATGAAACACAGCGAAATCCGCCGGAAAGGAACCGGGTGCGCCAATATAACGTTTAAGGCGCAGCGAAATCCGTCAGCTCAGTACATATCAATCTGCAAAATTACGAAAAAAAACCGAACCCCTCTTGTTAATACCCTTAAAAATTGCTAACAAACTGATTTATGTATCAGAAACAGAGAGGATACGCCCATAAATGGCATATCCTCTCTGATATATGCTGCGGGTCGGGTTATTTGACTATTATTTTGCGGCCGTTGCGGATGTATAGGCCGGGGGTAAGCGGGGTGCCGGCGGGGACGCGCGTGCCGTCGATGCGGTAGATGGCCTGCGCGGCGCCGTCGGCCTCGATGCCCAAGATGGCGGTGTGGTCCCCTTCTTCTATCTTCACGTTGTCGAGGTTGAGCATGTATTTGTCTGGCTCCGACATGGCGTGGATGCCGATGAAGTAAGCACCGGTGACGGCCGGTTTAACGAGCATTTTCAGGTTCATGGGCTTGGTGGAGTTGATGTCGGTGGGAACAAGGAGTGCCGTGGTGAGTGCTGCTACGTTGTTGGCGTCGCCCATTTTCACTTCCACACATTCGGTGTCGTCGGCGCTGTCGCCGTATATGTCGAAGCTGAAAGTGTAGGTCACACCGGCTTTGAGCGCTACGGGAGGGGTCACTACCCAGTCGTCCTTCGGCGTCTGGGCGCTGAAGCCAATGCGCAGGTTCTGGAGATCGCTCCACATCCAGAAGCGGGAGTCGCCGTTGGCGTTGATGAGTGTCCATCCGGCCAGGGAGTCTTCGGAGTCGAAGGTTTGGAGGTACGGGGGTACGATTTCGCCTACGGCCACGCCGCGGGTCATTCCGGGTTCGGAGGAGATTCCGGCGTGTTCGGCGCTGACGGTGTAGGTGTAGACGGTGAAATTGTCGGTGGCGGGGAGGACGTCCTCATACATGGTAGCGGTGAAGCCGGAGGCCACTTCTACGTCGCCGGGGAGTCGGCGCACGGTGTAGGTGACGGCTGCCGGGTCAATGTATCCGCCGTCGGTAGATGCCGTGACGGGTTCCCACGAGAGGGTCACTTTACCGCCGTTGAGCGTGGCGCGCGGGGTGGGTGCTTGCGGTATGCCGTTGCCGATGAAGAGTTCCACGTATTCGTCCGGACCTTTGCCGACGGCGTTGCTGACGCTTGCCTTGATGGTGTAGAAAGCGGCTGCGGGCACGGTAATGTCAGCCGACACTTCCGCGCCATACTGCGTGTTGCCGGTTGCAACTACCTGGTCGTTGGCGCGTATTTCGTATGTCAGTGCCGAGACGCCGGGCGTGCCGTTGAAGAGGGTAGTCGGGGCGGTGAAGGAGACGGTGCCGGAGAGGCTGCCGCCGGTGAAGTTGGCCTTGAGGTCGGTGACTGCTGCGGGAGCGTCGGAATCGGCGGCCGGTGCCGGGACGTAGAGGCCGAGCACTTCCTCGTTGTTCGGGAAGTTGTAAACCGTGGCGGCGGCTCCGGTGGCGACGTTGATTTCAGCCAGAAGACCGGTATTGTCGGCCGGTGCCACGCTCCAGAAGAGGCGTCCGGTGGAGCGGTCAAAGGCAGCCGAACTCATGTATTCGGGCTGCATCCCCGTCTCGCCTATGGGCGTGACGGCGCCGGAGGCTTTGTCTATCCTGTTGAGGGTGGAGGAGACGCAGTAGCCCTCACTGTTGTTTACCTTGCTGATGCCGTAGAGTTGGCCGTCGGCATCGAAGGCCACGGCGTTCCAGTTGCCAGCCATGTCGGCCACCTTGCGGCTCGTCACGCTGTTGTCAGTGAAGGTCAGCACCGAAAGCTGGTAGCCAGTCATGGAGCTGTTGTATTCCCCCGCGAAAGTGATGAAAAGAGTTTTTATAATATAAATGCGGAAGAAGAGTTGAGGACTCGAATGTATTACTACGACTTGTTGACATGACATGAATCCTTGATTCCCCGGATTGAGAGAAAAAAACTACCGCAACCCCGGCGTGGGGATGCGGTAGCTTTTTTATCGGTAAGCGGGACGGGGATTAGGTTCAGAATCGTATTATGCGTGAAGTATTTCCACGAAGTTCTATATAAATGTCTCCGACCCGGGGGTTGCAGACTTTTATTCCCTCGAGATTGTAGTATTCGGTTTTTAATGAAGGTTTCACGACCACCTCTACCCCATTTTCAGTTTTCACGGTCAATTTCTTGGGTCCGTACAGACCTTTATAGTCGGATTCGCGTACTATAAAGAAGTTATATTCACCGTCGCTGACTTTGTCGGCAAAAGGCTCATTCCATTCGAGGAGTTTTGTTTCTCCGGCCTGAACCGACACATTAATGGGTGACATGTGTGTTACAATGACATTACCCTCACACAGTACGGGAACTATGTTTCCACCGAAGTCTGCATTGTCGGCATGAATTACAGCTGATACGTGCAAGGGTTTTCCATTGATATATTCCGAGTCGGGGTCAGTGGAGACTTCGCTCAGACGTATAGCACCGGCAACGTTCTCGGAGCTGAACTTCATGCGGCTGGAGGTAATAGTCATGGTCAGGCGTCTGCGCGAGGTAGCATCCTGATAGAGGTCATGCCATTGGTTGTCGTAGAGGAAAACGGGCGTGACGGTATATACTCCTTCGGCCGGCATATCGCTTCCGGCAACGGTGAAGGTCTTGATGCGAGCTGTGGGATATAGCGACGAGTCTTCCTGTGCCGCAATTACCGTCTCTTCGCCTGATTCCTCATTGACGGCCCGAATGCCGAATTTGACGTTGACCGGGTCGATGTCCACATTATAAAAACCCTCGTAACCATACGCGCCGGGACCATCGGCGCAGAACTCGGCATTTTTGGATTTGAGCAGCGATGCCACCTTCACGCCGAAACCGCCATAGAGTGCGATTACGGGAATGCGCGAAGTGGTTCCGCACTCAGGCACGAGATGGAAAATAGCTTCCTGGTTCTTGTTGTATCCCTCTGAACTTCCGCCTGTTCCCTGCTGCGAGGGGGTAAGGTCGGTGAGGAGGAAATAGCCGTTGCTCATGCCGGACCATCCCCAATTGAAATGGAAGTAATCGCCGGCAGAGCCGTTGTATCCGTCGCAGACGAAACTATGTCCGCCGAAGTTATTGAAACCGTTGTAGACGACGGGGCGTCCTGCGGCCAATTCTTCATATACCATAGCATTCCATTCTTCGTTGGTGAAGAAATCATGGCGAAGGAAGCGAAGCGACCTGTCATAGCCGAGATGATTTATAAGACCGCGAATCTCGTCGGCTACGGGGGTGCCGGAAGCAGTGGTGTTATATTGCATCTTGATGGCCATACCTACTACACGCATCAGATTAGCGACTGCCAGACGCTGTGTTTCAGTTGAGTTTTCATCGTAGTTGTCGCATATATTATCCCAATCTATGGGGTAATCGTCGAGCTGGAGTGATATTTCACTGTCCTTAAATGTAGCGGTGGCGAGACCGGTGCCGCAGGCGGGATATCTGTAAGTGTTGATAACCTGGGCAATGGCAGTAGCGGCACATCCTGTTACAGCTCTATCCCCTTCGTCAGAAACAGGGGTCAGAAGCCAGAAAGGGTCTTTCTGATCCCAGTTGGTCTTGAGCAACGGGGGGATATTCTCTCTCATAGCCCTTACAGGGAGGTCAAAAGACGCGTTGCTGAAAGCCCCGAGCCATTCCTCCATAGCGGGGGGAATGTCAGAGGGGTCTATGCGTCCGTCATCAGAGAATCCGATAAGCGAAACAGGCATGTCGTCATCGCCGGCAGCAATGATGAAGCCGCCTCCCTCTCGGTTGAAAGCGTAGATATTACAGTTGCTGGTCTGCCATGCGAGAGAGTAACGGCAGCTTGCAGGAAGGGCCGCACGCTTCGCTTGCGCCGAAGTGAGCACTGCCGAGAGAGCCTCTTCGGGCGAAAGATGACGCGCATACAAAGGGAGCACCGTCAGCGCAACCAGAACTAATGTACTAATTTTTTTCATTACCGTGTATTTTAAAATCCCGGGGTAACCGAGCCCCCGGGATTTGTAAATTTATATAGCTAAGACTCAGAGTACAACTTTCTCGGAGCCGCGGGGTGTAACTTTAATAAAGATGCCTTTCTGAGGGTTCTCAACGGGGAATCCCTGCAGGTTGAAATATAGCGCGGGGGCGTCCGTGGCCTCAACAGACGAGATGCCTACAGAAGAAACCGACACGGGGGTACACACGGCAGACTCGCCTTCGGGATAAACTGCACTCACGGAGTAATTGCCCTTCGCAGGAACTTCAAATGAAGTAGTGCCGAGAGGAGCGTCATTTACCTTTACACCGTCGAGATATACGTTGTAGCCGGTCACAGTGCGCGGCTTCATGGCATATTCGAGGTCGTCTACAACGAGAGCATACCCTTCGTCTGAGGTGTGGTGGATAGCCACATACTTCGTGCCGGCAGGGATTGTGCATTCAACGGGGACGAAATCCGGCGAAGATACCGTAAGGGTCTCCTTTACAGAGAAATCGGCTGCGGCGATACCTGTGGAGGAAGTCATTATTTCGATTGTCTCCGGGCAGTCGGAGCTGAAAGCGCGAGCCTTGAAAGAGATGTTGCGGTCGTCGGGATTTATTTCGGGAAGGATGAGGTAGTTGTCGCAAGGAGTGCCGTCCTGGTTGCTCCAGAACAAGAAAGCCTTGTTGCCGGAAGCGGCATCGAGACCCTCGGTCTCGACGGAGAAGTCGGCGACTGTGCAGGCCATCAGGTGGAAGACGTTGTCCACACAGAGGTCGGCCCAGTTTTCGTCAGCGAGAGTCACCTTGCCGTCGGCATCGATCACCGAATACTGGTCGATATTACCGGTATTCCCGAAGGAGTATAGGAAAGTATCATAGTCAAAGACAGGATGCAGCTGATAAACAGCATCCAGATTCCCGTCATCGAACGAGCGGTGCTGCTCGACATCGTCGATAAAGCGAACGCCTGTAGCCGGAGCAGTCCAGGATAGTTTCGTTCCGGCGACGGCGAGGCCGGTGACGCCGGGGAGGTAACCGCCGGTGACATTAATTGTTGCCGACGCTACGTTATTATCAAGATTGCTGTCAGAGTCAGCGGCATAGTCCCCTTCAAAAGTAAGTTCGAAGGTAACATTGTGCTCGCCCGGGGCTATATCCTCGGGCAGTGTGTATTCGAATACACAGTTGGTATAGTTTGTTCCCCAGGGGTTGCTCTGAGGACGCACGGGCTGACCGAACTGAGTTCCGTCGAATTTGGCGATGACATTGAAGTTCATGCTTGTGAGCTTGCCGAAAACACCGACATCGACAGAGGCGGTAATCTTTTGTCCGGGACGGGCGGCAGGAGTCACATGTTCATGCAGCAGCCCGAAGTCATAGATGTCCTGCACCATGAAGAATACCTCGTCGAGACAGAAATAGCCACCTGTACCGTCAGTGGTTATCTCCCATCCGAAACGCATCACCTGTCCGGCGTAAGTGCCGTACTTGGGCCAGCCGGTTCCTGACATTGTCACCCATGAGGGATTCATCGGGTCGCAAGGCCATAGCGAGAGATTATTGTCAGTGGTGATGTCGCCGCCGTCAATCTGATGCACACCGTTGATAGTCATTCCGTTTCCAACGAAGTATGACGATCCGAAGGCTGCTTCTTCTGCATTGTCCGCCACGCGGATGTATGGAGTAAGGAGGTAGAACGAGCCAACCTTATCGTTTAGCACCTCAAACATACCCTTGTCACGCTTGAGGAAGGGAGTCAGGCCGAGTTCCTCATTCCAAGTTATGGCCCGCATTGTCGCGGTCTCTCCGGAGATGGGGATTACCTCCCAGTCGGCAGAAGTGAGCTGAGCGCCGGCAAAACTTTCGTAATACGGCATCTCCAAGGGATCCGAGAGTGATGACGTGACCGCCATCGCGGGAGCCGCCGCTATGGCTACGGCAGCCATAAGAAATGAAAAGTGTTTCATTTTACGTTTGTTTAGTTATTTAATGATAACTTTGCTGCTCTTGCCGTCTACGACCTTGATGTATACGCCGGCGGGCATATCGTTAACACGCAGTCCCTGGAGGTTGTAGTAGACAGGCGTGCCGTTCTCGTTGCCGTCGGGGAGGTCGCTGATGCCCGATGATGGTGTCTGGACGTCAGTAACGGCGAAGGGGCTGAGGGCGTTGTAGTAGAGTGTACCTTTGCTGTCGATGAGGCCGCGGTAAGCCTGGGCTGCAACGCGCACTTTGTCGACATTCTGCGGCACATTGAGCTCGAACCGCCCCGAGGTGGCTGATGAATTGCGCAGGTCGATGGTGCCGGTGAGATAGGGCTGCATGAAGATGCTATTGGCAGGGAGGGCGCAGCTTACGCGAACGTCCTTAATCCAGTTGTCAGTGTCGCCGCCGATGGAAATACGGACGAAGACATTCTCCTGATGCTGAGGGTCGAGGGAGAAGTGGAGCGTCTGATATTCGGAGGTAAGTAGCTGAGACTCCGAGACGAATGGACGGAAGTCTCTTTTGTTTTCGTCGAAAGTGACGAGGCTTGCCGTCAGGAAGCACGAACCTGCCGTCCTGGCAGTGACATCGATGTTGACATTGCCGTCGATGTTGCTGAAATCGTATGCGCAGCGGCCCTCGACTGTCTGATAGTCCATAGCGTGCCATGAAGCCTGGCCGTTATTACCCTTGAAGGCGCCGTCGTCATAGACGGGAAGGGGATATATTATCCATCCGGGGTCGTTTTCGAGAATATAGGTATAGGCTTCTCCTGAAGTTCCCATTGAGGCATAGTCGGCGAAGTCGAAGTCAGCGATGGTATAATCGGGCACTGCCTCGTCGTTTGTTTTTCCGGCAAGTGCGAATATCTGCAGCTCGTGAGCGAAGGAGTCGCAGGTGTAGGGAACGGTAATCTTGTTGCCGACAGGCTTGTCCACGGGGCCGACTGTCGGGGTGTTGACCTGGAAGACACGGTAGATAGCGCCGTCGTTGCCGCGTGATTCACTGTTGGCAGGATAGACCATAAGGTAGAGGAAGCGGCCGTCGGAGGTGTCGGTATTGAAGGATACATTCGGCTCGGATACCACTTTCTTATCGAGCAGCGACATGGAGTAGCCGCTGCCATCGCCGATATAGAGGGAAGCGACGTATCTTTCGGCACCCTCGACAGGCTCCCATGATGCGGAGAATCCGTCGGCCGTGTAGTTGTCGAACTTATATGACTGTATGTTTCCGAGCTCGGGGACGAGCTCCTCTACTTTGTAACTCTTGATATATACGTTGCTCTCATTGCCGCTCTTGATGCGGGCTGAAAGCTGGTTGACGTTGTATTCGCCAAGCTCGACGATGTCCCAGGAAGCGAGGTTGTCGTCGAGAAGGGTGCCGGAATCGATGAGGGATACTTCTTTGGTTGTAGAAACAGTGGAAAGGTCGCTGGGAAGGTCCATGATGAAGTCAGAGGTGTTGCCGCCCCACTTCCAGCCATTCGGGCAATCGGTAGAGCCGACCATGCCGGTGAACATGAGGTATTCCCAGTTGTTGAACGTGGCGGCAGTCTCGCTGAGTTCGGCAATGGATGCCTCGATTGTGACGCGGCCGCGGTTTCCTTGAGTGAAAGTAGCTCGTTTAGGCACGAACTGTGCGTCGGGGTTGCCGTTACACTGCACCAGGATTTTTCCACCGGCACCTTTCAGGCCTACACCTCTCCAGCCGTCGTAACCGATGATGTTGAAGTTGGAGTCGAGGATGTCCACGGGATTCTCTTCAGTTCCGCCGATGCCGGAGAAGTCTTGCTCGAGGATGACCGAGGATGTGTACTTCACTTCCGTGGGAATCGCTACGGCATCGGGTGACGACACCTTGAAGTTGTTGACGCAGAGCGTGCTCATGTTCCTGTCGCTGCACCCTTTGACCATCAGGCGATAATTGCCGGATGCGGGAACGGTAACTTCGCCACCGAAGCCGCAAGGATTACCGTTGTTGACAAGCGTCGGTTCGAGGACTGTGATCGATGCGTCTTCGGGAGTGGTTCCCTGGCCCAGGTAAAGAGCAATTTTCTCAGGATAGGAAGTGCTTGAGGCCCATGCGTCGATGCTGATGACATACTTTTTACCGGCTTCTAAGGCGAACTCGGGAGAGATGAGCCAGTCGTTCATCTCCAGGGTGGCGCTGTAACCGATGGTGGCATACCCTATGCCGAAGTCATTAGTGTAGAACGTCCATTTTGTGCCATCGCCGTTTGCGTCGGCATTTATAAAGGTATCAAACTCCTCCTGGCTGTTCATCCGGCAGCTGTAGGTTGCGCCATCGGGCGCTTCAACAACAGGGGCTTGGTTTCTTCTGACGTTACTACTGAGGGCATGCGGTACTTGTGCGGTTTTCTTCCTCTGCCCGTTGACGGATATTTCGTCACCCTGAGGAACGGGCTTTTTCTCGCTCATCGGCGAAAGCGGACTTGCATAAGCCGCAACCGTCGCGAGAGAAGCGAGACACATGAAAGTAAATTTCTTCATGATAATTTAAATTAGTGAATAAATAAGTAGTTTGTTTTCATGGGTTGATTCCAGCAAGAATAACAATACTTGTTGAAATTTAAATAAACTTTTGCAAAGGTAACTATAAAATTCGATTTACCCCCCCGATTTAGTTAAAGTATGTTAACGATACAATATTTTCCATCGTATTACCTTTGGTTGACTTAGTCAAAAGTGTTTATATGTGCATTTTTTGTTCAGGAGAGTCAAGTTAACGCAAATCAGAAGCACGACAAAAAAAGCTACCGCAACCCGGAGGGGGATGCGGTAGCTTTTTATCGGTAATAGGGCTGGGGATTAGCCGTTAACTTGCTTCATGTGGGCGATGAGGTCGAGAACTTTGTTGGAGTAACCGATCTCGTTGTCGTACCATGATACGACCTTGACGAACTTGTCTGTGAGGTAAACGCCGGCGTTTGCGTCGAAGATTGAGGTCAGGGTGCAGCCGAGGAAGTCGGAGGAAACCACAGCGTCTTCGGTATAGCCGAGGATGCCTTTGAGTTCGCCTTCGGAAGCCTTCTTCATGGCGGCGCAGATGTCCTCTTTGGTAGCGGGTTTCTCGAGGTTGACGGTGAGGTCAACTACAGAAACGTCGAGAGTCGGGACGCGCATCGAGATACCTGTGAGCTTGCCGTTGAGGGCGGGGATAACTTTACCCACAGCCTTTGCGGCACCGGTGGTGGAGGGGATGATGTTGCCGCCGGCGGCACGGCCGCCGCGCCAGTCTTTCATCGAGGGGCCGTCAACGGTCTTCTGTGTGGCTGTAACGGAGTGAACGGTTGTCATCAGGCCGCTGATGATGCCGAAGTTCTCGTTGAGCACTTTGGCGATGGGAGCCAGACAGTTGGTGGTGCAGGATGCGTTGGAAACGATCTGTGTGCCCTTTACGTATGTGTTCTGGTTGACGCCGCAGACGAACATGGGGGTGTCGTCCTTGGAGGGAGCGGACATAACGACGTATTTTGCGCCGGCCTCGAGGTGTGCCTGTGATTTCTCTTTGGTCAGGAAGAGACCTGTGGATTCAACCACATATTCGGCACCGACAGCGCCCCAGTTGATTTCTTTCGGGTCGCGGCAGGCAGTCACGCGGATGCGTTTGCCGTTGACGATAAGTTCGCTCTTCTCAACGTCAGCTTCCACTGTGCCTTCGAAGCGGCCGTGCATCGTGTCATATTTGAGCATATAGGCCATGTAGTCTACCGGAAGGAGGTCGTTGATGGCCACTACTTCGATGTCGTCTCTTTTTGTTGAAGCGCGGAATACGAAACGTCCGATACGTCCGAATCCATTAATACCAACTTTTGTCATGTTTGTTTTTATTTTTGGGTTTTGAAGTATTATTGCTAATTTTGTGTCTGTTTTTTGCCTGTAGAAAGGGTGCCGGAGTCCGGCGTTTCTGTTTTATGCCGCAAAAGTAACTCTTTTTTTTGAAATAAACATGTTTTTCAGCAGAAATTTTACTTATCCGGCGTTTTTTTTATGATACTTAGGGCCTCCGCAGGCGTTGTTTCTTTGAGTGGCGCTTCCGCATCTCTCCGCCCACTCGCCACTATATAACGCTTTCACTACTTAATTATATTTATCATGGGTAAATTTTTAGCAGATTTTAAAGAATTCGCAATGAAAGGTAATATCGTTGACATGGCGGTCGGTGTAATCATCGGCGGTGCTTTCGGCAAGATCGTGTCTTCGCTGGTCAACGACATCATAATGCCCGTAATCTCCCTCATTACCCCGGGAGCCGGTTACAAGAACCTAAAATACGTAATCACCGAAGGGAAGGCTGCCGTAGACGGTGCGGCCGCCGTCGAGGAAGTGGCCATAAACTACGGCCTCTTCATACAGAATATAGTGGACTTCCTAATCATAGCCTTCAGCATCTTCGTATGCCTGAGGGTCATCATGAAGTTCAAGAAGAAGCAGGAGGAAGCACCGGCCCCCGCTCCCGAACCTACCAAGGAGGAAGTGTTGCTCACCGAGATCCGCGACCTTCTGAAACAGCAAAACGACGGCAAGAAGTAAGTGGAACAACCCGAGATACCGAAGGCGCGCCGCTGCAGCGGCGCGCCTGCCATCGCAGGCGGAACGGCACCGGCTGAACGTGGGTCGGGAATAGAGTGCCTGCGCATCCTGGCCATGTTCATGGTGCTGGTGCTACACGCCGACTTCGCCGCGCTGGGAATCCCGTCGGCCTCCGATTTCGGTGCCGGAGCGTGGGGCGTGAGCCTGCGATGCCTGCTCGAACAGCTGGCGCTTCCTGCCGTAAACTGCTTCGTGCTCGTGTCCGGATGGTTCTCCATCCGCACGTCGCCCCGGGGCGTCGGCTCGCTGCTTTTCCAGGTGCTCTATTGCTCCCTCGTGGCACTCGCCGTGGCCGCATGTTTGCCCGGAGGACACATCGACTGGAAAACAGCAGGCCTCTCCTTCGTGCCGGGCTATTACCACTGGTTCATACGTTCCTACCTGGGTCTGATGATACTGGCGCCGGTGCTCAACGCGTGGCTGCGTCAGGCCACCGTCAGGCAGATGGCTGTCGTCACAGCCGCGTTCTATCTCTTCCAGACCGTTTACGGCTGGGTGATGGGGGCAGACGGTTTCAACGGCGGCTATTCTTTGCTGTCGTTCGTAGGGCTTTACCTGCTCGGCGCCGTTGCTCGGCGGCTGGAATGGCAGCGGCGCGGCTGGCGGATGTGGCTCATGGCTTACCTGCTCTGCACCGTGGCGGCTACCGTGTGGCAAGTGCTCAGCCTGCGCCAGGGAATGAAAATTCCCGCCATGACGCTGGCGTACGACTCGCCGCTGACGGTAACGTCGGCGCTCTCCCTGACCATGCTCTTCGCCTCGCTACACTTCCGCAACCTCGCGGTGAATCTCGCCGCCGCTTCGGCACTCGCCGTTTACCTGCTTCATTTCTCGCCGTTCCTCTTCCAGCGGTATCTCCACGTGTGCCGCCATATATATAAGGTGTATTCGGGGCCGATGGCAGTTCTGATGACGGCGCTCTTCCTGCTGGCCGTCTTCGGCGTGTCCATACTGCTCGACCAACCGCGCCGCCTGCTGTGGAACAGCCTCCGGCGCAGGAAAAGGAATTGACACGCGCGTTTGCAAATTTTGGAGGAATTTGCTAATTTTGCAATGTGAAAACCGAACCGTCCCATCCTTTGCGTTTCCGCAAGCCCGAAAGGCTGCGGCTCCGTTCCCTCGTGGAGGCCGTCTTCAGAGAGGGTGACTCGCTGTATGCTTACCCGCTGCGGCTGTCGTTCCTGCCGCAGGACGCCGCGGAACTCGACGGTCGTTTCCGCAACGGTGCGCCGCGCGGTATCGACACCCTGCAAGTGATGGTTACGGTGCCCAAACGCAAGCTGCGCCACGCCGTGGACCGCGTACTGATGCGCCGCCGCATACGCGAAGCATACCGGCTGCACCGCCTCGCGCTGAAAGAGCGCCTCGAAGCCGACCCGCAGCTCCGCACCCTCTCAATGTCGATAATTTACATCGCTGACCGCACGTTGCCATATCCCAAGGTGGAAAAGGCGCTCCTGACGCTTCTACGCAAACTCGGCGCGGCCCTCGGCCACGAGGCGCCCGACGAATAGCCGCGGGAATCCCTTTCTTGTAAAACACGCTCTCCCATTACAATGAAAAAGCTGCTCTCCTGGATAGCGATAGGCCTGATAACCTTCTACCGCGGCGCCATTTCGCCGCACTTTCCGCCGTCATGCCGCTTCACGCCGACGTGCAGCGAATACGCCCTGCAGGCCTTCCGCAAATACCCGCCGTACCGGGCGCTGTGGCTGACGCTGCGCCGCCTGTCGCGCTGCCATCCCTGGGGGGGTAGCGGCTACGACCCTCTCCCCTGATCATCGGGTTAGGAATCGTCGAAAGCGCGAAAACGGTTGAAAAATTTGTGAGGTTGCGGAAAAAGCATTAAATTTGCAGCATCCGAACAAGGCCTTGTAGTTCAACGGATAGAACAAGGGTTTCCTAAACCTTAGATTGGGGTTCGATTCCCCACGGGGCTACCAATTTCCCTCCTACCACATTATCCCAAAAATTTCAGCCATCGGAATTCCTCCGGCGACCGTTGGCGTGCTAAGATAGCACCGATACACAAATCCGCAATTTAGGGAGCCGAGGCGTCTTGATAGGGAGCGTAGGCCACGCGGCCTCCGTAAATTGGCACCGACCCGGTTTACGCAGGCCGGGAGGTTCGCGCTCCATATAATTTTGCGCTTGCTTTATAGGGGTGACGCTTTTTCATGAGGCTGGAGTTTCGGGACAAATAAAAAATCCGGGACCTGGGGAAAGGCTCCGGATTATTTTTTGCCGCTTGACCGGGGAGAGTCTCGCGGCCGAGATTCGTCGGTTCACATCGACGGTCATCCCATAGCTTCTTAACTTTTATTCTTGCTAAATCATTTTATATCCCGGCGAAATCATCGCGATTTGACCGCAAATGTATCCATGCTATAATAATAACCTTGGGTTGCATATCTTTTAACTGCCACAAAGTTACAACAAATATTTTTAATAAAGAAATTTTTTCGCAACTTTTTTTCGACAGATGTGCGTTTTTCTCTGAAATCGCTCTATTTTATCCCTGTTTTTAGTCCTTTTTAACCTCACATGACAAACTTGCCATTGTTGTTATTTTGATATGTTTTGTGCGCATGATGCTTGCTTTATGTAACTATCTTTTTGCAATCGGTGACGCCACTTTTCGTTCCCCTCACCCGTCTCACGCTGTATTTTAAATACCATTCCGAATGGGGTTATAGGGTTTATACGCGTTTTATATAAATTTTTGATATTGACTTTTTAGCCCTTTCTTAATCGTTTTTTCACCCTCCCGCCCTTTCTGGCACGACATTTGCAATCGCCTTTTTTAGAATTTTTTCGATTCCCAAAAATTTTTTCACTTTTACTTAAAAATTTCCCATGAGAGAGCTTTTTATAGGGCTGTTCGGTGGCGGTGCCGTCGTTCAGCTGCTTAACATGCTTCTGACTTACCGTCAGAACCGACGCCAGATGAACGCCACGGCGCTCGGCACGGAGGTGGAAGCGCTGGAGCGTGCCATACGCATCATCTCCGAAAACCTGGAGCGCCAGAACGCCGAACACCGCAAGGTGGTGGCGGAACTTCAGAACGAAGTTGATACGTTGCGCAAGCGTTGCCGCGATCTGGAACGCGAACTCACCCTGCTACGCGGCCATTCGCGGCCGCTCATCACCACACCGAGGGTCGCTCCGGCTTGAAATCCACAAAAAAAGCGTCGGCTCCAAAATGACGGGGCCGACGCCTGTTCCCGGGAGCGCGTCACGTGTGGGCGCACTTCCAATCCCGTGAAGCGGATTTATTTCTTTTTCCCTTTGGCGGGAGCGATGCCGATTTTCTTGGCTATCTTCTCCGGCACGCTTTCCTTGTTGACCATTATGGACATGGTCTTGGCGCGGAAGTAAGGCACGGAGCAGTAGAAGAAGCCGTCATAGATCTGGTTCGTGTCCCAGGAGTTCTTCACCTTATAATACTTGTTGCCTTCCTGGTCTTCGGCGATACCCACGATTACCATACCGTGGTCGTCGGTGGTCTGCTTGTTGTCGAACATCTCCTGACGGTTTTCCTGCGTAACGGTCATCTCCTTGACCGGTCCGTGGAAGTCGTAAGTGGAGTTTTCGCGTTCCTTGTCGGAGAGTTTGACCCAGCGGGCGAGTTCGGAACCTTCGAGGTTGTCGCCGGTTTTCACTTCGGGCATGAGGGCAACGCCGTCTTTCCATTTGAATCCGCCTTCGCTGACGTCGGCAGCCCAGACTACGGTGTAACCGTTTTCGATGGCGTTGTCAACGATGGCCTGCAGCTCGTCGATGGGTACGTTCTGCGACTGGTCCCATAGCCAGTTGTCGGCCACTTCGAGGGCGAACGTCTGGTAGAAGGGATGGTGCGTGAAGCTGGTGATGTTGATGTAGTCGTCCGGGTTGAGGCCAAGGGCTTTGGCATACGACTGCGGGGTGTACTTCTTGCCGTCCACTGTAAACTCGGTGGGGAGCTCGCCGAAGTAAGCGTCCAGGATGCCGTCGAAGCCTTTCTGCCAGGCGGTTGACATTTTCTTCTTGCCCCCTTTCATTACGCCGTCGAGATAGCCTTGCAGGCCGTCGGCCAGCTCGTAGTGGGAGTGTTTTCCTTCGCCGTAGTTCAGGCCCGAATAAACGCTTTCGGGCACCATGCCGTAGTTGCGGAGCACGTAGATGACATCGGCGGCGGCGCCTCCCTGGGCGAAGTTGATTTTACCGTCCATCATGGCGTACTTGCGTGCTTTGTCGCGGTAAGCGTGGTTCACGGTGAACATCTCCGAGAGGTCGACCTCCGGGCCCCCTTTGCGTCTCACCTCGTCCTCGAGGAACGTCGTGGTGCAGAAACACCAGCAAGTGCCCGACTTGTTCTGGTCGCGCACAGGGCCGGTCTTGACCAGCTTTATGTCCTTGAAGACGAAGCCGGTGGAGTCGGTTTTCTCATCGGCGGTCCCGTCGAAGGCGGGAGCGGTGTAGTCAGTTGCAAAAGCTGACAGTGAAGCTGCGCAGGCAGCTAAAAGGAAGATTCGTTTCATATTATCGGTTTACAATTGAATTTCATAGTGGTAGAAACCGCCTCCGGTTTCACGCTACAAATTTAGTCACTTTTATTTAAAACAGCAAAAATGAACGTTATTAATTTCGAGAACGTAGAAAACGAGTTGTGTCGCCTGAGTGCGGCCGGACACTATTACAGCGCCGCCCCGTCGGCCGCAGACGCCTCCGACGTAGCGCGGCAGCCGCTGCTGACGGCCGCCGAGAGCCGCCGTTACCGCGTATACGTGGAGCAGGCGCTGCGCGTTGCCGTCGCCGCCGTGCGCGCATGGCTCAAAGACCTCAGCTGGACCGACGCGGGAGTAACCTTCAGCGCGCCTGCCGACCTCACCGAAGAGCTGATTTCCTTCGCCGCCCACAAGGTGTGGGGCCGCATACTGCTCTCTGCGGGCCAGAGCGGGCAAGCCGAAGCCGCCGCCGAAACCGCCCGAGAGCTCCTCGCCGCCATGGTGGCGCGCATGATTGCCTTCGGCTGATGCCGACCGGAGCCAGCCGAAGGCAATCATGCGGGCTAATAACGTCTATTAACCCATAAGTCGGAAGCCTATCCACGTAACATAAACGCGAGTTGACTCAAAGCCTGG
>OJRI01000305.1_pt1 | contig 38104 bp, 41 predicted proteins | sample 1599151 | NCBI WGS metagenome assembly OJRI01 (sample SAMN03922457, study PRJEB24848) | human gut metagenome | isolation source: stool sample | host: Homo sapiens | place: Germany | collected 2009-11
ACACTGCATATCGTCGGCAGCGTCAGATGTGTATAAGAGACAGGCCTTGATACCTGTCTGGAGCGGCTGGTTCACCGGCTGGCGGAAGATAACGCCGGGAGCCTTGCGTTCGAGGGGGAGATTGATACGTTCTCCTTCGATGGGTCCGTTACCGTCGATGGGTTCACCGAGGATGTTGATGACACGCCCCAGCAGTCCCTCACCGACGGGGATGGATGCGATTTCACCCGTGCGACGCACCGACATGTTCTCGGTAACGGAGTTGACATTGTTGAGAAGTACGACACCAACATTGCTTTCTTCCAGGTTGAGGGCGACGCCTTTCACGCCGTTCTCAAACTCTACAAGCTCGTTGGCCCGGACATTGTCGAGGCCATAAACATGAGCCACGCCGTCACCGATGCTGAGGACGGTACCGACCTCGTCGAATTTCGCTTTCTCGTTGACGTTCTCAAGCTCTTGTTTCAGAATATCAGATATTTCGCTTGGGTTAAGCATCTTAGTTGCTGGATATTAAATTTTGACGTAATTGTAGTATTTCGTTGCTTATCGAGGCGTCGAGCCGGTTGTTGTCGACGTCGATTACAAAACCTCCGATGAGTGAGGGGTCGACGCCGTGCTGAATTTCGAGGACACGGTCGGGATAAGCCTTGGCCACGAGGCCGTCGATACGCTTCTGCTCGTCTGCGGGAAGTTCGGCTGCCGTAGTGATTCTGACGCTTGATATTTTGTTATCGCGGCGGTAGATGTCGCGGTAAGCGAAAGCCATCTGCCGGGCGAACATCTCGCGGTTGTGGTCGAGAATAAGATTTACGAACCTGAGGTAGTCCGGTCCTGCTCCCGGGCCTCCGGCGGCAACTAGCAGCTTCTGTTTGTCGTCGCGGCCCACGAATGGATTGGCCAGGACTTTTTCAAGCGACGGCTCGGCATCGAACGACGCAAGGACCGTGCGCATGACGTTGTATACCTCTTCTGTTTTATGGTTGTCCGAGGCGAACTTATAGAGCGCCATCGCATACCGTTGTGGAATCAGACCGTCGTACATATCCGTCAGTTATTCTCGTATTCGTCTAATAATTTATTTACAAGTTCGGACTGTGCCTTGTCGGACTTCATCTCCTTGCGCATCACTTTTTCGGCGATGTCAAGGGCGAACTTGCTAACTTCGTTCTTCAACTGCAGTTCGGCTTCTTTCTGCGACTGTTGGATGGAGACTTTTGCAGCATCCATCACTTTTTGGGCTTCTTTTGAAGCCTCCACTTTTGCCTCATCGATGATCTGGGTTTTCATCTTCTGGGCGTCGCTCAAGATTTCCGCCTGCTGTTTTCTTGCCTCGGCCATGAACTTTTCGGCTTCGGCACGCGCATTGTCGAGCTGGCGACGTGCTTCCTTGGCATCTTCCACGCCTTTGTCAATGGTGTCGGCACGTGATTCCATCATTTTGATGATCACGGGCCAACCCCATTTCCATAAGACGATGAAGAGGATTACGAATGCCACGAACATCCATATCACCAATCCGCTGTCAGGCGTGAACAGTTCCATGTAATCCTTTCTTCAATTTAAAGATTAAAGGAACAGTGCGAGTGCTGAAACAATCACAGCGAAGAGGGCCACACCCTCAACAAGCGCACCGATGACGATCATAGAGCTACGGATATCGCCGGCGGCTTCCGGCTGACGGGCAATAGCCTCCATGGCTGAACTACCGATTTTGCCGATACCGAGACCGGCGCCGATTGCTGCTACACCTGCTCCGAGAGCTGCTCCTACGGCTGCAAGCGCTTCAGCCGCTAAAATCATTGATAACATAGTCGTGTTTTGTTTTTTGTTATTATTTGTTTTTTATATTTCGTTCACGTTGTCCCATTATCGGGAAAGGGGTAAGAAGAGAGGATGTGAATAATAAGTGGTGCTTTGTGTTAATGGCCGTTTATGCTCATATTTTGGCGTAATGCCGACTATGGGCAATATTATCATATATCCACTATCTCTGCCATTTGCTCTGCACTTTCATCTTCAACGTGGTCATGTCCGCTCTCGTGGCTCATTGCTATGAACATCGTCGACAACATGGTGAACACGTATGCCTGAATAAAACTCACCAGAACATCAAGCAGAAGCATGAAAATGGTGAAGAGTATCGAAATCACTACCGATCCACCGAGAGCTGCATATCCTATTGGTGCAAAAATGAAAATCAGACAGACCAGGGTAATCACAATCATGTGGCCACCCATCATGTTGGCAAACAGACGGACACAGAGTGCTGCCGGCTTCGTAAAAATACCGAATACTTCGATAAACTGCATGATAGGCAGCGGGAACTTGAGGAACATTGGTACATCGGGCCAAAGTATCTCTTTCCAGTAATGTTTCGAGGCACGGATATTGGTGACAATAAATGTCAACAGTGCCAAAACAAGAGTAACTGCTATATTTCCGGTAAGGTTAGCCCCTCCAGGGAAGATAACGATAAGACCCAAAAGATTCATCGTTAATATGAAGAAGAAGCACGTAAGAAGATAGGGGCCGAATTTTTTCGCTTTTTTGGCACCTAAAGATGCTTTTATGACGCCTGTATATACGAAGTCAATAAGCATTTCCATGAAACCCATACCCTTACGCGGAGCTTTGAGTCCTTTCTTGTTGTAATAGCGCACAACTGAGAAGACCATCAACGTAACCAAGAGGGATGCGAGAAGCAAAGCCAGAACGTTCTTTGTGATGGAAATGTCGAAAGTCCTGTACTCGCGGTAATAATTGCCGCCAAAGTTCACAAAGCCGTCGAGCGTTGCCTCATGTGCATCCGGATGCTCGGTTTTATACTGCTTTTCGATATCCGCCACTTTAGCGACTTCGCCGGCCTGAAGCGGGAAAAGTTCCACCACTTTGCCCTTGTGGTTGCTGGAGTGAGGGCCGAGAGCGAACATATATTCCTTACCGTCGCGCCTGGTCTTGTATATCACCGGGATGAGTTCTTTCTTCTCCTTGCCTGTTTTCTCGTCCTTGATGACTTCAACTTCAGTAAGGTTAGCCGACGAGAAGCAGAACCATTTGCCGTCTTCAGCCTTGACGATTACAGGAAGTGGTATTCTGTAGACATGGCTGAAAGGCACTTCCCAGCCGTAACCGTCGCCCAAGTGATGAAAGATAATCTCCTTTATGTCGACGTTGCTTTCACCATCTTGATTGTCAGACGCAGACTCTGTTGCCCACGCTGACGGAACGGCAACGAGGAAGGCAAGCAATAAGGTGAAAAATATTTTAAAGTTTTTACGCATTATTACAATTTATTAGAAAATGCAAACGGAGATTACGTTGTTGTCGACATCGGCCAGACCTCCGGAGATGTCAATGCTTTCTTCTGCACCGGCCGGGGTGCGGTATGCTACCTTACCCTTGTCGAGGACCGAAATAAGGGGCGCATGATTTCTCAACACCGTGAATGAGCCAAGACGTCCTGGCAGTGTCACCATGTCGGCGTCTCCCTTGAAGAGCACTTTGTGCGGAGATATTATTTCGAGAGTCATAATTTACGGAGTCCGGTTTGATGGTTTTGGGATTTGCATGATCAGGAGGAATGAATTACCGCCCGTAACGTGCATCGTCCAATAAGATTATTTAACTTCGGCAAGCATCTTCTTACCCTTGGCGATAGCCTCGTCTATGGTACCAACGTTGAGGAATGCCTGTTCGGGATACTCGTCCATTTCGCCGCTGAGAATCATCTTGAAGCCGCGGATGGTCTCGGGCAGTGTCACCATAACGCCGGGAAGGCCGGTGAACTGCTCTGCCACGTGGAAAGGCTGCGAGAGGAAACGCTGCGCGCGGCGTGCGCGGGCCACAACGAGTTTGTCCTCGTCGCTGAGTTCGTCCACACCGAGGATGGCGATGATATCCTGAAGTTCGTTGTATTTCTGGAGAAGCTGCTTAACTTCCTGAGCCACATTGTAGTGTTCCTCTCCGATGATGTTCGGGTCGAGGATACGCGATGTGGAATCGAGGGGATCGACGGCCGGGTAGATACCGAGCTCGGCGATTTTACGCGAAAGCACGGTGGTAGCGTCCAGGAAGCTGAAGGTCGTTGCAGGCGCCGGGTCGGTAAGGTCGTCGGCCGGCACATATATAGCCTGTACCGATGTAATGTTACCTTGCTTAGTGGAGGTAATACGTTCCTGAAGGGCACCCATCTCCGAGGCAAGTGTAGGTTGGTAACCGACGGCCGAAGGCATACGGCCGAGAAGTGCGGACACCTCGGAGCCGGCCTGAGTGAAACGGAAAATGTTGTCGATGAAGAGGAGGATATCGCGTCCGCCGCCGTCCTGATCGCGGAACTGCTCAGCTACGGTAAGGCCGGAAAGGGCAACGCGGAGACGTGCGCCCGGCGGTTCGTTCATCTGGCCGAACACGAGTGTGGCCTGGCTGTTGTTGACGGCTTTCATGTCGACATCGGCGAGATTCCACTCCCCTTTCTCCATACCTTCGAGGAATTTCTCGCCATACGACATAACGCCACTCTCGATCATCTCGCGCAGAAGGTCGTTACCCTCGCGGGTACGTTCACCCACACCGGTGAATACGGAGAAACCGTTGTGTCCCTTTGCAATATTGTTAATCAGCTCCTGAATGAGCACAGTCTTACCCACACCGGCACCGCCGAAGAGTCCGATTTTACCACCTTTGGAATAAGGCTCAAGGAAGTCGATTACCTTGATACCGGTCATCAGGATTTCGGTAGAGATGGCGAGGTCGTCGAAAGCTGGAGCAGGCTGGTGGATACCGCGGAGGTTCTTGCGGTCGAGAGGCTCAAGCTCGTCTATGGGTTCGCCGATAACGTTGAGGAGGCGACCCTTGAGCTGATTGCCTGTCGGGACAGCGATAGGGCGCCCGAGGTTTTCGACTTTCACGCCGCGGCGCACGCCGTCGGTACTTTCCATGGCGACGCAGCGCACGGTGTCCTCACCGATGTGCTGTTCCACCTCGAGGATGAGTTCTTCGCCGTTATCGCGTTCCACTTTGAGAGCGGCGTAGATGGGAGGTATAGATTCCTTGCCACAGTCGAACGAGACGTCGATAACCGGGCCTATGACTTGAGTTACTGTTCCGAAATTAGCACTCATTTGGTTGGAGTTTTATAGTTTGAGTCAGTTATTATTCATTAGATTAGAAGTGCCATCCGAACGCCACGAAGCATGCCATGAGCACGAGGTTGGCCAGCGCGATGGGCATAAGGTATTTCCACTCGAAGGAGAGCATCTGGTCGATTCGGATACGCGGGAAGGTCCACTTGAACCAAATGATGACGTAGGAGATGAAGAACGCCTTGGCGAGGAACCATACGGGTCCGGGGATGAAGTTCATCACATTGTTGAAGCCGTCGAGCCCCGGGATGTGGAGCGGCATCCAGCCGCCGAGGAACATCAGCGAGGCGATACCGGAAACGATGAACAGGTTCAGGTATTCAGCCAGATAGAAGAAGCCGAAGTGGATACCCGAATACTCGGTGTGGTAACCGGCGGTAAGCTCGTGCTCTGCCTCGGGGAGGTCGAACGGGCCACGGTTGGTTTCGGCCGTGGCGGCGATAAGATAGATCACGAAAGCGATGATGGCAGGTATATGGCCGCGGAAGAGGAACCAGGCCTTGTCCTGCTCGGCAACGATTTCAGTGATGTTCATTGTGCCGGCGAGGCAGACGATGGTAATCATGGCCAGACCCAGCGAAAGTTCGTAGCTGACCATCTGCGCGCCGGAACGCATGGCACCGATGAGGGTGTACTTGTTGTTTGAAGACCATCCAGCCAGCAGAATACCGAGGATACCTACGGAGCTCACTGCCAGGATGAAGAATATACCTATATTATAGTCGATGATTTGCAGCCCTTTGCCCCACGGGAGGCAGGCGAGCATCGTAACCGACGAGGTGATGACGATGTAAGGCGCCAACTTAAAGAGGAATTTATCGGTGCCCTTGAGGCAGATAAGCTCCTTGATAAGGATTTTAAACATATCGGCGAACACCTGAAGGACACCCCAGCGGCCGACACGCATAGGGCCGAGACGACACTGGAACCAAGCGCAGAGCTTGCGTTCATAGAGTATGTAAAACAGGGCAAGGAGCGCGTAAACCAAGAGGACGATAACTCCTATGACGACACATTCGATGAGCGTTGCCGCCCACTGCGGCATGAAGCCGGTAAGCAGGCCGTTGAACCATGATGTGACTATATCAAAATCGAACATTTGGGTTTAATTATTATAGTTGTTCTTACTACTTTCAAAATGTGGAACCGCAGGAGGCCGCCCGGCGCGTGTCGCGGAAGCGGCCAGCCCGAGTTATCGGTCGATGTCGGGGATTACGAAGTCGAGGATGGCTTCAACGGTAATAAGGTCGGCTATCATGAGACCGCGCGTACACTGGTCAACGGCACCCACGAGGTTGAAGCAGGGGCTCTGGAAGTGCATGCGGTAAGGAGTCTTGCCTCCGTCGCTCTCGATGTAGACGCCGAATGTGCCGCGCGATGCCTCCACCTGCTGATACCAGTGGCCAACGGGGAGCTTGATGAGTTTGGGAACCTGAGCGCGGATTTCGCCTTCCGGAATACGGTCGACAAGCTGCTCGAGGATGCGGCATGACTGCTCTATCTCTTTCATGCGGACCATGTAACGGGAGAAGGAGTCACAGCCGTCGAGCAGAACTTCATCGAAGTCCACTTCATCGTAGACAGCGTAAGGGTGCTTTTTGCGGCAGTCGCAGCTGAAGTTGGAGCCGCGTCCCGAAGGACCGGTGATGGCGTAGCTTATGGCATTCTCCTTGGGGAGGATGCCGACGCCCTTCATACGGTTCTGGGCTATGATATTGCCCGTGAAGACTTTATGGTATTCTTTGAGACGTTCAGGCATGATTTCGATCAGAGCCTTGACATCTTTCCGGAAGTCGGGATGGAGGTCGGCTACTACACCGCCTATAACGTTATAGTTCATGGACATACGTGCGCCACAGGTTTTCTCGAAGATGTCGAGCACCTGTTCGCGCTCGCGGAAGCCGTAGAAGAACGCCGTGGTTGCACCAAGGTCCATGGCTGCGCAACCGAACGACAGCAGGTGTGACGAGATACGCATCAGTTCGTCCATCATGGTGCGGATGACCTGGGCACGCTTGGGCACTTCGATGCCAAGAGCTTTCTCCACACACATGCAGAGGCAGTGACGGTTCATGTGGGCCGACATATAGTCCATACGGTCGGTGAAGTGGAGAGTCTGCGGATAGCCGAGGCTTTCGCAGAGTTTCTCGATGCCTCGATGGATGTAACCGGAGACGATGTCCACCTTATTTATAATCTCGCCGTCGAGGGCGCAGCGGAAACGCATCACACCATGGGTGGAGGGGTGCTGCGGGCCTACATTGATAACATATTCATCGGGGCCGAACACCTTGCGGTCTTCCTTGACGATGGAGCCGTCGGGCTGTTCGATATAAGCACAAGTGTCGTCCTCATTGATTTCATCGTCGAGACGTATAGGGTTGAGTTCGGGGCTTGCGTCATAATCTTTTCGGAGAGGATAACCTACCCAGTCGTTGCGCAGGAAGAAGCGGCGCATATCAGGATGGTTTATGAATTTTATTCCGAAGAAATCGAAAACTTCGCGTTCCTGGAAGTTGGCCACACCCCAGATGTCACTTACAGAGTGAATCATCGGGTCTTCGCGGTCGGCGGCGATGACTTTTACGGTGAGCATATCCCAGTTACGCACTGTGGAGGTAAGATAGTAAACCACACCGAAATTTTCCTTCCAATCCATACCTACAACGGCGGAAAGGAGGTCAAATTCGAGCCCTTTGGTATTTCTGAGGGCCTCAGCCAGCGGATGCCAAACAATATCGGGGACAGTCACTTCGAGGATGTCTCCGTCGGTGAACTGAGCTTCCGGGCAGATTTTTCCGATTATATTTTTAATATCGCTCATTTTAGCTGTTGATGTCAGAGTTTGTTCTTATATATAAAGGTGTGATTTTATCAAATCAGGCCACGTTCTTCGGGGTGTTCGCGGAAGAAGTCTTCGCGCTTTTCCTTACGGTTAGCGCCGCCGAAGAATTTCTGGACTTTGATTTTGCGCTGCAGCTGCATCAGCCCGTAGAACATGGCTTCGGGACGCGGGGGACATCCGGGCATATAGACGTCCACGGGGAGAATCTTGTCGACACCGGGGAGCACACAATAGGAGTTCTTGAACGGGCCACCGGAAACGGCGCAACTACCGGCGGCGATGACATACTTGGGTTCGGCGAGCTGCTCGTAGAGACGACGGAGGACTGGAGCCATGCGGTGTACGATGGTACCCTGCACCATGATGAAGTCTGCCTGACGGGGCGAGTTGCGTGCAACCTCGAAACCGAAGCGTGCCATATCGTAGCGGGCAGCGCCGAGACACATAAACTCGATGGCGCAACATGAAGTACCGAAGCAGAAAGGCCATAGGGAGTTGGCGCGCCCCCAGTTGATAAGGTCGTCGAACATACCCACCATGACGTTGGCGCCGGTGGCGTTGAGTTCTTCTACCAGTTGGTCGATATACTCGTTATCTTTGAAGTCGCTGCGCGACATGCTTTTAATTTTGGGCTCTTTCATGACCATTTAAGCGCTCCTTTTCGCCAAGCGTAAGCTAAACCTAAAACAAGAATGAAGAGGAAGACACCGATGACAGCGAGGCTCTGGGGACCCATCGAGCGCGTAACGACCGCCCAGGGATAGAGGAACACCGTTTCAACATCGAAAATCAAGAAGAGGATTGCGAAAATATAATATCCGGCCTTAAACTGTATCATGGACTGGCCACGTGTGGGGATACCACATTCGTAAGGCTCGGATTTTTTCACAGAGAACGATCTCGGGGAAATCAGTCTGGCAATTAGAAGCGCGGCGAAAACCAAGAAGACACCCGTTATGGCGGCTGTAATGGCTAAAGCTCCGTTGCTTATCTCCAACAGTAGATTCATATAATCGTTTTAAAATTAGTTAGTTACAATGTTAAATACATGGTACGCTTAAGGCGTGGATACAAATCCACTGCAAAGTTAGGAATTTTTAGTTGATTGGCAAAATATATTTTAAAGATTTTTCACGCTTTCGGGGTATTTGTGCAAAAACGGGATTCGCGGAGCGGGAGGGTTTTCTTTGCTAAGATAGCCGGGAGGGCTAAATTAGCCGACCTGAAGTGTTCGCTATTAAAGTTAACTTAACTTTTTTAGCTATTTTAGCTCATGCGGAGCGTTATTTTGGTGTATAGTCAGGAGGTGATGAAAGCGCGGTGCGTCCAGCGGCGGGAACGCCAACGGCGCAGGAACACTATACCCCGCACATTTTCGTCGAGGCAGAACATCCACCACATGCCCAACAGGCCGTAGCCCAAAGGTATGCCCACGAGCCACGCGAGCCCTACAGCTATCGTCCACATGAATATGACCCCGACATAGAAGGGGAAGTTGACATCGCCGGCACCCTGGAGGATGTTGACGTAAACGATGTTGAGCGGACGACCTATTTCGAGCGGGACGTCAATCCAGAGCACCGCCACCCCGAGCGCTATGATGGCGGCATTGTCGGTGAGGGCATTCATGATGAAATGGCCGGCGCTCGCAAGGCACAGCGAGAAGCCGAAAGTGATGACCACGGCGACGCGCGTGACGTAGCGGCCCAGAGTATAGGCGGCGTTCCAGCGAGAATTACCTACGAGATGCCCGATGACGATGGCACCGGCGTGGGAGATGGCTATGCAGAAGAGATAGGAGTACATGATGAGGTTCACGCAATAGGTGCGTGCCGCCAGAGCCTCCATCCCCAGCGAAGTGATGAAGAAAGAGATGACAAGCTGCGAGCAGGAGTAAGACATCTGTTCGCCGGCCGCCGGAAGGCCTATCTTCATCAGGTTGTGGAACTCGTGGCCCGGCCAACGTCGGAAAATCTCCCACGGGAAACGGCGTATCGTTGTGCAGAAGACAATCACGAAGAGAATCAACATCGAGAGCGTGCGGCAACCGGCCGTTGTCAATGCCGCGCCGACAACTCCCAAGGCGGGTACGCCGAATTTACCGAAAATAAGTGTGTAGTTTCCGAAGATGTTGAGAATGTTCACTACGAGGCACACGAGCATGGGCCAATACGCCTTGTTGTTGGCGCGGAGCACGGCGGAGAGGGTCATGGCCAATGCCTGCACGAATGCGGCGGCGCCCACAATGCGCATATACCCCACCCCGAGCGGCAGCATCCCGCCGCCGAGACCCATGGCCGACAGAATCCATTCGGCCTTGAAGTAGAGCAGTCCGCTTATAAGCAGCCCGAAGAAAAGGTTCACAGCCAGGGAGACGCCGACGGCGTGCTCCATGCGGGTGGTGAGTCCTGCCCCGAGATATTGGCTGCACAGAACGGAGGTGCCGAGATTTATGACCTCGAAAACAATGAAACTGAACGAGAGAATCTGGTTTGCGAGCCCGACGGCGGCGACGGCAGCGTCGCTGTATTGCGAAAGCATGAAAGTGTCCATCGCGCCAAGCGACATTATCAGCAATGTCTCTATGAAGATGGGCACCGTAAGGAAAGCGAGTTCACGCTTCAGCGGTGATTTGATGCTGAGTTTCAGATTCCGGTTCATTTTCGGGCGCGAAATTAGTCAAAGCTCCCGAAACAGGCAAATATTTTTCAGAAAAAATCTCGCAAACAAATAAGGCAGAGCCGCTGCATCAGCCTCGACTATACCTTATATTATATTATTTAAGAGGAAATGAACAGTAACGTGTCAATTGTACTCTTTATTGGTATCAGATAATGCCTTGCGTCTTCTTACCCAGACGCCGGAGATTGAAGGCCATGACCATACGGTAAACACCGTAGCATATCAGCGAGATACCGATCCACAGCCAGACGATGATACCACCCTCGATAGGGTTGGAAAGGAAAATCCAAGCCAGCACGATGGTTGCGATGAGAAGAAGCACCATCCATACCATCCAGCCGGGAGAATTGGAAGAGAACATTATGGATTCGCAGATAGAGTTGACGGCCACACATAGAATCCAGATGCCGACGACGATCATAAAGGTAACCACGGCTTCGGGACCGTTCATGCAGAACATCCATGCGCCGGCCAATATATCGAGGATACCGATGGCGAGGCTCCATCCCCACTGCGAGTTGTGACGCGACATCATTACGGAGAAGACAATCTCAACGACACCCGCAAACACGAGGCAAGCGGCGAAGGTATATGCCAATACCGGAAGCGATGCCTGCGGGCAGCAGACCGTCCAGACACCCAATGCCAGCGCAAGGATACCTACTATAAGCGGCATCCACCAATAGCGGGAAACTATTCCAAGTTGAATACGTTCTTTCATAACTGTATGTGTTAAATAATTGTGTGCTTTTCCTGAAGATACTTTAATCTTTTTGTATTTGATAACGAATTATAACATGTCTTTGTTCAATGTCTCAGAAACGACTTTCTTGTTACATTTTTGTTACACTTAGAGAAAAAGGCCCTATGTTCCGGAATATAGTATTAAATTTGCGCCACAAAACAATTAATAATGGAAAAGCGACCAAAGATACTGGTAGTTGATGACGAAGAGACCCTTTGCGAATTGTTGCGTTTCAACCTCGAAAGCGAGGGTTACGAGGCTGACACGGCCCTTAGCGCCGAGGAAGCGCTGACGCTACGCCTCGAGGAGTATTCACTGTTTCTGCTCGATATAATGATGGGCGACATGAGCGGTCTGCAACTTGCCGAGATACTGAAAAAGCGCAGCGACACGGCGCACATCCCGGTAATCTTCTGCACTGCGAAAACCACCGAAAACGACATTGTGGAAGGGCTCGACCTGGGCGCGGACGACTATATAACGAAGCCATACTCGCTGCGGACGCTTCTGGCACGCGTTCGCAGTGTGCTACGGCGTACCGGAGCGCATCCCGCGACTGAACGGAAACACAAGACGTTAAGCTATCGCGGCCTCTCCCTCTCGCTGGCTGACAAACGCTGTACCGTAGATGGCCGGGAGGTGAGGATGCCGCGAAAGGAGTTCGAGATAATGTCGCTGCTCCTGGCCAATCCGGGACGCATCTTCACACGCCAGGAGCTTATAGAACGCGTTTGGCCCGAAGATGTCATAGTGGTGGACCGCGTGGTGGACGTCAACATACGCCGCCTGCGCGCCAAACTCGGGGATTACGGCCAACACATACACACACGAACCGGCTATGGCTATGGCTTCATTGAATAGGCGCGTAGCCTTCCACCGTGTGCTCTTCGCCGGACTGCTGAGTTTCGCCGCCCTGATGGTAACGGCCTTCGCCACTTTCCAATACTTGCGCGAACGTGAGTTCAAGGCCGATGAGCTGAATATACGCCTGCAAGCCTACAACACCCGCATTCTCGACAACCTCACTGAGGGGGACACCGTTATTTCGCGGATATCGAAACCGATGCCCGACCTGCGCATAAGCATAATCGACACTGACGGGCAGATGATATTCGACAACTCGCTCGATTCCCTACCCAAGGCCTCGCACCTTGACCGCGAAGAAGTGCGCGAAGCCATGACCTCGGGGCAAGGCTACGATGTTCGCCGCCACAGCAGCGAAACAGGACTGCAATATTTCTACTCGGCGACACGCGGAGACGGCGTGATAGTACGTTCGGCCGTCCCCTACTCCACTTCCTTACACCAACTGCTGGCGCCTGATTTCACTTTCCTATGGATAACTTTCCTCATCGCGGCGGCGGTGTGTACACTGGGCTACTTCGCCACGCGCAACCTGGGCCGCAACGTGTCGCGGCTCAACGAGTTCGCACGCAAGGCGGAGCGCGGCGAGAGAATTTATGATACCGACGCCTTCCCACATAATGAGCTGGGTGACATCTCGAACCATATAGTGCGGCTGTATTCGCGACTGCAACAGGCGCTTGCCGACCGCGACCGCGAACACAAAGACGCCATGAAGCAACAGGAAGACAAAAACCGCATAAAACGGCAACTTACCAATAATATTAACCATGAGCTGAAAACGCCGGTTGCGGCAATGGGTCTTTGCCTGGAGACACTGCTTTACCATCCGGGGTTGCCCGAAGAGAAGCGGCGGGAGTTCCTGCGGCGCTGCATGGAGCACAATGCCCGGCTGCAAAACCTGCTTGAAGACGTGGCTTCTCTGACGCGTATCGAAGACGGCGCACATTCCATAGAGAAAGCACCGCTTGACCTCTGCAGGGTGATAGAAGACGTCTGCGTGGAGTTTGAGCCGGCGGCCGGACATGCCGGCATCGCCATTATAAATAAAGTGAAGGGCGAAATACCTTTTGAAGGAAACCGCGAACTGCTGGAATCGGTGTTCCGCAACCTGTTCAGCAACGCGGTGAAGTACAGCAACGGCACGAGGGTAACAATCAGCGCCATGAAAGACAGAGAACACACCGTTATTACATTCGTAGACGACGGCGACGGCATAGCCCCGGAACATCTGGTGCATATCTTCGAGCGTTTCTACCGCGTGGACAAAGGCCGTTCGCGCGCTTCGGGAGGCACCGGACTCGGTCTCGCCATAGTCAAGAACGCTCTTCTTTGGCACGGGGCGAGTATTACAGTCTACCCGGAACAGCCCCACGGGCTTCGTTTCACTATATGTTTCCCCACAGAATCTCAAGTTTAACATTTTTGTAACAAGTAGGCAACTCCTTTGTCATAATCGTATTCTAATTTTGCAATGAAAATAATTTAACAGGCAAGTGCTCAATCCATGAGTAAGTGTAAAACGTTAAAAACTTGAACACTTGCCAAATCATATTAAAATCATTGCTATGGATACGATTTTTTTATGCGTCATAGTATTTCTATTCCTGCTAGCCATCTTCGACCTGTGGGTGGGAGTGAGCAACGACGCCGTAAACTTCCTCAACTCCGCCTTGGGCTCTAAAGCCGCATCATTCAAAACCATCCTCATCATCGCGTCGGTTGGTGTCTTCATAGGCGCGGCGCTTAGCAACGGCATGATGGACATTGCCCGGCACGGAATCTTCCGTCCCGAGCATTTTTCGTTTTATGACCTTGTCTGCATATTTATGGCGGTGATGGTCACTGACATAATATTACTCGATGTCTTCAACTCGCTCGGAATGCCGACATCCACGACAGTTTCGATGGTCTTCGAACTGTTGGGTGCAACCTTTGTGGTAGCACTGCTTAAGATGGCGTCAGGAGGAACCGACCTCGGACTGGGCGACCTGCTCAACACCGAAAAGGCACTGTCAGTGATATTGGGCATTTTCCTGTCGGTGGCAATAGCCTTCCTCTTCGGGACATTGGTGCAATGGCTGTCGCGGCTTATCTTCACCTTCAACTACCGCAGTACGCTGAAATGGAAAATCGGAATCTTCGGCGGAATCAGCATCACGGCCATCATCTTCTTCATGTTGCTGAAAGGGACCAAGGACCTCACCTTCATGACCCCCGGCGTGAAAGACTATATCGCCACACATACGTGGCAAATACTCGGTATCACCCTCGTTGTCAGCACATTGCTGATGCAACTTCTTTACATATTGAAAGTCAACGTACTGAAGGTGATAGTACTTGTAGGGACCTTCTCGCTGGCGGTGGCTTTTGCCGGCAATGACCTGGTGAACTTCATCGGTGTGCCCCTGACCGGATTCTCCTCGTGGCAAGACTATTCCGCCAACGGAGCGGGCGACTCAGCCGGCTTCCTTATGGGTTCGCTCAACGGGCCTTCCTCCACGTCCACATGGTTCCTGGTCGGAGCGGGATTGATAATGGTGGTTTCTCTCGCCACATCCAAGAAAGCACAGAAGGTGTCGCAGACCGAAATCGGACTCGGGTCGCAAGACGAAGGGGAAGAAATGTTCGGGTCGTCAAGGCTGGCGCGGCGTCTGGTAAGATGGGTGCTTACGGCCCTTGCATGGGTGGACCGCGTGACACCTCCGCGCCTGCGCCGGAAGGTAATGGAACGCTTTAACGTAGACCGGACCATCATGGAACAGGGTGCGGCCTTCGACCTCATCCGCGCTTCCATAAACCTGGTGCTCGCTTCGGTACTCATAGCCGCGGGAACGTCGATGAAGTTGCCGCTCTCCACAACTTTCGTCACATTCATGGTGGCCATGGGCACATCGCTTTCCGACCGAGCATGGAGCCGCGAGAGCGCCGTATTCCGCATCACCGGAGTTATTTCGGTAATCGGCGGATGGTTCATTACCGCAGGCGTGGCATTCCTCGGTGCCGGACTCATAGTGTTGCTCATGCACCTGGGCGGACAGTGGGTTATGTTCGCGTTGGCTATCGTGGCTGTGGTGATTATCATACGCAGCAACCGCCGCTTCTCCATGAAGGAAAAGGAGGAGAACGGCGACACGCTCTTCTCGGCCATACTTTCGGCCGACTCCGACACACCGCTTTGGCCGATGCTCAAAGAATACATCACGCTGAAACAAAGCACATTCCTCGCTTTCGCAGCACAAAGCTACACGGCGGCGACGACAGGATTTGCCAACGATGACCTTAAAACCCTTTCAAAAACAGAACAGGCACTGCGCCGCCACAAGGACGTCCTGAAATCGGACCGCCGGAAGGAAACACTCTGTCTGCGGCGCGTTCCCCGCGAACTCGGCATGGAGAAAAGCGCATGGTTCCACCTGGCCAACAACTGCTGCATGTCGATACTCTACCACCTGCGGCGCATTGCAGAAACCGGACGCGAACATGTGTCGAACAACTTCAAGCCCCTTCCCGAACCGCAACGCGAGCAGTTCGCACTCCTGCGTACGCGCATCGATACACTCTTCAACGACGTTCTGGACATGCTGAACTCCGAAGACGCCGTCACCGCCAATTATCTGCGCCACGAGTGCGAAGTGATAAAGAACGAACTTTCCTCCACTTACCACCGCCTCTATGAGCAGATACGCACCGGAGATGCCTCATCGCTGGGCGTCATGTATGTGTACCTCAACATCCTCCAGGAAACCAACGAGATGGTATCAACAATCCGCAAGTACATCCGCGCCTACGCCAAGCTGCTCGACACGGGCTTCACCGGTCATCCGTCGCAAACAGCCGCCCCGGCACCTAACTTCGTTCCAGAATCTTAATCTTCAACACCCATAAAAAGCAAGGGCGGCCGCAGACTTGGAGCTGCGGCCGCCTGTGCTTTTATGTCTTTATCCGCAACGCTCTCGCGGGGCGTATGCGAATATCGGACCTTGCAGGGACTTAGTTAGCCTCGAAGGGCTTGACGTTCACGAACTTGCGTCCTTCCTTACCGGTTGAGAACACAACGATACCGTCGATGAGCGCGAACAGGGTGTGGTCTTTGCCCATACCTACGTTCAGACCCGGGTGGTGCTGTGTACCACGCTGACGTTTGATGATGTTACCGGCTTTGCACTTCGACCCACCGGAGATTTTTACGCCCAGGCGTTTGCTTTCTGATTCACGGCCGTTCTTCGAACTACCTACACCTTTCTTATGTGCCATTTCTGATGAGTGTTAAGCGTTAACGATGTTTTTGATTAAAACTTTGGTAAAAAACTGACGGTGACCGTTTTTACGACGGTAGCCTTTGCGACGTTTCTTCTTGAAGACGATGACTTTCTCGCCCTTTACGAGCGGTGTGAGAACCTCGCAGTTTACTTTTGCACCTTCAACGGCAGGCACACCGATTTTAACATCGCCGTCGGCATCAAGAAGAAGCACTTTGTCGAAAACGACTGCATCGCCTTCTTTGGTTTCTTCGCCGAGATAGTGGACATAGAGGTATTTTCCTTCCTCTGCTTTGAACTGTTGTCCCTTGATTTCTACAATAGCGTACATTGCTAATTATATGATTTATAGTTAATTCCGTTGGGCGGACAGCCTTATTGCCATCTCTTTTTCCAGGCCATGGCGGAGTAAAAGCGCACAAAATTACAACATTTCTGCCTCATACGCAAGTTTTTACGCCACTTTTTCACTTTTTCTACTGCTATTTATTCTCCGGCTGACATGGAATTAAACTTTTCACACCAAATTACATTCTAATAGGTAAAACCACACTTTATGAAAAAGACAATACTGGCCATGATGGCCGTAGCGCTCTGCGCACTGGTGGCTTACGCCGCCGCAAAAGCTAAAATCAACTTCGAGCAGACTTCCTATAACTTCGGAACCATCCAGGAGGCCAAAGGGCCCGTGAGCCACGTCTTCGAGTTCACCAATACAGGGAATGCAAACCTCGTGATTATCGACGTCACGGCACAATGCGGTTGCACACGCCCCGAGTTCCCGAAACAGCCCATCGCTCCCGGAAAATCCGGCAAGATTAAAGTCACATACAATCCTGCGGGGCGCCCCGGCGCCTTTGACAAGACCGTCACCGTCAAGACCAACGGCTCACCGTCGAACGTCAGGCTTAAAATAAAAGGAGCCGTAACTCCCAAGAACAAGCGATGAAAGCGCCGACCTTAGCCGCTGCGGCTGTTTTCCTGCTCGCCACGGCAGCTTCGGCACGCTGGCTCGAAACGGAATACAACTTCGGGACATGGGAAGAGAGCGAAGGACTTCGCGAAGGTGTGGCACGCGTGGTGAACGACACCGACAGCGCCATGATGGTGCGCCGCGTTCGCCCTTCCTGCGGTTGCACCGGTGTTGACTATCCGCAGAACGAGATAGCTCCCGGCGACACCGCGCGGATAATCTTCAATTACAACCCTGAAGGACGACCGGGACCGTTCGACAAAACTATCCGCGTGTGGCTAAACCAGGACGCTGAGCCGCAGGTAATACGCATCCGCGGCACCGTGGTGGGAGCCGGGCGCTCGCTTTTCCACCGCTATCCCTTCGCGGCGGAAAGCTTCCGCCTCTCGGACTCCATCATAGCGCTCGGCCACCTCGAAGCCGGCAACTCGGCACACACCTTTATATCAGGTTACAACTCCTCGCGGCATCCCATCACGCCTAAGATAGTGTTTAATAAAAAGAAACAACTCCCGGTGGAGGTGAATATCCGTCCGGCTACAGTTCCGCCGGGCGAGACATTCGTCATAGCCGTTGACCTCGGCACGGAAACAAATACAAAACTCTACGGTCCGCAATCGCAACCTTTTGAAGTTGTTGTCGGCGACGGACGCATCACCCCATCGGTCGATGTGACGATACTTCCTCCGCACGTTACCGTCAACGCAGCAAAATTGGCCGAAGCACCCGAGGCCGTCCTATCCCCTTCTGCCGTGGAGCTCGGGAATGTGAAACCCGGCGTCAAAAAGGAGTTCACAATCACCGTGAGCAACGCCGGCCACTCGCCATTGCAGCTTCACCGCATATATTCGCTAATGTCCGGACTGACCGTAGGCACATATCCCACGAAGCTTAAACCTGGCAAAACGGCAGAAATCAAGTGCACGTTCGTCGCTCCTACAGACTGTGAAACAGCAAGCGACAGGAACATTTTGAGCGGGAAAATCGGCATTATCAGCTCCGACCCGGTAAATCCCGTGAAAGAAATCAAGATTGGCGGCATTTTGCAAAATACTGATAATCAGAGGTAAAGCGAAAAAATATAAAAATTTAGTAAAAAAAGAGGCCGAAAAATTTGCACAGAATAAAAAAAGGCAGTAACTTTGCACCGCAATTGAGGGACAAACCCCTGCACAACGAGCCGAGAAAGCTCACTGCAAAGGCAGTTCCCGAGATGCAAAACAATGATGATTCGCTAGCTCAGTTGGTAGAGCACAACACTTTTAATGTTGGGGTCCTGGGTTCGAACCCCAGGCGGATCACTTAAGGGTCAACACCCAAATACCACGGAGCCTCCCAGTCGGGAGGCTCTTTTCGTATATATGCCCTTGATTTCAAGCAGTTAGCCATTTTAGCAATCCCCTATTGTTAAGGAAGTTAAAAATCTCTGTGCTAAATTTTCCCGGTACTTTTTAGCAGTTGTTAGAACCGATTTAGCACATTAACTTTGCATCAGAATAACAATGATTCTCCCCGAAAAGTACCGCAAATGTACCGGGAACGCATGAAACACTTTCCTCGTGTGTTTCAGCACGTTACGAGGACCCGATAAATTTTGGTACACGCTTCGGTACACCGCCGGGTACACTCCGGTACATATTTTCGGCAGGTGTACCGGGATTTTCGGAGACAAGAACTTCAAAATTCTTTAACAAATGGCAACATCAAACCCACAAGTCAGAATAATATACGACAGACGCAAACGCGCGTCCTCTACCGTCAAGGGGACTGTCGAAATCGAGGTAGCCTCCAACGGCGACCGTCTGCGCCTTTCTACAGGCGTAAGCGTCCTACGTCAGCAATGGAAAGGCGGCTCTGTAATCAACCACCCCAAGGCTCCCGAACTGAATCAGCAAATCCGTGATATGTACGATGACATCTTCGACCGCCTCACCACTATGGTAAAGGCCGGAGTAATCGACTTAAACCTGCTCAAAGGTACGCGCAAAAGAGCCGTTGACGAAAGCAACGACTTTCTCGCTTGGCTCGAAAAGCGCATTATGCTGCGCGGCGTAACAGAGTCCACACGTCGGCAGCATCTTGTCATGCACCGATGCCTGAAAGAGTTCGGTCAAATCCGCACCTTCGAGGATTTGACAACCCGCAACATCAAGCTATGGGACGATTATATCCGCACCAAGGTAACAGCACAGTCATCAGTACACGGTTATCACAAACGCCTGAAACCGTACATACAGGAAGCCCTGCAACTCAATCTCATCGCCCGTAATCCTTACGAGACAATGCGCATACCGCGTGGACGCTCCGAGGGCATCAAATTCCTCACAGAAGAAGAACGCGACCGTATAGCTGCTCTGGAATGTTACGGCCCGGTTGAGAAAGTCCGCGATATGTTCATCTTCGCCTGCTACACGGGGCTTTCGTACTCTGACCTTGTCAAGATACGCAAGGAGGACATCATCAAGCAGGGCGACGATTACTGCATCAAGGACAAACGACTGAAAACTAACGTACCTTATACCATAGTTCTTTTGCCTCAGGCAATGGATATACTTCGCAAGTACAATTACTGTCTGAACCTGATGAGTAACCAAAAGTGCAACGAGAACCTTAAGCTCATCGCCCACATGGCCGACATTCACCTTAATTTGACCATGCACGTCGGACGCCACACTTTCGCCACCTGGGCGCTCAGCAAAGGCGTAGGCATCGAGACGGTCAGCAAGATGCTTGCTCATACCAACGTTACCATGACGGAAAAATACGCCAAAGTACTCCAAACATCGGTATATCAAGGCTTCGATACACTCAAAAGAGCAGCACTCTGAACGGCTGCAAGTGCATAAAGGCGCTCGGATCGACACTTTCGGTCCGGGCGCTTTTCTTATATCTCCACCATCAGTTTCTCCCTAAGTTCCGACACTTCGGCTCTCAATGCCGCTATCTCACCCATCAGAGCCTTATGCTCCGCCTCTATCTTTTCAAGATAGTTTGTCATAAATCCGATTGTCTTTGTCTGCCCGTCAATAATGCGCACCAATGTGTGCATATCCAGTTGCTCCTGCTTCTTCGACACCGTAGCTTCCTCCTTAACTTCGTCTGAAAGCATTTCCCCTGCGCCGCTAATCAACCAGTCAATTCTCAGTCTGGGATTCAACGAACACAGCCTCTCGACGAACCGGTTGCTCAGCTTGTCGTGCCGGTTCAATATCGTAGACATCACACAAGGATTGTATCCCATTTTTACAGCCGCATCCTTCTGCGACAGAATGACGCGCTGTTCCTTGAGCCAAGCAAGTGCTTCTTTGGCTCTATTTCGTATTTCCTCATCCATTGGGACAGTTGTCTATTTAGGTTTATGTTTATGTTTTTACGAGGTTTCTTAAAAGGAGTTTGTGATTGTAAAGTTTAGCATAAACTATTCGTTTTGTGTGTTTATATGCTACTAAATTTGCCTAACAAACTCAAATGCAAAGATAATAAATTCCTTCTTTGTTTAGAGTTTATACGATTAATAAAATCCAAATTTTCTATTTATGGCAGATGAAACTCATATAAACGCCAGGCTCCGTAAAATTGAAAAATCAGTCGAAGGCATACGCTCAATGATGGAGGACTTCATAGAGAGCGCCAAAATCCCTGACCGAATAATCGGCACAACAGAGGCGGCAGAATATCTCGGCATCAGCCCCTCGAAAGTCTGCGAAGAAATCAGGGCCGGTAATCTTCCGGCGGAAAAAGGACCGAGAAGTTACAAAATATCATTACGCACAGTTATGGAGCGAGTCGGAATAACCGACATTCGCGCCTTTCAAAAAAAAAGCTGACAGACGTAATCCTAAGCCCCGATTATGCTATGACAACGTATGAAATCCGAGAAATCGAATCGAAGCGTTTGCGCGAGTACCTGCAAACGCTTTCCACTACCGAGCATCGCTTTTTCGTGAGCGATGTAATGGAGAAATGCGGACGCCAAATGTCGAAAAAGACATTTTACAACTGGAAATACGGCATGTGCCGAATTCCGCTGTTCGCAAAGAAAATCATTGAAGAAGTGGCCGGTACCACAATCTTCATCTGGACTGACGAATTCAAATAACACTCAAAATCTATCTGAATATGAACGTAAAAGAAGAACTGATACAGGTAATGGGACATATCGCAGAGCAGTTCCATACCGACCGCATAGCGGTGATTGTTTGCTGCGAGGGCGAGCCGCAGTGGTGCTCGATGATGGGCTTCCGTCAGCCGTATGGCCCCGTCGGCACCATCGCTACTGTTATCTCCACCGGCGAGGTAATCGACGCTGTGGTTGCCTTTGCCTACGAAATGTCCAACTCTAAAGCGAAAGGAGTATAGCCATGCCGTTACCGATGGAAAGCAACCTCAATAATCGTATCAAGTACGATGACACCAGTTCATTCGTGTGCTATCTGCTCACTCTCGACCGGGGGCAGCATGCAGAATTTATAAAGAAAGTGGCTTACCGCTGCGGAGTGTCACGTTCGGTGGTCTATTCATGGAAATATATGTGCTGCCGCATACCGACCTATGCCAAGGAGATAATCGAGATGTGCGCCGGAGTGCAGATTTTTGACGATTGAACATGATAAGGAGCAAACCGAACATCGACCCGCAGAAGAAGTATTGTGTAAAGGCAGCCTGCTATGAGCTTGAAATTTGCGAGGACACCCTGCGCAAATACCGTGACAGCGGACTCATAGGCTGCATACGCATCACGAGCCGCGAAATATATTATCTCGGCTCGGATCTTCTTGCCCTGTGGAAGACAATGCAAAAACGCAAGAAATATGATTGACAAATCTACGATAGAGAAAGTGTTGCAGAGCGTTGACATCGTGGATGTCATCTCGGAACACGTCACCTTACAGAAGAAAGGCTCGCTATACTGGTGCTGCTGTCCGTTCCATTCGGAGCGCACTCCGTCGATGGCGGTCAGCAAGGCGCGAGGCACTTTCACCTGCTACGGCTGCGGGGCCCACGGCGATGCCGTGGAGTTCCTTCAGAAGCTCGACAACCTGTCGTTCCCCGAAGCTATCGAGAGGCTTGCCAAGAAATCAGGCATACAGATAATGCACGACCACCGGGAGCGCACCGACGAGGAAATAGAAGCGTCAAAGCACCGTGAGAGTTTGCTCGCCGCCATCGCCGTGGCGCAGGATTTCTTTGTCAGTCAACTGCAAGCCGATACTTCGGAAGCGGATGCCGCCCGTAATTACGCTTACGGACGCTGGGGCGAGGAATACTGCAAGTCGGTCGGCATTGGCTATGCTCCCGACAGCTGGGACGCTTTGCCGGAGTATTGCCGCAGTCGCGGTGTGGACTATGCACACCTCAAGGATGCCGGCATTGTCAAGTTCAGCGACAAATCACGGAAATACTATTCGTTTTTCCGTGGCCGCATCACTATCCCGATATGTGACCGCTACGGCAAAATCATTTCATATACAGCCCGCTACTTCGGTGACAATCCGGATGAAACTAAATATCTCAACACGGCCAACACACCGGTTTTCGAGAAGGGCAATACCATATTCGGACTCAAAGAGGCTATCAGACAGGCCGGACGCACAGGCAGGTTTATCATTGTCGAGGGAGCGCCCGACGTCCTCCGTATGCACTCCGACGAGGTCGGACTGACGGAGACGGTCGCCACCCTCGGAACGGCATGGAGCGAACAGCAGCTAAAGCAACTGCAACGCTACGCTCCGAGCCTTTGCTTTATACCCGATGCCGACCCTCCTAAGGAGGGAGAACATTACGGCCCGGGGATAAAGGCGGTGATGAAGAACGGTCTGGAGGCAATGCGACTGGGCTTCTCTGTATCTGTCAGGGAGATTCCCGTCGGCGAGGACGGCCATAAACAGGACCCGGACAGCTTCATCACCGGCTGCGACATCTTCAACTCTCTTGAAGATGTGAATTTTGCCGTTTGGTATGGTCTGAAGCTGCTCAATTCCTGCTCTACTGATACAGAGCGCATAGAGGCTTTGAAACGTATCTGTCGCGAGGCGCTGGTGCTCGTCGAGGACGAGACTACGCTTAACTGCTGTCTTGAACCTCTCTACAAGGTTTTCGGCAAACTCAAACTGTGGCGCGATGCCGTTCAGAACAGCCGTGATGAGCGGCGCCGTGAGGCGGCCCGAAAGGAGCGCGAGGCTATGAGCGAGGAACAGGCGGCTATGCGCGAACTCGGTATCATCGTCAGAAACCGATGCTATTGCTCATATTCCAAAGAGGGTGAACTGGAAAGGTGGAGCAATTTCCTCATGGAGCCGCTTTTCCACATCATCGACGGCGACAATGCCATCCGCATTTTCCGCATCGTCAATGACAAGGGGGGCAGACGTGAAATTGAACTGCGGCAGGACGAGCTTGTTTCTCTCGCCCGTTTCCAACAGCGAATCGAAAGCCTCGGTTTCTTCATCTTCAAGGGGAATCTCGCAAATCTGCTCAACTTGAAGGAATATCTCTATTCCATCACCGACTCTGCGGTTCAGTTAAGCAAAATGGGCTGGAATGCCGCCGAGGAAGTCTATGCCTTCGGCGACGGCATTTTCGCCGACAATGTGCTTTATAATGTCAACGACCTGGGTATCGTCAAAATCGGCGACCGCACTTTTTACCTGCCCGCTTTCTCCAAAATGCACATCGACCAAAAGGACGCTTACCAGTTCGAGCGCAGCTTCTCCTGCCGTCAGCATGGAGAAGTGTCGCTATACGAGTATGTACAGCGCATGGTTACTGTATTCGGCGACAATGCCAAAGTCGGCTTCGCCTTTCTTCTGGCGACACTCTTTTTAGACGTTGTGAAGCAGACCTCCAAACGTCTCGCCCTGCTGAATATTTTCGGTCGCAAGGGTTCGGGCAAGACGGAATTGGGCACCGCCCTTATGTCGTTCTTCATACGGCAGAACGACCCTCCTTCGCTCGCCACAACATCTATGGCCTCGCTCAATGAAATGCTGTCGTGCGCCGAGAACAATCTCGTGCATCTCGACGAGTATAAGAATGAAATCGACTTTCGCAAGATTGAACTGCTCAAACAGATATGGGGCGGCAGCGGTCAGACGAAGAAGAACATGGACGGCGACAAAAAGGTGCAGCGCACTTTTGTTCGCTCCGGGGTTATCCTCACAGGTCAGGACGCTCCGACCCGTGACGATGCCCTTTTCTCTCGTGTCATTCATCTGTCCTACTCGCAGGTTACGTTCAGCAAGGAAGCCAAACGTAACTTCGAGGAGTTTCAGGCTATCAGCGCACGGGGCGCCTCCCACCTTACGGTGCAGCTTCTGAAACTCCGCAAACTGTTTGAGACGGATTATGCCGCCCATTACGCCGCCTGTAAGCGTGAGCTTATGGCGGCTCTCGCCGAGGACAACATCGAGGACCGTCTGCTCAACAACTGGCTCGCTCCGCTTGCGGCGTTCCATACGGTGCAGACTTCGCTTCGTCTGCCCATCGACTACCTCGATCTGTTCAATATCTGCGTCGGAGGTATACGCCGGCAGAATGAACAGCTGAAGAAGAACTCCGACATCGCCGTATTCTGGTCAATGCTCGATTCCGGCCACATGCTGGGCCGCATTGTCGCCAAAAGCCATTTCGCCATCAGGGTGCAGTCTTCGTTCAAACGTCTTGACGGAGACGTTATCGACTTCGGACGCAACAAGTCGGTGCTGTACCTCAATTATCAGAATGTAATCGCCACGCTGGGGCAGCGCGTCAACGGCTCCAACATCGTAGGAAAGCTCGACACCGTCTCGCTCGACTCTTATCTGAGGACGCACCCGGCGTTCCTCGGTACCAAGCAGTACCGCTTTCGCGTCCTGCTCCCCAACGGTACGCCTGATTATACTTTCGACACGCGCGACGGCCGTTCCGTGCGCCGCGTAAAGGAAGTGCGTCCTATGGCTTTCGTTTTCGATTATGAATTGCTCAAGGAGAGTTACGAGATTAACCTCGAAACGCAGGAGCGCAACGAAAACGATGCCTCGGAAGATGATGTGGAGCCGGAAGAAACCGACTCTCAATTACCTCCGGAAGAACCCGAATTGCCGTTTTGACAGTTCTCCCCATTACCTATTACTAATATCTGCCGTTGAAATTTGATTCAGCGGCATTTTTTTCGATTATTTTTTCGCCTTTCTCTGAATTTCTGTGAGCCGAAATTTCGGCAAGACAATTCAGACAATTTAGACAACGCTTTATATCAGAGAGTTAACCCGATTTTTGCCGTGCCATTGCTTAGACACGTTTAGACAAAATCGAAATTTTTTCGGGTTCATCAGCCGAAAATAGACAGCGAAAGCCACTATATAGATATATGATTTTTGACTGATAAAATCTATATCTTTATATATCAGGGGCTTTGCTTCATCTCTCTACTCTCGGCTATTTGTCTGAGTTCGCTACCCCGACAACATCCTCGTATGTGCGCGAGGATTTTTTCTTCATGCTCCGGTTTTGCACTGTCCGCTGTTCCCGAATATCGGCAACGCAACGCCTTGAAAACAAGGCTAAGTCGCTGATATTTGGTAAATTTGCATATACCAATCGGGCTGACTATGAGCGACCTTTGCATCTATTTACCGCTGGAAGACTATCTCGCGCAGTGGTTCGTAAACGAACACGGCGGCGAGAGGCCGGTGCATCTTCTTCGCGGTTCTATCGAGAGCAAGGCGCTCGAAACGTATCTGGAGAAGCTGCCGGAGGGCGTCGAGCCGGAGGTGTTCGCCGACGATAAGTTGCCCGTCAGGATTCCGACGTTCCGCACCCGTCCGCCGGAGACGTACAATTACTTGCCGCCCCGGGCGCTCGCGCTCCTGCTGAACATCATCCGCAACCGCTTCGATCTTCAGCTGTGGGAGGAGCTGCATCACTTCGGCAAGATTGGCCGGCGCCAGGACGAGCTTATCTATGCTTGGATGGAGAAGCACCGCATCGACCCGACGGAGAAGAACTGGAACGCTATCGCCAAACGCTATCAGCGGCAACGCAACATCTATATGATGCGCGAGAGGGCGAAAAAACAATATTCGCGCAAAAAATCTCATTGATTTCAGCATAGCTAAAATACAATTCTACGATTTCTACGATAATGCGTACATCGACACAAATACTTCCCGGAATCAAGGCCATCGGCTGGCTCGACTGCCGACACCTGCCGAGGCGCGTTGACCTTTCGGCCATCTGCGGCATGACGGTGGCAGTCTTGACGGACGTTCACCCGATACCGTTCTTCGACGAGCCGACCTGCGAGTGTCAAACCAAGAAGGACGGTGCCGGGTATCAGGACACCGCCACCTTGAAGTTTCTTACAAGCGAGAAACTTCCCCGGTCTGCCACGCTCGGTTTTGTCGTTACCGATGTCAACGGCAACTCCTTCCTGCTCGGCTCGCTCGAACATCCGTGTCCGGTTGTCGAGCCTACGCAGCGCACCGGCATACCGTCGGGCGATGCCGCCGGGTATGCTTACGAGATTAAGCACGTCTCCATCCGCTCGATGGTGCCGTGTGTGATATAGCAGCAGTTGCCACCTTCCCAAATTCGTTCATACAGATTTTGAAGTTACCCATGCCGCCGGTCCGAGAGGATAGGCGGTTTTTTCATAGGTGGCAATAGCAGTTCCCTGCGGAGTAGCTTTTTCCTTGAAGGGAGGAGAGAGGGTCAGATGCAGCGGAACGTGTCGGCGCTATTCCACGTTGTGGTCCCGAACAGCGCTCATCGTGGTCTAAGTATTGGCTGTGATTGCCCATTGTGCTGTCGTGGCATTCCATGATGTGAGGCATGTGTCCCGTTCTCCGCAGAAGCCCTGCGGGTGTCGGCATCTTCAATCTCCGTCATCTGTTATCGGGGTCGTAGCTTCGCACCTGTCGCTTTGTTCGGAGTGTTGTTTGATGAAGCCTCCTTCGTTCATGCCCTCGTTTTCAGCGGAAGCGGAAGAAGATCTCTGCGTCCGCGCCATCAGCGCTTCCTCTGTCGGCGTAGCCTTGCAGGTGATTGGTGTCGCAGTCTATCTGCCGAGGTCAAGCCACGGACGGCACCGCCGACATCGTACTTGCCAACCTGTAAGCACCGGCGCAGATACTCCGGGGTTCTTTTGCCGTCTGCGTCGCTCTTGTTGACTGCTTCCTGCTCCGGCCATGCTGCCCGTCCGGCTGTTCTTCTGACTCTTGGTGTTGAGTCCCCCTGTATTCTCATCTTGAATTTTCGGGACAATGGGTTCATTTAGTTTTCCTGTACAAAGTTAGGTCGCCAACTCAACTTCCCTCCGGCTCACTAAAACCGGCTCCGCCTATTTACACGACAATTTTACGAAAAAATGGTACAAGCCTCATTTTTAGACGCTGCGCTTAAAATTCTCTATAAATTTTTGTTCGGTCTCAAACAGCTTCCCACTTGATTGTACCGTAAAACTTGAAAAATGAACCCAATGTCAAACCCTCAAATTTTTATCAAGATGAGACTACAATTCGGAGAACTCAACATCACTCCAAGAGTCGAAGAACGACTCGCCGAACTGGGCTACACGCCCGAAGAACTTCAGGAAGCTGTCGCTGAACACAAGAGCGGCTGCGACGGCGAACCCTCGGTCTACGTCGGTACTTACGGCAAGTACAATGACGGCTCGCTTTGCGGCCTGTGGATCGACCTCAGCAGCTTCGACGACTACGACGATTTCATCAACTTCTGCAAGGCCATTCACGCCGACGAGGAAGACCCGGAGCTGATGGCCCAGGACTTCGAGTGCTTCCCCCGCCAGTGGTACAACGAGGGCTTCATGGACGAGGACGACTTCGACCACATCAAGGAATACTCCGAGCTGTGCGACAAGTACGGCAACGACGCCGTCGATGACTACATGGAGTTTGAAGATACGCTCGACAACTTCGAGGAAGCCTTCTGCGGAGAATGGGACAGCGAGGAAGACTTCGCCCGTCACATCGTCGAGGAGTGCTACGACATTGAGCGCACTATGGGCAATCTCAGCCAATACTTCGACTACGAAGCCTTCGGACGCGACCTGTTCAACTGGGACTACAACATGGGCGCCAACAACAACGTGTTCCGCCGCATCTGACCCTCTTTCTCTCTCCTCGCAGGGCCGCTCCTCCGGGAACGGCTCTTGCCGTGTCTTTTAACCGCCTTTTTATAAGAGGTAATTTTGGCATAGCAAAATTGATTTTCTATGTCTAAGACCGCATACAATATCTCGCTCAAAGGGTACGTCGGAGGCTCGGACTTCGACCGCAAGACCGTTGACTCGACCCTCGCCGCAAACGAGGGTAAGGCCGTCAACGTACTTATCGACAGCCTCGGCGGGTCCCTCGCCACCGGCCTGTCTATCTCCGCAGCCTTCAAGAACCACGGCAATGTCAACGTGCATTTCGTGGGCCTCAATGCCTCGGCCGCCACGATTGCCTCCCTGGGTGCCGCTCACATCTCGATGGATGCCGGCGCCATGTACCTCGTGCATAAATGCTCGATGGCCTTCTTCGAGTGGGGCAGTCTGAATGCCGACCAGTTCGCGCAGCTCATCGCTGACTGCGAAAAGGTCAAGGCTGACCTTGACAAGCTCGACCTTAACTGCGCCCGACTTTACGCCGCCCGTTGCAAGCGTAAGCCGGAAGACCTGCTCGCCCTGATGAAAGCCGGAGGCTGGCTGTCGGCAAAGGAAGCCCTCGAATGGGGATTCGTCGATGAAATTACCGACCTTGCCGACGAACCGGCGCCGAAGCTCACCGACGCGCTCGCTTCGGCTATGGCCTCCGAGGGTATGCCGATTCCGAACATCCCTCTCGCCGAGGCTGAGAAAGACTCCGCTTTCTCGCGCTTCCTCGCCGCACTCTCAGGCTTCTTCAAACCGTCAACCAATCCCATTACCACCGCAATGATAAAGACCTACACCTTCTTGTCGGCAATCCTCGCCGACAAGCCGCTGACCGTCAAGGACGGTTCCGCTAACGTGACTGTGGCGCAGCTCGACGCCATCGAGGACGCGCTCGCCGAAAAGGATCGCCTCTGCAATGAGCAGAAGCAAACTATCGCCGACCGCGACAATACCATCGCCGACCTTCAGGCGAAGCTTGCCAAGCAGCCCGCCGAACCTACCAAGCAGGTTGTCGAGGACTCCAAGCCCGGCGCCAAGTCCGAACCCAAGAACGATGTCGAGCAGTTCGTCGACACGTACAACTCAGCAAAGAAACTCTTTGCCGAAGTCTGAACAATTCCCAATTACCAATCCCCAATCCTCATTCAAAATATGGCTGGAAAATTTCAATTCACCCTCAAAGAGTATCAGGAGGCCGCGGTCAAATACCGCGCTGACCTCCTTATGCTTCCCATTATCGGCATCGGCGACACGCTCCAGTATATGACGGGGCGCCCCGGTATCCGATACAAGGAGCGCGTCGGCAACCTCACGGGCGACGCCCAGTTCGCTCCCTACAATCCCCAACGTGCCGTGGACTACAACCTCGGCATCGAGTTCCGCGACCTCGAAACGTTCTTTGGCTCCGTTGTCGCCAACTTCGAGCCTAACTCGGCTATCTCAACGCTGCTCGGCACAGGCGCAACCAAGGGCGATGGTCAGATGACTACGCCAACAGCTCGCCACGTCCTCGCTCGTATCGCCAAGAACCTTTCCGAGCATCTGAACGATGCCGTATGGAACGGCAAACGCAACGCCGCCGGTGACACCACCGCCGACCTGTTCGACGGCTTCGACACGATTACCCAAAAGGAGATTGATGGCGGAGCAATAGCCGAGTCCGAGGGCAACTACATGAAATTCACCGACGCGATTACTCCGGCCAACGCCGTAGACATCGCCAAGGAGATTCTTTTCTCGCTCGACCCGCGTCTGCGCTCGCAGGATCTGCTTCTCTACTGCTCGCAGGACTTCGTCGACAAGTACAACGAAGGCTACCTGCTCACCCATGGCGGAATACCGTACAACACGCAGTACGGACAGCAAGCCGTGGAAGGCTCCAACGGCAAGCTGAAGTTCTGCCCCCTCTACAACAAGGCCGGGTCGAAGTTCATGCACGTGACCACCAAGAGCAATATGCTCGTGGGCTACGACCAGATGGGCGACGTCGAGAACGTCATGGTAAAGGAGTATGCTCCTTTCATCCTCTCTTACATCGCCACTATGTTCTTCGGCGTTCAGTTTGAAACGCTCGACAAGCGCCGTTTCAAAACAATTGAAATAACCGTCTAATTCTCCGCTTCTATGGCAAGTAAATGTACCTCAATTCAGAAATCGCTCGGGTGGTGTCAGGGCACCCCCGAGCTGCCCGGTGTCAAACGCCGCATCTACTACCTCGCCAAGAGCGAGATAGTGGCGTTCCCGCAGTTGCCCCGCGACGAGCTGGGCCGCGCCACTTCGGCCATCCTCTCCGGCGACTTCACCCTCGCCGCCGATGCAAAGTGGAAATATATCGACATTCTTCCCGACAAGTCGCAGCTTACTTCCGAGGCGCAGGGCGAGCTGCCCTCGCAGACGCAGCTCAACAAGCTCACTGCCGTTCACCCCGGTGTAGGCGCCGATGCGTCGGCTGCAGCCGCCTACATCAACAACACCGACAACGTGTTTGTCGTAGAGGACATGAAAGGCAATCACCGCGTCCTCGGCAACGACAAGTGGAGCACTAAGGCCACTATCGCTCAGGATTTGGGTCAGGGTGCCACCGGCACTACCTCGACCACAATCAACGTCGAGGCTACCGACGAAGTGCCCGCGCCCTTCTATGTCGGCACTCTCGAAACCGAGGACGGCGACATCGACTGCTCCGCAAGCGGAACAGTCAAGAAAGCGTAAGCCGAAATGATACCTGACAGAAGCACCAAGCCGGGGGCTATTGATTTGACCGGGATGTTGAACGACATCGAAGTGCCATCTCTTGAAGTTCCCGATCTTGATGCTTCTTTTGTCTCTGACTCACCGGCCAAAGACCTTTTCGCCGAGAAGAAACGTGCGGCATGGAAATACGTGCAGCAAGCCGAAGCTCGCTGCGACTTCGCCCCTAACAAGGTGCGAATTTCCTACCGTAATCCGCAGTTCGGCATCATATCACTTTGGAAAAAGTCGGTTTACGGCAGAACCTTGACCGACATCAAAGCCGACCCCGAAATGGTCGATAAGTTTGCCGTGGGTATGAATACTCTTATCCGGCAAATTCTGGGCAACAGCCTTTCTTCTGGTGACTGGTGTATCGTTACCTCGCCCAAACGTCGCCACAAGACACGGAACTTCGCTTCGCTCATTTCCGCGAGGCTCGCCGACCTGCTCGGCATCCGCTTCTACGAAGGCCTCGCCGAGTGCCACAGCAAGCATCGTGTCGGGGCTGTCTTTACCTTTGGTAAACAGCCACCTGCCGAAGCTAACATCATCGTATTTGACGATTTTGTTACCACCGGCGCCACGATGATTTCAATGCGCGAGCTACTGATGCCACTCGGCAAAAATCTTGTGTTTTTCACAGGCATAAATAATAAACTTTGACCCCTGCGGCCAAAATAATTTTGACCCCTCAAATGGACCACAAATTTACCGAACTCATAAAGCAATGGCTTGACACGCCCGAAGCGGAGCGCGACTACTCGGTAGGCGCACTCTATCTGCTGAAACTCTCCGGCAATCAAATCATGTATCGCAACATCGTTGCTCAACTTGACCGCCGCCACGATGTGGTGGAGTATCAGCTTCAGAAATACTACAATTTCCGCGTTCAGGCTCTGACCCACGCCCAAGTCGAGAAAATGCAGAAAGAGGTAGATGTAATCGTGGCAGACCACATACCACTCGCTGCAAAGGCAGACGAGACCCATCAAAAGGGGAAGCGGTTAGACCACGACTCTTTGCCTGACGACATCAAGGCGAAGTATGTTGAGAACCTTTCGCTTCTCCAACGTATGCGTGAGCTGCATCTGCGCCTTCGTTCGCTTTCGCTTGAAAATGCGACCTGTCCGGACTCCGAGCGATACCCCTTCTTGAAGGAGTTAATCTCGCTCGACAAGAAACTTCATGCCAACTGGGAGGCTTACGACCATTACGTAGCTCCCGGCCCCGATGCCGTACCCTCGCGATCTGCAAAAGCAAAACGCTCCGCCGCCGGTAGCAAAGCCAAGAAGAAATGAAGCGCACCGCCAACATCGACCAAATCCTTCGACCGTTGAAAGAGACGCCGTTTCAGGCTTACCTTTCAAATGCCGTGCAGGTTGCCGACATTCTCGAATGGATTTTGGGCCAAGTCGGCGTGGCCGAGGTATGGCAGACTTCTTTCTCCATATCGGAGGAGTTTCTTCGCCGCTTATTCTTCATCACTAAGGATAAACGCGTGAGCCGCATTAACCTTGTGCTTGACCACAAGGCTACCAACAAGACGCTCAAACTTTGGGCGTTCATCACACAAGTAATCGAGCGCACCTATCTTGCTGACAACCACAGCAAGATTTTGTTGGTGAAATCCGAGCGCGGTGACACGGTCAGCGTCATCACCTCGCAGAACCTCACTCGCGGCAACCGCCACGAGTCTGCGTTTATCTCCACTGACAAAGCAATCTTCGACCGGCTCCACGAGCAGGTCAACGATTTAATCACTAATCACAGCGTACCACTCCATGACCTATTCAGAGAACGACTTGCAGCAGATTGAGAAATTCGCCTCAATCTACCTCAAAATTTCCGACATCGCCGTGATACTTGACATCCCGGCTGATGTGCTGCGTTCCGACATCGCCGACCGAGGCACCGACGTAAGCAAGGCTTACAGTCGTGGCAAAGCCGCCTCTAAGGTCAAGCTCCATTCTCAGGAAATGATGCTTGCACAGGTCGGCTCGCCGCTCGCTATCGAGAACGCCCACCGCAATCTGCTCGACATGGAGGACGATGAGTAGATTTTATGGCTTATCCTAACGCTATCGAAGTGTGCCGCGCCGAACTCTTTACAAAAGAGGTCGAACTGCGCGAGCGTTATCCACAAGCTCTTGTGGATAAGGTACTTCGTGTGCGCGAAATGTATAACTGGTTCATCGCCAACCCCGACGGCACAGACCGCGAGTTTGTCGTCGAAGTCTGCCAACGCCACGGAATACACCGCACTACGGCGTATTCTGACCTTGCCGTGGTGAAGTCGCTCCTTCCAATGCTCGGCTCTGCCTCGCGCGACTTTCACCGTTGGCGCACAAATGAAATGCTTATCGCCACATACAAGATGGCGGAGAAGCGTAAGGACAGCAAGACGATGGAACGCGCGGCCACTGCCTACGGCAAGCTGAACCGCGTTGACCTCGAAGACGAACAGGCAATACCGCTCGACCAAATCCTCGTTCAGCCCTTCACGGCTACCGATGATCCGCGTGTCCTCGGCATCGAGCCTATCCCCAACATAGCCGAGAAAATCGCGGCTATGATTGAGAAGTACCGGGCCGAAACCATCGACATTGAGGATGTCGAGTTCGAGGAAGTGGACCTCGAATTTGACTCGCTTTTCCCTGACCCCAAGAACACCCCCGACGATGGCACAGAAGAAAGTGTACTTTAACAAGCCCCAACGCCTCACGCAACTTATTGCCGCAAATACCACGGTGATTGTCGCGGGGCGACGCACCGGCAAGACGGACAGCATAGCTGCTCCGTTTGTTCTGCGCAATATGCAGCGTATGCCCGGCTCGACAGGCGGCATCGTTGTGCCTACCTTCAAGCACGGACTGACAAACACCATTCCGGGCTTACTCACCGCATGGAAACGCTGGGGATTCATCGAGGGCATACATTATGTTGTCGGTCGGAAACCGCCCAAGTCGTTCCGTCAGCCCATCATCGACCCGAAAGATTATGAACACGTCATATCTTTCTACAACGGTTCGGTCGCAGTGATTATATCACAGGACCGGCCCGGCAGCTCCAACTCGCTCACGCTCTCATGGCTGCTCGTCGATGAAGCGAAGTTTATTGACTACGCCAAACTCAAAGATGAAACGCTCCCGGCCAATGGCGGCATTAAATCGCACTTTGGAAAGCACTCCTTCAATCACTCAATTATGATATTGAGCGATATGCCGCAGACGCAGAAAGGCTCGTGGTTCTTGCACTACCGCGACAAGATGGACGTGGAGCTTATCAAGACCATTGAGGCTACTGTCTATGAGATATGGCGCACCAAAGAGCGCATACGCGCCCTTAATGCTTCCGGGAAGCCTGTGCCTCCATATCTCAAAGGCTATCTGCGCCGCCTTGACCGCGACCTCAATAAGATGCGCTCCGTCGCGGTCTATTACCGCGAATACAGCAGCATTGAAAATCTGCAACTCTTGGGCGAGAACTACATTAAGCAGATGAAGCGCGACCTTACGCCGCTCACTTTTCAGACTTCGATATTGTGTCAACGCATAGGTATCGCCAAAGATGGCTTCTACTCATCTATGCGCGAGGGGCACAAATACGATGCCAACGATAATCAGTACCTCGATACTCTCGGTTATGATTATGACTTCTCGACGCTCGACGCCCGCGCCGACAAGGACCTTGACCCCGACGCGCCCATCTGCATCGGAATGGACTACAACGCCAACATCAACTGGATTGTCGCCGGGCAACCGCGCGACCGCCGCCTAAATATCATCAAGAGCTTCTACGTCAAGTTCGAGCGCAAGATTCCGGCACTCGTCCAAGACTTCTGCCGCTATTACGCCGCGCACCGCAACAAGACCGTGGTCTATTATTACGATGCTACCGCCCTCGGCTCGAACTATGCCGTCAACGAACAGGATTACCGTTGGTGGGTAGTCCACGAGTTCGAGCGGCAGGGCTGGCGCGTGGAGGCCGTGTACCTCGGCAACCCCATGCGCCACGATGAAAAGTACCTGCTCATCAACCAGGGCTTCGCAGGTAAGCAACGCCTCATGCCGTTCTTCAACCGCTCGAACAACGAAGACCTTATCCTCGCCATTCAGTCAGCCGGTGTTAGCCGTGGCCGCAACGGCTTCCACAAAGACAAGTCCGGCGAGAAACTTGCCGAGAGCGAGGAGGATTTATTGGAGCATCGTACTGATGGTACGGATGCGTTTGATACCTTATACATAGGTTGTGAAAAATTTCCGTTCCACGACACATTTTCGCTGTCAGCAAGCGGTGTTTTATGAATAAATTCTTAACTTTGCATTGCAGGAAGCGCGGGTCGGGATGCCGATGCCCCCCGCCTGTTGGTAGATTGGTCTATGCTATCGGAGCGTGAGCCGGACCTGCCTTGCTCACTATTTTATTTCTGGTCATAAACCGCACATTATCAGGATGTAATATTTGCTTAATTTCTTGGCAATGTCAAGAAAATTTTGTAATTTTGCAGATAGAAAACAACCTCAAAATCTGCTCATTATGCCAGTAAAAGTTTACGTCATAGACGACCCCATTTTAATCAGCTTCATCGAGGACGGAGACCTCGACGGCTTCAAGGAGTATCTTGACTCCGACGATACCATTCTGTTCTCCGAACCCGAAACTTTCGAGACAGAGGCCGAAGCCCTCGCGTTTTGCTCCGGCATCGGCCACGGCATCGATGAACGCGCCCCGGTGGAGCGTTTTCCGCTCCGTTCTTCCGAACCCGAAGACCTCCCGTTCATCGAGGCCATCGAGAACTATTGATGCTACTTCTGCCTTATTATAACATGGCAGATACAATGACTAAACAACAGCGCCATGATTGTATGGCGGCGGTAAAAGGGAAGGACACCAAGCCCGAAATGCTTGTGCGTCGCTTCCTTCATGGCAGGGGTTTTCGTTATGGACTCCATAACAAGAATCTCCCCGGAAGCCCTGACATAGTATTGCGTCGTTTCAAAACCGTTATTTTTGTTCACGGTTGCTTTTGGCACGGCCATGAAGATTGTAAATATTATCGTCTGCCAAAATCAAATATTGAGTTTTGGCAGACCAAGATAGATAGAAACCGTACTCGTGACAAGCGCGATATTCAAGCACTCCATGAACTCGGATGGAGGGTTATAGTAATTTGGGAGTGCCAGTTGAAAACCGAAGATCTCCGAACACACACGTTACAACAACTTGCGGAATCACTTAATGAGGAATATTCAATTCAACCATCTTATTTTTCTTCCTTGGCGGCAGAACCTGAAATTGAATATGACAATAATCATTAACTCATGTGAGCGCGATTTTTGCCCATGTCAATAACTATCTTTGCAGCGGATGCCCGAAGTCTCGGAAATTTTTGCTAACTTTGCACTCCAATGTGCGCATACCGCTGACAAAGACCGAAAATACAACTTCAAATCAAAACCTGAGGAAACTTGCTTGTAGTCGCGTAAAGGTTTGGTCGCCTGTCAGCACTACATAGAAGTTCCTTTTAATATATATGGCAAAAAAAGATTTTGCGTTCATAGATCTCTTTGCAGGTATTGGCGGATTCCATCAAGCCATGCATAGCGTAGGAGGCATCTGCGTGTTTGCAAGTGAATGGAATAAATACGCTCGAATCTCCTATGAGGCGAACTATAAAGATGTTTCTCCAAACATCTTTGCGAACAATAATCAATTTTTCGCAGGTGACATTAACGAGGTTGACCCAAATAAGATTCCGAATTTTGATGTTTGTTGTGCAGGGTTCCCATGCCAACCCTTTTCTATAGCAGGACATAGGCTTGGGTTTGAAGACACCCGTGGCACTCTTTTTTTCAATATAGTTAATATAGTCAAAGCCAAGATAGAGTCGGGAAATATTCCTAAAGTCTTATTATTAGAGAATGTTAAAGGTTTAAAAAACCATCAAAAGGGAGAAACGCTTAAAATCATTCTCGCTACACTTGAAGAACTTGGTTATGCGTACAGCATCGAAGTCCTTAATGCAAAGTATTTTGGAGTCCCACAAAACAGAGAACGACTTTTCATAGTAGCATGGAATAAATCTATTGTTCATATCGAGCAGTTTCATTTTCCGTATGGTATTGATAAAAATGGAGAAACCATATATGATAAATCTAAGGTGGCGGAATTTTCCACTACTACGAAAGTTTCTGACATCTTTGAGCCAGAATCTGCTATCGATCCAAAATTGACTATCAGTGATAAAATGTGGGCCGGACACCAAGCGCGTAAAGAACGGAACCGAATGAACGGCAAAGGGTTCGGTTATTCTTTATTTAACAGTGACAGTGTCTATTGTAGCACTATATCCGCTCGTTATTGGAAGGACGGTAGCGAGATTTTGATTGACCAGTCGCATAAAAATTTGAATCCTCGCCGCCTTTCACCCGTTGAAGCTGGCCGTCTCCAAGGTTATAATATAGAGGGGGGCGGTTGGGCTTACGATACCCCAAACAAACCAACGTCTCAGATGCCTTATACAATTGTCGTCTCTAAAAAAGAAGCGTATCAACAATTTGGTAATAGCGTAGCTGTTCCTGTTGTCAAACGTATTGCGATGGAAATTGTAAAACAAATCCTTAATATTAAATAGTCATGGAATCCTTAAGGGACCTTAAAGAATTGGTAGCTGAAGCAAAGGCTCGCTTTGCTCAATATGAAGGCTTCGATTTTATTTTGCC
>OJRI01000307.1_pt1 | contig 38004 bp, 36 predicted proteins | sample 1599151 | NCBI WGS metagenome assembly OJRI01 (sample SAMN03922457, study PRJEB24848) | human gut metagenome | isolation source: stool sample | host: Homo sapiens | place: Germany | collected 2009-11
ACGAGATGTAGAGAGGTCTCGTGGGCTCGGAGATGTGTATAAGAGACAGTTCCTGAATAGGTCATCACGCGGCCGGTGATTTCCACATTGCCTTTACCATTATCAGGAATAGTTATATCGCTGATTTCAGCGAAAATAACCGGCGCCTTGTATTCGGCTACCTCGAAGTAGGAGCTGCCCCCCGAAAGGTATTCTTCGGATTTCCGGAGAGTTATGCGCCAGTTCCCGAGCAGGCCGTCTTTTGGGAGGATGAAGAAACCCGATATTCGGCCGTCGCCGTCGGTGCGGAGGTTGGCTTTGTCGCGTTCCTTGCCGTTGGCGTCGTAGAGTAAGGCTTTCACTTCGCTTCCGCTTGCGGAGGCGAGGCGCCGGTCTTTGTATCTCATCACGATGGCGGTGAACCGCACCGTGTCGCCGGGATGATAGATGGAGAGGTCTGTGAGTACTTGTCCGCGGAAGGAGGTGTCGCTTTCCTTGCTTTCGGTACGGAGGCGGTTGGATACTTGCTCTGAATTGATGTCTTTGCCGCGCTGTGCCGTGGCTGTGAAGTAACCTTCCGGCAGCGGGGCTGCTCCCTGCTTGTCGGTGGTTTCTGTCTTGCTCTTGGATTTGCGGTTTTCGCGGAACGTTACTTCCTGTCCCGCTATCGGCCCGAAGTTGCGGCCGTCAGTCACGTAGAGGTTATTGTTCTTGGCCTCCACGTCGTTCGACGAGGTGGCGAATTGCAGGTCGCTGACGCGGAATACGGCCCTGTCATAATAATCGCTCTTGTTGACGATTCCTTTGGTGTCGGGCGTGCGCGAAACTACAAGGACATACCGGCCGTAACCGGGATTTCTGACGGTTAAAGTGTCGGCGGCGTAGAAGGGAACGGTATTGTCGAACTCGAACGGCGTGGAACTGACTGTCCGGCCGGTCGATAGTATCTGTTTAAGCGTTGGATTCTCAGGCGTTTCAGGGATGCGAATCACAAGAATGTAACCCTTCTTCACGTTCTTGGTTTTGAGAAGGACTTTCACCGGCCGGGTGGAGAGCATCTGCTCGTCGGTGGTGAAGTCGGTTTCCTCGGACTCCATGTCTTGCACCATGCTGCGCAGGTTGTCAGCAAACCGGGAATCCGGATGCAGTCTGAGCGCTTCCTGCATGAGGGAGTACCAGCGGGTCATGTCTTTTCTGCTGTCGTCGCGGTTGTTGACGTAAGCTTGTTGCAGCAGGAAGAGCGATGCCGGCGACGATTTCAGCTCCTCGTAGCTTTTCAGCAGTGCTTCAGAGTTGTCGGCACGGTATATTCCGCGCACGAAGATGCGGGTGTCTTCTGGGAATGCCGGGCTTGTAAGCTCGTTGTAAATGCTGTTGCTTAGGCTTGCAAGCTTTTCCGAAACGTTCTTGTTATCGGTGGTATAGAACGGTATGGAAGTGTTTCGGCTCACAAATTGCCCCAAGATGTCCGTCATCAGTTGCATCCTTACGAAGGCGCCGACAGTGGGGACAAATTTGTCATATCCCTTTTCATCGCATGTAAGGAGCGGCGCGATGGTGGATATCGGGGTTTCGTCCATGCTCCGGGAATCGCGCATGGCCTTTTCGGCAAGGTCGTATATGGCGTTGCGGAATTGGTCGCCGCTCCATTCCGTAATGTCGGCGGGAAGCGGTGTCAGGGGGAGCTTGCGTTGATCGAATTGCCATGAGTCCGAGGAATATACGTCCGAAAGAAATTGCGCCTCAAGGGTGCTCATGAGGTTTGAGTAGGGAGGCGACATCAGTGCCCCCACGGAGTCGAGAAGCGCAAACTGGTGCTGTGGCTTGGTTCCGTCTATCTGTCCGTCGGCGATGACCATCTGGATGGCGGCCAACATGCGTGTGTTGTCATCCTTGGCGTTCCTCAAGACCTGTTCAGCGTTTTTTATGACCGTCTTTGGATAAGCGAAATCCGGTTTCTCAAAAGTGTTGACAGTGGTTTTGGCCATTATGTTCTGGTGAAAAAAAACGGTCAGAATGATGGCAAGCATCACCACTGACCGATAAGGATTTTTTTTAAGTAAACGAGTCATAACTCAATGTAGTTTAAGTGAAAATTACCCGGTTGCTCCGTTCTGCTCTTCCTAAATACTTTTCCGTGCGGCTTGCAGAGTTGCCGGTTGCGAGTGCTTGCGGTCCCGTTCAGGAAAACCGGTAGTTCGGGGTTGCTTTCACCGGAATGTCACGGCTGTTTTTGCGGTATGGGAGTCCGGTATGGGCGCCGTTTGGAAGAAGATTGTGCGCTCCCGGTGCAATTTGAACGTGTGTCCTATCTTCTTCTGTTTTTGCGGGCGTCGCGGAGATGTTTTCGGAACTCCTCTTCGGCCTGCTTCATCTTGTATAACTGTTTCGGGGTGAGGAATTTCAAGAACTCCTTTTCATATTTTTGGTCAATCTGTCCCTCCTTTATTTTGGCGGCAGACATCGCTTCCGTTGCGCGGTTGTAATCTTCGGCGGTAGCCTTGGCGTTGTTTTTCACGCGGCGCTCCATTTCGATGGCATCTTCATAGATGGCACGTTTTTCGGCCGTCATGCGCGTATAGAGATCCACGAACCGCTGTTGCTGGTCCTGCTTGAGGTCCATTTCTTGCGCCAGGAATTTCAGTTTATATTCCATAAGCTGCTTCTCGTCGTTGCCCTTGCGGGCAAAACAGAGAGCAGGAATAAAAAGCAGTGTCAGCGTGAGTATAAGGTATTTATATTTCATTGCTGTCAATTCTTTTTCTCGGTTGTGGTGGGAGTGTTCTGTGCCACTTCGGGGGCGCCTGTGGCGGCGCTTTCGATGGCGGCCGGCATTTTGACTTTCATTTGGGCATATTCCGGTTCAAGCTCTATGTTCAGGTGCTTTTCCAGTTGCTCGAACGACCCGAACTCGTCAAGTACCTCGCTTTCAAGTTCAAAGTCTTCTGCCGCATATTCCGAAGAGTACATCTCCTCGAAAGTTTCCGGTTCTTCGTCGAGCATTGCAACCATCTCCTGAGGGGGATTGTCAAGAGAAATCTGTTCGGAGGAGGAAATCATGTGCACCATTTTCACCATACACCAAATGCCGGCAAACATGGCAGCCAGATAAACGTAAGGTTTAAGTTTCTGCCATCGTGTCATCGGCAATGTGGCCGGTTCTTTGCGCTCCGGAAGTTCACCAGGAAGACGGTCATAAAGACGCTCGAAGTATCCTTCGGGAGTCTTAAATCCGCTCTTCCTGTTTACTTTCAACAACACATTTTCTTTCTCTTTCATGCTTTTTTGACTCCATAACCCTCCGGAGGTTTAATCTCTTTTAAGATTTAACGTTTCGTGGCAAATCAGTCGCGATAGCGGAAACGACTGATTCTATCGGGAAAATTACAAAAAAATATTTCGTTGAAAATCAGTTGGTTGATAGAAATAGTAAAAATATTTGTCAATTAAACGAACTATTTTCGGAGAACCGGTGTTTTAAAGACAGAAAATAAATCGTTTCATGATGTTAGGTTAGTTCGAAAAGTATTATGGAAAAGACGATGCAGCGAGTTGTGAAACCCGCTGCATTTTTTTGTGCATTTTCGGGAGGCGAGGGGGCGATTAATCCCGGTTAATCAGGAATAGTCACGATTAATAGAGAGAAACCCTAAAGGCCCGCGGAGCCAGAGAAATACGAGTCGGCTTTCAGATTTCGAGGGTAAGGCCTTCGGTGCCGAGGATGGTTTCGGGGAAGATGGCGCGGGCTTCTTCCAAAAACAGTCGGTCGTTGCGGTAGCGCGAAGAGTAGTGGCCGGTCAGAAGACGTCCTACGGCGGCGTCGCGGGCTATGGCGGCGGCTTGCGCTGCGGTGCTGTGGAAGCGTTGCCGAGCTTCGGCCTCATTTTCTTTAAGATAGGTGGTTTCGTGGAACAGGAGGTCAACACCCTTCACCTTTCCGGCGAGCGACGGCATATAGCGCGTGTCGCCGATGTGGGCGTAGCTACGTGACGGTGTCGGCTCGGCGGTGAGTTCGGAATTGGGAATGAGAATCCCGTTTTGGTCCACATAATCGCGGCCGGCGCGCAGATTGTTGATTTGCGAGAAAGGGACATTGTAGCGCTCCAGCGCGTCGCGGCGTATGTGTCGCGGTTTCTCTTTCTCCTCGAAGATGTATCCGACCGTCGGCACGCGGTGTTGCAGTGGTATCGTTTTGACGCGTAGTGACTTATTCTCGAAAATCACCTCCTCCTTTTGCGCGTTGAAGGTGTCGAAAACCACTTGCAGTGTGGAGTCGCGGTTGAAGTAACCGAAGATGGTACGCAGCATGTCGGCACCCTCTTCGGTAGTATGGATGGTGAGGGTTTCCTGAAGATTGGAAAGAGCGAGTGTGCCGGTCAGCCCGGGAAGCCCGAGTACATGGTCGCCGTGCAGGTGGGTAAGGAAAATGTGCGATAACCGAGTGAACTTCAGGTGCATGCGCTGGAACTGCTGTTGCGCTCCCTCGCCGCAGTCAACCATGAAGAGGTTGCTGCGGTAGTCTACCACCGTGCACGAAGGGTTGTGCACCGGATTAGGTTTCGCCGACGCGCATCCCAAAACGTGTACCTTGAAATCGCCCATATCTTTCTCTCGTGTTTTACATTTGGGTGTAATCTTTGGCGAGGCCGCCCGTTCCCGTTTCCTTGTAAAGCGAGGGAATGTCGTGGCCGGTCTCCTTCATTACCTCGACGAGGCGGTCGAACGACACTCGGTGCGTACCGTCGGAGAAAGTGGCGTATATATTGGCGTCCAGGGCACGTGCGGCGGCGTAGGCATTGCGCTCGATGCAAGGAATCTGCACGAGGCCGCAAACGGGGTCGCATGTCATGCCGAGGTGGTGTTCAAGCCCCATTTCGGCGGAATACTCTATCTGTGCCGGGCTGCCGCCGAAGAGCTGTGTGGCGGCTGCCGACGCCATGGCGCATGCCACCCCCACTTCACCCTGGCACCCCACTTCGGCGCCGGAGATGGAGGCGCGGTGTTTCACCACATTGCCGAAAAGTCCGGCCGTGGCCAGCGCGCGCAGCATGTGCATCTCTGAGAAATCGCGGCTTTTCCACAGATGGTAGAGCACTCCGGGGATTACGCCGCTCGAGCCGCAAGTGGGAGCAGTGACAATCTCGCCGCCGGAGGCGTTCTCTTCGCTTACGGCCAGGGCGTAGGCGAAGGTGAGGCCGCGGCTTTTCAGGTTGTCGCGGTACCCTTCGGCCTTCACGCGGTAGGCGTTGGCCTTGCGGCGCAGGTTCAGCGGCCCCGGTAGGCGTCCCTCCTTTTCGAGGCCGCGCTCCACGGCTTCGCGCATCTTCCGCCATACCTGGCGCAGATAATCCCAAATCTCGGGACCTTCGCACTGCTCCACATATTCCCAGTAGCTCAGGCCGGTGCGTTCGCAGTATTTCTTTATTTCGGTCATGGAGTCCATGTCGTAGACCTCGGCAGATTGCGTCTTGGTTTCCCCCTCCACTTCTATGGCGCCGCCTCCCACGCTGTAGACGGTCATCTGGCCCAGGAGATTTCCGGCGGCGTCGAAACCCTGGAATTTCATGGCGTTGGGGTGGTAGGGGAGGAACGTATCGGGTTCCCAGATTATTTCGGCAGTTCTGCCGTGGCGCTCCAGCGTGTCGAGGATGGCCACGTCGGTCATGTGCCCCTTACCGGTGGCGGCCAACGAACCGTAGAGCGTCACTGTGAAGTGCTGCGCGTCCGGGTAACGGGTGCGGAATTTTGTGGCGGCGAAGCGCGGTCCCATCGTGTGGCTCGACGACGGGCCGGTGCCTATGCGGAAGAGTTCCCTGATTGATTTCATATTCATGAGCTTTTCTGTACGGCGTGCGCAGGTGGCAAGCATTCCCTTGCGAGCCTTGCATCGCCGGCGGTATACGCTGCAAATTTAATAAGAAATTTCGAGCCCGACAAATCATTATTTCACGGTATTGCACGTTCCGGACGCTTTTACTACTTTTGCCGATATGAACCGTATTGCCATTGTAATAGCCCTTATCGTAGCTTCGGCGTGTACCGCACAGACGGCACTCGCGGAGGAACGCTCGGATACGGTTATGCTCAACGAGCTGGTAATCACAGCGTTGAAACAACAGCAAAACCTCGACGAGCTTCCCCTTGCTTCCACGCTCGTCACCGCCGCCGAGACGCAGCGCCTTAACATGGTGAGCATAAAATCCCTTTCGGATTTAGCACCGAATGTCTTCCTGCCGGACTATGGGTCAAGGGTGACATCATCAATTTATGTGAGAGGCCTGGGAGCGCGTATGGACCAGCCGGTGGTGGGACTGAACGTCGACAACCTCACATATCTCAATAAGGATGCCTACGATTTTGACATTCCCGACATAGTGCGCGTGGAGATGCTCCGCGGCCCGCAGGCCACACTCTACGGCCGTAACACCATGGGCGGACAGATAAACATAACGACGCTGTCGCCCTTCGACTGGCAGGGATTCCGTTTCGCCGCCACTGCGGGCAACGGCCCGGCGGCGCGCGGCCATGCGGCATGGTACGGCAAACTGAACGACGACATGGGGCTGTCGGCAACAGTGGGCTACACTTACCAGAACGGCTGGTACCGCAATAACTACAACGGCAGCAAGACCGACCGGCAGAACCTCCTCTCCGGCCGCGTGAAGTATGAATGGCGCCCGTCGCGCAGTTTCTCGCTGATGAATGTGGCTGCAGTAACTTCTCTAAACCAGAGCGGATATCCCTACGAATACACCGGCACGGGGAGGATAGAATACAACGATACATGCTTTTATCGCCGCGTCACACTCAGCGACGCCCTGACGCTACGCTGGCTCACGGACCGCTATTCCCTGACCTCGGTGACGTCTGTGCAATATATAGACGACAACCTGACGCTCGACCAGGATTTCCTGCCGCTCTCCTATTTCACGCTGACTCAAAAGAAGCATGAAACGGCGTTTGCCGAAGACCTCATAGCGCGCAATCCCGAAGACTCGAAATGGCACCGCACATCCGGACTATTCCTTTTCTATAAGCACAACAACATGGCAGCGCCGGTACATTTCCTCGACTATGGCATTTCGCAACTCATAGAGCAGCACCGCAACGACGCCAACCCGTCGTATCCCATACGGTGGGATACGCGAGATTTCCCGCTGAACTCCGATTTCTTCACCCCGACCTTCGGTGTGGCGCTCTACCACGAGTCGTCGGTGACCGTAGGCAAATGGCTCTTTACGGCAGGATTGCGCTTCGACTATGAGCACGTGGCGCTAAAATATCACAGCCACTGCGACACCGGCTATATGATTTACCACGAGCAGGAGGGAGGAGTGTTTGAACCCTTCCGGCATATCTCCGTGAACATCGACGACTATGGCCGCATGTCGCGGCAGTTCTTCGAGGTGCTTCCCAAAATTGCGGTACTCTACAACCTCGGTGACAAAGGCAACAATCTTTATCTCAATGTGTCGAAAGGTTACAAGGCCGGCGGCTTCAACACTCAGATGTTCAGCGACATCTTGCAACAGCGTGTAATGGAGTTCATGGGAGTGGGCGGCGGTTACGACCCGGCCGAGGTGGTGAGCTACAAGCCGGAAAAGAGCTGGAACTTCGAGCTGGGCGCACATTTCTCCGTCTTGGACGGAAGGCTTTCGGGGCAGGCCGACACCTTTTATATAGATTGCCGCGACCAGCAGCTCACCATGTTCCCCGACGGCACCACCACCGGCCGCATAATGACCAATGCCGGCAAGACGCGTTCATTCGGCGCGGAACTGCAATTGCTCTACAAACCTGTGGAGGCGCTCACCGTCACTCTGAATTATGGCTACACCAACGCGCGTTTCCGCCGTTTCGACAACGGTCTGGAAGATTTTCGGGGGAAATACCTTCCCTACGCGCCGCGCAACACCCTATTCGGCGACGTTACATACCGCATAGAAACACCACGCGTCCCCTGGCTCGACTATATTCTGCTGGACGCTAACGTGCGCCTTTCCGGCAAAATCTTCTGGAACGAAAGCAACACCATGCACCAGAATCCCTACGCCCTTCCGGGAGCTTCAGCTACCTTTGCAAAAGACGACATCTCTCTGCAACTATGGGGCGAAAATCTCACTGATACAAAATACAACACTTTCTATTTCGTTTCTATCAAGAACGAGTTTCTGCAACGCGGCCTTCCGCTGCGTTTCGGAGCCACACTGAGAATTAATTTTTAAATCAGAATAAGACATGAAGCTAACGCACAAATCACTCATTCTCCTGCTTGGAGCCGCCGCTCTCACCGCCTGCTCCAACGGCTCGACCCAAGAGATCACCTTCGGGACCAACTCCGTGAACCTCATCACACCGGTCAACGGCACACAGGATGACGCCGACATAGAGCGTTGTACCTATACCGTGCGCCTGAACTACACCGACGGCCTTATCGACATCCTGGCGCCGCAGTTTGAGGTCGGGGATAAGAACATAACCTTCAAAGCCCTCGACATACGGATGAAGGACAACAACGTGAGCTACCTCATCGAGGATTATAACTCCAATAACATCACCGGCAACGCGCAGATACAGAACTTCCAGGGCCGCATCTATCCTCCGGCAGCACTCAATCTGGCAGAGCTGCCCAACGGATCTGTTCAGTTCAACATGAGCTACGTTCCGGCGCTGAGTTATACCGTCGACGGCAAATACGAAGTGCGCAGTTTCCCCTCCGATGCTTTCTACAAAGGGATGACCACCACCACCGGCTCAGGCCAGTTCCAGAGCGATGAAACAGTCTACCGCGTAGTTTTCTCACAGAACTGCGAAAAGGCCAACATTTACGTCCTCAACGCCAAGCTGGCCGAGAAGATGCCGCCTATCAACTTCGTGCTTAACGACCTCGAAGTTGAACCGCGCAACGGCGGTTACGACATCGTGGGAGAGGACATCATCCCCGTAAACTTTGCCGAAGGAACGAAGTACGACCGTTTCCCGATGAAGAGCTTCAAGCTTTCCACGCTGAGCAGCGACCTCACATCCGTCTCCATCCAGTATTCCATCACGATGCCGGTGGGCGAATGCACCGCTACTTTCTCCGGAAGCTACCTCCGCAAATAACAAGTGTTTCAGTAAATAAAACGGCCGGACGCCATTGTGCGCCCGGCTTTTCTGTATCTCTGTGAGTAAATTATGTGTCTGCGTGGGAGGATGGCACGCCGAGTTCTATTATGCGGCAATTGGAGGGGACGGCGTTGTCGATTTCGAAGGTTACGAGAGTGCGTACCTTTTGCCAACCTTGCGTTCCGGCGGCGCCGGGATTGATGTGGAGCAGGCCCAGCTCTTTGTCGAACATGATGCGCAGGATATGGCTGTGGCCGTCAACCATCAGCCCGATGCGTTCCTCCCGCAGCAGATTCTTCATCCCGCGGCTCCAGCGGCCGGGATAACCGCCGATGTGGGTGAGCAGCACGCGCAATCCTTCAACGGTAAAGATGTCGAGTTCCGGATATTTGCGCGCCACGGAACCGTGGTCGATGTTGCCGCGCACCGCCCGCAGCGGCGCGATGGCTTCGAGCCGTTCGGCAACTGTGATGTCGCCGATGTCTCCGGCGTGCCATATCTCGTCGCAGTCGCGGAAATAGTAGGCAAAACGGTCGTCCCAGCAGGAATGTGTGTCGCTAAGAATCCCTATCTTTTTCATCCTATCAATTTCTTGAGTCGGGCGTCGCCGGCGTCGGGAAGTACCGCACGCAAACGATCCATTAGAAGTGCGAACGACTCTTCGGGAGAACGTTCGCCAATGTCGAGAAGCGCAGAGCCATAGAGGTTTTCCGGAGTAGTGTAGCGTGCCAGGCCCCAGCCGTATTGCCGCCCGCTTTTCGAGATGGCGTACTCGAAGTCGGCTATGCAGAGGCGTGTCTGCATTTGCAGTCGGGTGAGGATGCGTTCCAATCCCCTGCGGTTTTTAGTTGACGGTGCGGAGTAGGCCATGCCGGTGAGGTCCACGAGTTCGTGTGCCTGCCGTTTGGCCGGACGTAGCATACCGAGCGCCGTTTTCAGATCGCGGGAGAGCATCGTGTCGTTGAGCGAGATGATGTCGAGTATGTCCTCTTCGCTAAGCCCGAAAGCAGGGTCAGCGATGCGGCGGGAAACCGGCGTCTTGGCGCGACGCAGGTTGACAAGGTCCGGCAATAGATCAAGCGACACATAGCCCGCTTTTCCGCCGAAGAATTTACCGTAAGCCAACTTGCCGCGGCGTATTATCGGTCCTTTCCATTCCCACGGTCCTTCGTCGGAGTCGGAGAACCATAGCGACGGGTGAATCATCTCGCGGATAGAAAGGCCGGGCACGGGGCTACTGAAGAAGGGGAGCATTCCGTAGTGTAGTGTCGCCTCTTCCAGTTCGTCTGGACTTGTTATTGTAATGCGTTGTCTTCTTGTCATTTATATTGAGAGCCGGAAACAGAGGAATCAACTTACTTTTTCTCCGGCATCTTGCGCGTGAAGAAATCTACCGTCGGGTTCACCAGATTCTTGGTATGTTTGGTAAAGACGTGGTTAGCGCCGGGAGTAATAAGCATTTCGGCCTGCGGAAGCGAGACTTTCAGTTTCTCGGAGCATGAAGGGGGCACTCCGGTGTCGGCGCCGCCATGGAGAAGAAGCACGGGACCGGTATAGGTTTTCACCGTTTCGTAAACGTCGATTTTCTGGGCCTCCCTAATGTAGTTGCCACCCAGCTTTTTGTTTTCCCAGAAAAGCATGGAGGCAGGAGGATTCTTCGGGTCGAATTTATATCCGAAAAGTTTTCCCTTGCGGCACATTTCCGGGATGTTGGAGGCGGTTGAGGCGAGCACGAGGCGCTTTACCTTCTGCGGACCGAGTTCGGTGGCAAGCAGCGCGGCAACAACCGAGCCTTGCGAGTGGCCGAAGAGGTAGACATCGCTGAAGCAGTGCTGCTCCATCAGCCAGTGGTAGACCATCCGGGCGTCGGTCACTTCGTTGGGAATTGTCATGTCGGTGAAAGACCCTTCGCTGCGGCCGTGGCCGTTGAAGTCGAAGCGTATGGAAGCCACGCCGCGGCGTTCCAGCGAGTCGGCGATGGCGCGCAGGAACATTCCGTCTTTGTTGCCTGTGAGACCGTGCATGAGGATGGCCACCGGCATTACGTCGGCCGGTTTCCTTTCGGGAATTTGCAGTATGGCGTCCAGCCGGCAGTGGTCGCCCTGTATCTTTACATTCTCGGTCTTGGCCGGCATCGTAAGGCTGGTGAGCATTACCATTATGACGGCCAGACATTGCTGTATAATCGTATTCATAGCGAAGTGGTTTAAATTTTCGCTACAAATTTAGTCAATAACTCCGAGTCTGCAATAAAAATGCCGTAAAAATTTCAGGAAGGGTCTTTCGCTTCCAGCATTCCGGGAGTGAGGGGAGTGTGTGCTCCGGGGAAACGGACGGCGTTCAGTTCCAGCGGAGTCATCGTTTTTGCGCCTGGAATGTCGGGTATTTTTGCGTCAGAGGTCATAGTTGTCCGGATTTAGTGAGCGTTTGAGCAAGGGGGTAATGCGGTTGAGGGCGAGCAGAACCGTGACGTATGTTGCGCCGAGGATGAAGAATTGTATCCGCACGGGAGCTATCCGGGCCACGAAGCCGCCGATGAGGTAACAGAAGAAAAGGCACCACAGCGTAGCCTGTACCGACACGCAGAGGGTGCACCATTTCCTGGCGCGGAATTTCTGGTACCATATACTCCATAGGGTGAAGGGGAGGCAACAGATGTTGCACAGCGCCAGATACTGTGTGAATTGCGGGAAGATGAGCAGCGTCAGCAGCGACACGGAGAAGTAGGTGAGGCCCACTTCGCACCAGGAGAAAATGCCGAAGAATGTGGAGGCTTTGAGGCTCAGGATGTCGTCGCATCCGCCGGCCTGGAGGATTCCGCACACGGCATCGGCGTGTTTGTTCTTCACTCCTACGGATTTTTGCACCAGCAGGTAGCTGAAATAGAGTCCGGCGCAGTTGAAGAGCGTAAGAAGCACCGTCGAGACGTGGGAGTACAGACCTCCGGTTATGAAGAGGTATGCAAAGATGAAGGCGGCGCAGGCGAGGAGCACCCATATCTTTCCGCCGTTGATGAAATTAAGGAGCCTGTGTCGTCGGTACTTGGGTTCCTTTGCTCCGGCCTTGTCGGTGGCGAACCACACGACTCCGGTAGTGGCGTCGCGGAAGTCGGCAACGGGGATTTTCTCCGCCGTGCCGTAGCTCACGTAGTCAACGGTCTCCGGCCCGACAGCGGTCACTACCACCACGCCGCGGCGTGTCTGTGCCAGAAACGGAAGCGGAACCTTGTCGTATTGTGTCTTGTCTGATAGGCGCAGGCCGGTGCCCTTCACGCCATATTCTTCCAGCAACTCTGAAAGGCCGAAGAGGGTGGGGAAGGGCATACTCTCGAAGCGATGCCCGGAATAGCTGTCGGTGTGCGGCACGCCCAATGCCGTGAGGTAATCGTTGAACAGAGAGAATACGCGGCTCATATCATGTGTCTTAAATGCGTTTTTGTAAAATGAGAGGGGACGCTACCGCTCAGTAACTTAGGCGCGTGCGTCCCCCGCTGGGTCGAGATTTCATGCGTGTTTCTGAATTTCTGACAGTAGGGTTTCTGCGGGCATTTCGCCGCTGTGGCGCCAGCATTCCTCCCCGTTATGGTAAAGGATGAAGGTAGGAATGCTTTCGGCACCTGCTTCCGACGCCAGATCCTGGTATTCGTCAATGTCGAACTGCTCCACTTTGAGAGTGTCGGCAAGGAGTTTCTTTATTTCTGCGACGATGGGCATCATTTTCTGGCAGTGAGGGCACCAGCTTGCGTAAAATTCCACCAATACGTAGGGATTGCTGTTGATGATTTCCGTGTACTTCATAATAATTGTTTTTGAGTTTCAGTTGCCCTTAAAACAAAAGTGGAAGCAGAATGGTTTAAATAGTGACAAACTCAAAAATATCATAAAATTATGCCACAGACAGTTTATCTCAACGGAGAACCGATGCACACCATCGGCGACCTCCCCAAGGTTGGCACCGAAGCTCCCGCTTTCTCGCTCGTAGCCAAAGACCTCACGATGGTGACGCTCCACGATTATAAAGGACGTCGCCTGGTGCTCAACATTTTCCCGAGCCTCGACACCGACGTTTGCGCAGCCTCCGTGCGCCGTTTCAACAAGATGGCGGCCGAGCTCCCCAATACTTCGGTATTGTGCGTGAGCAAGGATCTGCCCTTTGCGGCTGCACGTTTCTGCGTAGCCAACGGTATAGATAACGTAACTACGGCCTCTGCCTTCCGCTCGTCATTCGGTAAAGATTACGGTGTGGAACTCGTTGACGGGCCGCTCCACGGCCTTCTGGCCCGTGCACTGGTGCTCATTGATGAAAACGGCAAGGTGATGGCCACTTCCCTCTGCCAGGAAATCACCGAAGAGCCCGATTACGACCTCGTCCTACGGATGTTGGGAAAAACGGAGTGAATGAAGTTGTTCCTGCCTGTTTGGTTGAAACAACTTGAAAAGCCCCTATATTATGTATGGCAAAATTGTTGCAAAGTTGTTAAATATGGTTAATGGATTTGCATGTTTAGGTATTTTGAAGTAATTTTGCTACAAATGAACGATGCGTGCCCCGGTTACAGTAGGGCCGGGGCCGCTTCTAACCTTCCCTGAAATGAAACAAATCAAATTCCTGCTCCTCGCCTTAACCGTGTTCTCGCTCGGCATAGGGGCGCAGACCAAGAAAACGGAACCGGTAAAAATAAATCCCGAAATATGCAAGACTTGCAAAAATTATAATAAACCCGCCGACTGCGAAAAGGCACGGACGGTGACAAATACATGTCCGCAGCTCAAGAAACAGACTGTCGTAAAGTCCAAAAAGATAACACGCAAGAAGGCGAAAAGTGCCCCTAAAAAGAAAAAGTAACCTTTCCCGGGCAATACACCTTCCCCTGGTAAATTACTTGCCAGGTGGTTGCTTGTCCCTGCACATTGAGTCTGATAGCTACTTTTGATTGCAGTAGCTACTTTCCTATTTTCCCATGCTTTCCATAACGAACCGACCGAAACATGACCTCTCTTATCTCTGAAATAACAAACTGGCTTCTTGTCGCAGACCAGACGCTGATGCTGTTTTTCAACGGAATGCACAACGCCTTCTTCGACAAGGTGATGTGGGTTATAAGCAGCAAATACTTCTGGGTGCCGTTCTATGTACTGTTGGCGTTCTATTTCGTGCGGCGGCTGGGATGGCGCCGTGCGCTGGTGTGCATACTGCTCATCGGCCTCGTCGTCACGCTCGTCGACCAGACGTGCAGCCACCTGATACGCCCCATAGTGCAGCGGATGCGGCCGTCGAACCCTGACAATCCGCTTTCGCAATACATCCACATCGTAAACGTCTACCGCGGCGGCCGCTTCGGTTTTCCGTCGTGTCACGCCGCCAACTGCTTTTCGCTGGCGATATTGACGGCAGTTTTCATGCGTGTGCGCTGGCTTACGGCCACGATGTTCGCATGGGCTGTAACGGTAAGCTATTCGCGTATATATCTCGGCGTTCACTATCCCGGCGACCTGCTGAGCGGCTTCCTGGTAGCCAGCGTCTACGCTTCGGCCATCGGCGGTCTCTACATCCGCTACAGCCACCGCCCGCTGCCGCTTCCCCGCTTCTTCCGCCTCTCGCGCTCCGCCTGACCTACAAGTTGCTGGTACTTACATAGTAAATGTGCTGGCGTTGACAGTAAGGGAGTCGCACAGACGCTCCTTTGGAAATCGCGGGAGGGATTGACGGGAGGACAAATAGCTATTGTTGCGTGGAGATTCGTTTTTATAAGCTTACAGTGTTACAATTACCAGGTGACTTAGGTTTGTAATACTGTTATAAGGTGTTTGAAATCAGCGTTGTACACTTGTAGTGTTCTTGTGACATTGTGATGAGAGGTATTGCGAAAATAAAAAATGGCACTTCACAACCGAAATATTTTCGAATGAAAATCTCCCCGACCAAGGCATTGGGGAAGATGAACGAATGGTATGAGAAAGTAACGGCATTGGACAACAATAACTTCAGTCAAGATATTCCGTTCGCAGATGCGGGGAGTACGAGACCGTGATTTCTTCATCTTTAGACTCGTCAAACTCTATGCCTAAACTTTAACATTTATAATCCGCGATTTTAACAAATGCACCGGTATTTCGGCTTGACCCGGATATTTCAATATTTTGCGCCGTAGTTGGACGGGTCAAAAAGAAACGACCTCTGAAAATCAGCGATTTTCAGAGGTCTTCTATGGTCTGATGGACCCTTTGGTGATCCGCCAGCGGTCCTATTTTTGTTGACGTTGGAGTCTGTAATACAATGAGTTAGGTGACAATTTTGAAAGGCGATGTACCAAGTTTTAGGTTCAAATACCACTTGTTAAAATTGACCCTACATTTTAACATTAAGCCATATATCTGAGGCTAAATGTTAAATACTTTAACTTTGTATAGGCTGATTCGCCCCAAATATTTGAAATAATTAACATTTAGCATATTCTAAGAATTGATGTCTGCTGTACCATAGAGAATCACGAATCGACTATTGGGTAGAAAAAGCCTTTGATTAGCTGCGACTTTCCGGATTCTGTGAATGTCGCAGTTAGTTTTTCGCAGATGTAGCGTTTGCCTCGGATGAGGAAAACAGCGCGGACGTCAGGAATGGTGTCTGCGAGGAACTTAAAGGTCGTTTTCATCTTCGGCTCGATGTTGTGAATTATCTGGCCTCGCTTCACTTGGCGGTCGTTGATGCGCAGGGAGAAATGAGCGTAAGAGAAATTGCTCCAGTCATCGGCGATAACGATGTTCTCCACATTCGGATATGGCAGGTGGCTCCCCTGATAGTAGTTGGAGCCGTCATACCAGCCTATATAAATACGGTCGTAATACTCAGATTTCTTCTCTTTCTCCCCGGCGGCAAGAGAGGATGCCGAGTGCGTCTGCATAAACGGATGGTCTTCGTCATTCTCGCTCGTCGTATTGTTGTCTTCGTCATAGCCGGAGAAGGAAAGGAACAGCACACGACCGTATTTCTCCTCGGTGTCATCAATCCATGCCGGAACAAACTCAATCTCCACCTGCTCGGCATCGTCATCATCGCTAACGATACGACCGCCAAAGAGATTGACCGGTTGCAGACGGCACTTGTAAAGGTAATAGACATAGAGACGTCCGGCCCGCTGTTCCACCTGAATCTGACGGCTGACGGCACGTATTACGAAATAAGCGTCGCAGTCGGCGGCATAGAGCAGCTTGTCGATGCGGTTGTCGCGGTGGTGCTGACCGTTCCATGTTCTATAACCCTTATTGGCTTCCAACAGTTCGCGCATCGAGTCGTATTTTACAACGCGGTTCTGCCAGCCCTTGACAAACCAGTCGCAGGAGTAGAACTTCCACATTTCATGATCGCAGTCCTTGTAGACAAGATTCTTGGATTCCAGATACTCGCAGCGGTCCTCGTCGACCTTGACCTCGGTGGAGTGTTCCTCGACCACACTTTCGAGGCAAACAGGACGCTTCGCGGACAGTGTCGCCTGAGTGAAGGCAAACGTTATTCGCTTGCCCCGATGGTCGAAGTCGAACTCGCCGCCGAGGAACAATTCAAGTTTCTCAAAATACTCCTCGACCGTCCAATGCGGCAGAGCGTTTGCGAAGCCGGGCATATACCACGCATGAGGGAGCGTATTGCATATAAGCAGGTAACGGTACTCCTCGACTTCCTCCCACTTGGAGAAGTCGGCGGCATAGCCCACGGCCTCGCATATCTTCTTCGTGATGTAAAGAAGATACGGCTGCCACGACAATCCGGTGGTGTCCTCGCTCCACTCGTAATGAGACCTGTTCTGCACGGCATCGTCGACAATATGCTCCGCCTTGTTCTGAATATTGCCCGAATAGTCGTTGACCCACGGCAGGGCAACGCATTTGCAGCCGGAGTTTTCAGGATACCACGCATTGGCCGGAGTAATGCCGGACTTGTAGGTTGTTGTCGGAGCGCCGAGGTCAAGTTCGTTGATATAGACCTTGTCGAAAGTCTTGTCAAAGTTCTGTTCGCTCCTGCCCTCCAAAAACTGAGTCTTGACCTCGGTTTCGGAGATTTCGGTTATTGTGATGGAACCGAACTTGTAGAAGCCCTTGTCGCGTATCTCGCAGTCAAAGATAACTTTCTTCGCGGCGACATCGGCCCTGTTGATGTGTCCGAAGATGTCAATATTCTGAGGGCAACCGCGAAGCGGAAAGGTTATCGTAAGCGTATAACCGTCCGAGCCGCTGAACAGCCTGTTTTCGGAAACATACTCAAACGAAGTGCCTTTCTTCAAGGCAGCAAGTTTATTGTTGACGTAAATCTGCATTATTTCTTGGATTTGGGAGATTTATTCTTCATTAAGCGGTCGTATTCGTCCTGTGCCTGTTGTATGCCGTAATCGCCGGTAACGGTGTTTACGGTCACAAAAGGTTCATTCAGTCTTGAATCAAGGCGGTCGAGGACTGAAATCATTCTGTCCTCGGAGGCAGGACTCTGATTATAGGTTGTATTGTTGTTCACGATGGTTGGAGCCTGAGACTGTGCTACTATGACTGCGGGAGCAGTAATCGTGCGCGACACGTCGGCGGAAGTGATGGAGCCGATTGTGTTGGTACGCTGCGCATAGTCCAGAGCCTCCAACAGAGGGCGGGTTCGGGGATTATTGACAAGGCGTTGCGAAGCAACCCATTCCCCTGCGTGAACAACACCCACCTCCTTGTCGCGAGGACCGGCGGGCGTAAAGCCGCCCTCGGCATAGCCCTGGGCCTCCGAAGCCTGTTGCTGCTTCTTGATGGCTGCAATCTGAATGACACCTGCGGCCACGGCCATAGCCGCCGCAATAGGTGCGAGGATGTAGCCGACCACCGGAACGGCAGCAGCCGAGCCGTAAGCATTGAGCGCATTGGTAGCGGTCTGCGCCACGGCCTGTATAACCTGCATGGCGAACATCTTGCGGTTCGCCTCCTTCTTGGCTTTGGCAAGTTCCTTCTCCTTGTCCTTTTCGAGTTTCTTCACCTTGTAGGTGTTACCCTCGGCACGGGATATTTCGGCATCATAGCGCTTATTGATGGCGGCGGTCTGTATTTCAAGCTCAGCCTGCATAAGCGAAGAAAGCTGCGAGAAGATAGCCGACATACCAGAAACGAGCGTGTCGAGAGTGCCCGTAAGCGCCTTGCCTCCGTCACCGTTGAGCCATTCGACCGAATCGGCGATGCCGCGTTCCATGGCGTTACGGGTATCTTCCTCGGCAAGAAGCCCGTACTTCTTTTTCAGAGCGAGTTTCGCTTTCTCGTATGCCTCGTCGATGCGTAGTTTTTCTGCGGCATTCTCTCCGGCGGCGGCAATTTCGCGGTCATAGACCACTTTCAGCACAGCGAGGTCGGCATCGAGCTTCGCCTGGGCCTCCTGCGGATTGTCGCCGAAGTAGTCCTTCTTCATGGCGGCATACTTCGCTTCGAGCTGTTCGCGTTCCTGCTGCTTGCGCTGCATCTGCGCGATCAGCAGGGACTGTAACTGTTGCTCGGCCTGAAGCCTTTCACGGCTTCCCTCCTTAGTGAGAGCAACGAGCTTGCGCTGATGCTCGATTTCGGCTTCTTCGGTTTTCAGGTCGTAGGTTTCCTTGGATATAGAGCCGTCGATGTAGAACTGCTTCAACTCGGCAAGCTGCGTGTTGTATCGGTTATTCTCCGCCTCGATGGTCTGCTCGTCCAAATGTTCCTGCTGCTTCATCTGCGCCTCGCGCCACTCGGCGGTAATCTTCAGTTTCTCCGTTTCCGTGAGGTCGGTGTGGAGCAACTGCCTCTCACAGAACTCCACGGCTATTCGGTCCATCTCCTTAGTGTAGGCGATGTAGTCCGACTCGCCGGTGGCGTAAGCGATACGCGCCGACGCCTCGGCCTGTTCGCGCCATTCCTTTTCCTTAGCGAACTTGTCGGATGTAGCGCCGGAATCCGAGCCTGAGCCACTACCCGTAGTGGTGATAGGCGTATTGCCCGGCAGGTTGACATTCGGATTATCGGGCGTCTGCAACGCCTCGGCGGAGATATTGTACTTCTGCCGCAGGAACTCGTTTGCCTGATTGAGTTGTCGCTGCTTCCGCTGATTGGCCTGATAAGCCGCCTCGGAAGCATTGTAGGTCTGACCGGTGGAAGCGACGCGACGGGCGTATGGCGCCACATTTACGGCCTGACCCACGGCGGCGTCCGTGGAGTTGCCGTAGGACTGGTAACTTTCCATCTGCCTTGCGTTCTCCCATTCCGATACGGCGGCATCGTGGGCCTTCTTGTCCTTGTCGCGCTTGGCTTTCAGACCGGGAGCCTGTTGTTCGAGAGTAAGAAGTTCCTTCTCGTTCTCGACAATCTTGTCTGCGGCGGCACGGGTGCGGGCAACCTCGATGATGGAGTTACGCAGTTGGTCGTAGGCAGTCTTGGCCTGACCGACCATAATCTGCTCCGTGGAGAGATTCTTGAAGTAGTCGGGATATAGAGCCTGTAACTTCTCAGCGGCCTTGCGTCGCTCGTCGGTAGACTTGGCTTCATCGGTGGCCTCCTTGTAGAGCGCTTCGAGTCGCGCAATCTCGGCATGGCAATATTCCGAGGACTTCTCGTCAAGGTCTGTGAGCGACTTCTTGTATTCCTCCTGCTCCTTGCGAAGTTTCTCTTGCTCCTCACGGGCCGATTTCCAGCGGTTTGCGAGAGCATATACGGCGGCGCCGAGAGCGAGGATAAGACCTACCCAGTTCGAGAACTTCATCGCGGCCATCGACTTTCGCCATCGCTCCTGCATCGCGTAGTTCACCTGAAGGCCGTTTGTAAAATACTGTACGGCGTTTATGAGCGGAGTAAATAGAAGCCGGACGGCAGGAAGAATCATTCGCACGAGCTTCATCACGCCGTGGAACAGCGTCGTCGCCCTTGTCGCCATAACGGTATGATAGCGATATACAACCATAATGGCGTTGTAGGCCGCGATTGCAACGACCCCCGCGACAATCTCGCGGCGATACTTGATGAAGAAGTCCACCATAGTAGAGAGGGCTTTGAGCGCTATTGTCGAGGAAGAAATCACGAGGCGCATCACCGGCTGCAGTTTCTCGCCCAGTTCGACGGCAAGTTCGTTTACTCGCTTCTTGGCTTTTTCCAGACCGGCCATGACAGTATTGTTCTGAACGTCAAACTCCCTGTCGATAGAGGTGGCCTCGGCGAAAGCCTCGTTAGCCACGAGTTGCTGCGCCTTGACCTGGTCGATATGATTGGCGAGCGTCGAGAGCGCCGATATGGCACGGGAGCCGTTTTCGCCCATATCCTTGAACATCGGCGAGAGGACATCCATGTTGCCGGCTTGTTTGAGAGTCGAGAGGAACTCGATCAGGGCGGCGTTCATATCGGTTTTAACCAGATTAGTGAACTTTTGCACATCCATCCCGGCGACACGGGCATACTTGGCCGGGTCCTGATAGATACGGACAATAACCTGCGAGAGAGCCGTCGAGGACGCTTCGAGCTTCTGGTTATTGGAGTCCAGAACGGCGGCGAAGCCCATAATCTGCTGCACGGTCATACCGGCTTGCGCCCCTACGCCACCCATTCGGGAAGCGAACTCGGCGATATAGGGAGCGGAAGCCGAACAGTTCTGCGACAATTCATTGATAACGGAACCGACCGAGAGCAGAGCCTTCTCGGTGCCGAGGCGCTGTTCGTCGCCGAAGATGCCGGTAAGTTTTGAGAGTGTCAGCGTGGCACCGCTGCCGAGGTCATCGAGGGCGACATTGATTTTGTCGGCAGCGCGGACGAAGCCCAACACATCCTCCTGCGAAGTCTTGCCGAGGCGTCCTGCCTCCTGAGCAAGCTGATTCAGTTCTTCGCGTGAGGTACGGGTATCCATCTTCTTGAACTCCTCGTTTAGCACGGCCACCTCGTCAGCCTCCATACCTGTAAACTTACGGACATTGGCCATCTCCTGCTCCATCTCGGCGTAAGCGTTGACGGCCTTACGCCCGGCCATTACCAAGCCTGTAATGGCTGCGCCGACTGCAACAAGGGCCATCTGCCACTTGTTGAGCCATTCGGCCACGCGGTCCGAGAGGGAGTCCCCCTCACGCATGGCGTCATTGACGTTGTCAATCTCCGCTCTGACAGCCTTAATCTTTGCGATTTGGGCGTCCCACGCGGCGGTGCCGCGCTCGATGCCGTTCAACTCGTTTTTGAGTTGGCGGAGAGCCTTGTTAAGTTCCTTCGGTGTCGCCTTGTCAAGACGGCTCAGGATTCTCTCGGTGGAAGCGGACGCACCTTTGAGCTGGTCCATAAGGCGGTTTGTCTGATTAAGCTCTCGTTGAAGTTTCTTCATCGAGGCTTTATCTCCTGCCTTGGCTGCGGCTGCAATCTGTCTTTCCAGACGCTTCGCGTCCTTTTCGAGAGAAGAAAGCATCTGCTGCGCTTGCTTGCCGTTGACGGAGAGAACGACATTGGCGGTGGATGTATAATTAGCCATAATTCCTTGTTGAATGCGATGTTTGTAGGTGTTCCCTGCAAATATCAGCCGGAATTTTCGGAGTCGAAAAGACGTTACGAGCGCATAAAATCCTCTTTCTCAGGGTTGGTGTCGGGCAGGATACAGGGTCGACGGGAAGGTGTCGGAAAGGAAAGCTCCGACCTCGGTTTTGATGGGCGGCGGAAGCCGGTCGGGTCCTGTCAAAATTGAGCCTTAAAGATTTGCATATCAGGCAAATCAATGGCATCTGCGCGGGTCCCGTCTACAAAAATCCCGGTTTTGCAGTGGGTTGCAGATGCAAAACGGCTGTGCAGCAGACGTTTGGGGGTTACGGGGGCTTGCCCCCGTAGTGGCATTGCACACCCCCCACCGCGCTGAACCTCGTTTTCGCTCCGACCCTTTTTCGTCCTACCGCTATATGCAGAACGGGCGGTAAAATCGCTGCCGTGAAGGTCAAATTTCCGCATCGTGGAAATTGATCTTTGCGACAGCACCACTCTCCTTTGAATTTGATACACTTATCAAATCAAAGGGTCAGATGTGGCGATGTGCGGTGATGACGATGCTGCGCGTAACGGAGGTAAGTCAGCCAAAGGAACGCAGTGAACTCGGAGTGCCTACAAAGGGATTAGCGCAAACGGCAGGGGTCGCGGAGGCACGAAGCGACAGGCTTTCTGTCGAGGAGCTTGCACCGCAGACAGTAAGCCGACCTGCCCTTGCTCTAAGCCGTAGGCAGACTCGGAGGGAGTGAAGTGGTTGGCCGACTGCCGGAGTGGAGTCAGTGCATCGGCGCACCGCACATCGGCCTGGGGCGGGCATAGCGTCGCAGACGAATAATAGAAAAGTGCCGGGGCTTGGAATGTAGGCGGCTTCTTCCTCTGCGGGTGGGAGGAACGTTGCTGTCAGTATGGCATCCGTGCGAAATGGAGGAAGGAGCGCGGCAGCCCGGCATCGACGGCTCGGAATAGCAAGCGTAGGCATTGGGTTGACAGCGAAGTGAAGCGGGCCAACACCCCGACGCAGGAGGGGTGGCGGCGAAAGCGAGAACGTAGCCGTCAAAGAGAGTTTATGACCGCAGGCGCAGACAGACGCGCCCGACACCGTGACGCAGGAGCGGTGTCGGGGTAAAGCTTCGGGCAAGCCGTAGGGCGTAATCTCTCGACCCGAAGGCCGAAGCGTTATTTAGCCGAAGCGGAGAGCAACGGAGCCTCGGCCAAAAATGCTCGGAGTTGGCGATGGCTTGGGAAGCGAGCGACTGAGGGAATGAGCGGTCAAATGCCATTGCATAAGCAACGTTCCGGGTGGGTACGAAAACAAAAGCCGTCTACATTCTTGCCCTCGGCGAGAAATGAGCGAGTGCCACGGGCTAATCTCCGTGCGTTCATCAGTCCACTTATGGGTGGGAGGATGGTGGCGAATGGCGGCAGTGCGCCGACCGGAGGACGGAGAGAAGATGCCTGTCCTTGTGAGTCGGAATTGCAAGCGGAGGTTGCCGGGTTGACAGCGGAGTGAAGCGTGCCAACACCCCGACAACGGAGGGGTGGCGGCGAAAGCGGGAATGTAGCCGTCAAAGAGAGTTTGTAACCGCAGGTGCGGACTCCGCGCCCGACACCGTGACGCAGGAGCGGTGTCGGGATCAAGCGGACGTCAAGCCGGAGGGCGCAATCTCTCGACCCGGCACCCGCAGCGGTCGTTAGTCGAAGCGGAGAGCAGCGGAGCCTCGACCAGCGATGCTCGGACTTGTAAGGATGTAGGCAGCAAACGGAGGACGGAGGGAGGTCTGTATGGCCGACATTCGCCACCAGCCGGGAGGGTCAGAAAAGATGAACGCGACATATAAAACAAAACGAGCTACCCTCACGGGCAACTCGCTCTGCAATTTATGAAAAAACATTACTCTCGGAGTGAAAAATAATCAGCGTTTGCGATAGCAAACGAAGAATAAAATCCCGGCGATGATAAGCGCGATTATCATAACCGCCGTGCCGTCAGGCGGATTATAAAGGCGCGTCGTGGCGGTGTGTTCTGTCGAAGTCTCGGCGGCTGATTGATGATAAGCTACCGTATCGAGCCGGTTAAAGGCTTCCACGCTATCCCTCACAGCACGCCGCCGGTCTATCACGCGCCCACGAACAGCCTTGATGCGAATAACCTCAGGCTGAGAGGCGACGGAGTCGCCGACTGAATAAGGACGCTCGATATTGATTTTCAGGGTATCGAAGCTAAAATCAATATTTCGGATAGCGGAGTCAATCACCGCGATTGTGCGGTGATGTTCCGACCGGGCGACAGAATCGACTGCGACGGATTTATCCTGTTGCAGTTCCTTGTGGGTGCGGCACGAAGTGATGAGTGCCAGCGCAAGGATGAAGATTATCGACCGCATAGTTCAGACTCTTTTTGGACGTTGAACGAAGGACATGCTTTGTTGGCGAACTCGTTGTGTCCGTGGACTGTGGCACCGGGGTATTTTTTGCGCATCTCGGCCACGAGTCGCACGAGTGCGGCGCGTTGTGCCGGAGTGCGCGTATCTTTGGGAGGATATTCCCCTTTGGCGTTCTTCGTGGCGGCGCAGCCTCCGATGTAGCATATTCCGATGGAATGGGGGTTGTAGCCGGTTGTGTGTGCGCCGACCTGGTTTTCAGGACGGCCACGATGAACGGAACCGTCGCGGTAAATCATGAAGTGATAGCCGACATCGAAGAAACCTCGTGCAAGATGCCATTGGCGGATTTGGGCGACAGTATAATCCTTCCCTTCCGGCGTAGCCGAACAATGGAGGATTATCTTGTCGATTCGGCGAGTGTTCGGTAACGAGCCGACGCCAAGAGCCGCCCAGGTCTTCGGGCCGACAATGCCGTCCACGGCGAGGCCGTGAGATTTTTGAAAATCGCGGACGGCTTCATCGGTAATCGGGCCGAAGATACCGTCAGGAATGAGGTTGAGTTTGCGTTGCAGGACGGCGACGGTGTCGCCCCGGCTGCCTTTACTGATTGTTGTTGTCATGGTTTTTGTATTTATAATGGTAGTCGATGCCGAACAATGCCCCGGCGAAAGTCAGGATTTCGCCGAAGGCGATAAGGACGGAGTTGTGGATTTCGCCGCTCGGCGGAATGACAAAACCGGCAATCAACAGGCCGCAGCCTATTGTAATGAGGAAAATTGCAGCAAACAGCTGTATCGTTGGTTTATGGCGGTTTAGATTCATGATTCAATGCAATTTTCAGGGTTAAAGAGTTGTGTATGTGGAGAAAAAGTGTTATCTTTGCGTATTGTTAAGTGAAACCAAACTAATTGAACCGGATACCTCTCGACGATGTGAAACCAGGCTAAGAAATGTGGATACCTCTGGCAGATGCCGGATAGCACCCTCGTAGTTTTTACCACGGCTTTCCTGTGCGACGTATCGGTGATAGCATCCATTTTTATGGCTTTCAGTTGAGAAGTATAAAAGATAGCACCCCCGGAGCTTCTGCTTCGGGCTTTCTTTTTTTGTGTTGACGAGTTGATGCGTAATGAGTTGATGAGTCTGCTCCTCACACTTCCACACTCGTCAACTGTTCCACTCACTTTCCGAACGTCCATTTTTCAGTACCGGGATTGTAAATCAGATAGAACTCGGCGAGCGAGCTTGCGAGATTGGCCGGTGTTATGGCGGCGCGTCCGGGATAAATCGGTTTTGCGAAGCCGATGCCGAAGCGCAGCCTTATCATGCGTTCCTTTTTCTTCGATGTCGTATTTGCGAGGTTGCTGTCAAGCAAATGCACCGACGTGCGCCCCCAACCGAAAGTCCTGTTGCCCGCTTTGTCGACGCTGTGGGAGACAAAATACTCAGGCGAGCCTGAATATCCCGGCTGTTTCTCAATGCAGAGAAAATTATGCGGGCCGGTCGAGAACATAACCTGAGTGCCGTTGAGTTTCACGGCATAGAGCGAGCCGAACACACCCCATCCTTTCTTGACGGAGCAATACTTCTTCGCGGCCAACATCTCGGCGGTCGCGTCCTTGTCCTTGTAAGGGTTGCGCTTGCGGACGGGACGGAAGATATATGGCACATAACCGTCAGCGATAAGCTGCTGTGCGCCGAGGACGTGCAGTTGTCCGTTTTGGACTACGCACGAAATCTGGGCTGTGTTATACAGACCTTTGGAGCCTTCGGTCATTCCGAGTTTGGTCTGAATCACATCGAGAAGTTTCTCGATGTCGGCGATGGCATGACGCGCGTTGTTAAGGTCAACGACCTGCTGCGCTTTCATTGCCCCGGCTCGTTCGGTCGTGGCCATATTGATGATTGTGGCGTTCTCGTTGGTCATTTGCTGACCCGTGAGCAGGTCGATGAACGTGTTCGAGAGCCTGACGAAGTTACGGTCAGCCGAGCCTTGCTGCAATTTGCAGACGGCTGTATGGTCGACTTTCGAGAGTGAGTTGTACCAAGTTCCGAGGATAGCCTGAGTCTCCGATGTTCCGGCGGTAGCGAGCAGGTCTGCGATGCGTTGCAGAATATAGCCCAACGACTCCGGCGTGATGGAGTCTTTGGCCGAGAGCTTGCGGAACTCGGTAATAATCTGAGTGAGCGATTTAGTGTCAATAGCCATAACAAGATGCGCCGGTGGCGCGGTTTATGGGTGAGAGTTTATTCGTTTACGGCAAAGTTATGGCTATCACAATGCAGATGAAAAGACAGAAAAAAGTTGTAACTTTGTAATATGATTAAGGAATATAAAGCAGACGATGGATTTAAGCGATGGGCAAGAGCATTGCAATTTGCCTATCGTGAAGAAGTGTTACACGATTATAACGAATATCGGGCTCCTCAGGTATTGTTGAATGTTGAGAATGCCAAGCGTGGACTCATATTTTATGATGGCTATCGCGATTTGATATTAAGTAAAGTCGGGAGTATTGCGACCCAATTAACGGCCAATATGCTCCGCAGTGAGCATATACCGTACAATCTGTTTACCCCACTTGAAACAATGCCGGAGATTTCCGCAGAAATTTTCGGCGAAATGATAGGTATACCTATCAATAAAATTTTAGAAATCAAAATTGAGTATGCCGGGAATGGTGATAAATTGCTTTATCTAAATGACCGTACTTCATTTGATGCATTTGTGCGGTACGAGGCTCTCGATGGCAGAATTGGAGGAATTGGAATTGAGGTAAAATATACCGAGAATGAATATCCACTCGGTGATAAAGAAGGTAAAGATATAGCCGGAGATAATGAGCGATACAGGATAATGACTGTTGAAAGTGGATATTATCACCCCGACTTGAATATTAGAATGTTCCTGACTGCCCACCACTTACGGCAAATATGGCGTAATCATATACTCGGTTACTCAATGAAGCATAAAGGAGATGTGGAAATAATACACCATGTACATTTGTACCCCCAGCAAAACGAACATTTTCACCTTTATGCATTACCCGATTATCGTAAACTATTGACTGAGGAGGGCAATGAGTCCTTTAAGACGATAACGTATGAAAATTATTTTGCGTTACTGGACAAGTACCGCGAAAATGAAAAAGTTTCCGCTTGGGTTAATTATTTACGAAGAAGATATTTGGGGATTACAGAGTGACTGCGCGACGCATAATATCGGGGTTGAGGGCGTTGGAGATGGCGCGGCAGAACTCCTGACCTAAGGAGTCGGCGTAAAATTCCTGAATGTTCATCACCGAAGCGAAGTATTTGCGCGAAAACCACCGCTTGCGCTTGCGACCATTGGCTTTGCCGATGTCGCCGGGGTTTCCTCGCGGAGTATTGCGGCCAGTGCCGTAATCGACAAATAAGCCGTAGGTGTTGAACGCCTGTGAAAGTGTAATGTCGATGAACTTGCCGTCGGCGGTCATGGATATGCCGACCGTCGAGCGGTAAAGTGCCCCTGTGTCAATGACACCAAGAAGGGCGATTTGCTCACGCCAGATTTTAACCATCGTGGCGTTGAAGGCTCTGACGTATTTACGGCGAACCTCAATGCTCTGCTGTGTCGTTCCACTCGTCTGCATTGTATCTTAAATCAGTAAACACATCGACGGCGATTTGAAAATATGCTCCGGCTGCTCCGCTGAAAAAATATCGGTCAATCTCGTTGAACGATATTCGTGGGTCGAGGTAGATGCAGTTCTGCTCTAACCTGACCTTTTCAGGGAGAAGCCGCGACATGAATTGCCGGAACAACTCGCGCATTATCTCCATGCACTCGGCGCGAGCCGCCATATCTTCGGCGGCGTGGCGCATAGCGAAAAACACAGTTTTGACACGGCGTGTGCGCGGCGTGTTGTTCAACTCGGTATAGCCATCGGCTATATCGCTGACGCAGACGAAAGCGGTTTGAGTCTGCGCCTCGTTGACAGCTTCCTCGAAGCCGTCAAGACCGCTGACGCGGCAGAAGGTAAAACCTTCTGACTGCGCGAGGCGGTTGGTTGCGGTCAGTTTCTCGAAGAAACTGGCCGCGTCCCATCTTCCGTTGAGCTGCGCTGTCATTTGGATTGCATTTTGGCGTTCAACTCCTTGTATTCACGCGCCTGGGCGTTTAACTCCGTTAAAGCACGGTGCGTATCGAGGGCGAGGACTTCGGCCTCTTTGGTAACATCGCCTTTGGTGAGCGCACGGATTTGTGCGTTCATAGCGTCCTCGACCGAGGGCGAGGCAGAGCCGAGCAGGTTGCCGCCGGTGGCGGCGTCCGCTATCGGCTGAAAGAAATCCGAATACTTGCGCGAAAGCGAGTCTTTGAGCGAGGCGAACCAGTAGAATATACTGATACGCTCGTATGGCTTGAAGTCTATGGACTTGCCGTAGAGCGTCGCTCCGAGTTCATCGAGGAGCGCATCGTCTTGGGTCTGCAAGTAGCCTTGATAGAGGTTGTCGCAGATGATGAAAGTTTCAAACGGCACTTCGGAGAAGTCAGCCGGGAGAGCGTGTTGGCGGTTAATCTTTGAGAGCCGGACAGGCGAGGTCGGCAGAGAGCCAAGCCAGTCGAGAGCCGGAAGCAATTCAGCGAGCGTCAACGGCGTAACTTCAAAAAGAAATTTGCCTTTTTTGAGGAGATAAGCCCCCGACTCCTGACGGCCAATGACCTTTGTTGCGCTCCATCGGAGAAGGCATAAGGTCTTAATCTCGTCCGAGGCATACTCTTTGGCGAGCAAGTCATAGACATAGCGAAGCTGCTTGTCCGAAAGTTCGTGCCAACCCTGCGGCACGATGAAATCTATTGAAATGGTCTGCATAGGTATGAGCATTATTGTACCACGAAGGTACGGTAATGTTCTAACCGGGTAAAAGACAACGAAAGCCCCGGATTTCTCCGAGGCTTCCTGTTGTCTGAGGGTCGTTCAATATTCCTGTTCGTGGATATTGATGCTGCTGACGTATTCGAGGCAGTCGCTGAATTTTTCCATTACGAGCATCGTGGCGAATGTTCTGCTGAACGTGAATATGTTCGACCAGAGGCAGGTCGAGTCGTCGGTGAAATGGATGAAGGCGAAGAACTTTCTTGCACCGTCGGGGCATTCGAGCGAGTAGTCGGTGAGATTGGCGAAGTCGCGCTCAACGGGTCGTTTGTCGGGAAGTATCATATCGTATTGATTTAGAGTTATGTGCCGAAGCACTTTTGATTTTACGTGCAAGTGAAAGAATGTGCATAGGAGGCTGAGAGAGTCAAGGGTGATAGCCGTTCTGCAACGGAGCGAAGAACGGAGGAACACGGAGTGCAAACCTGCCCTTGACCTGCCGACGCATATTCTAACTTCGCACAGGAAAATCAGTGCCTCGTGCCGTAACACCAATGCGGTATGACCGACAAATGCCCCTTGCGACGCAGCTTCACCGACTGCCGGTTGCCCCGACACCGCTAAAAGAAGTAACCCGAAGCCCTCTTTTCATTTCGGAACACCGGCGGCGCAAACAGCTTCGCGGTTTCCGACTTATGCCATTCGCCGAAAATTTCAGGGTTCAGCCGAATATAGTTCACAATATCCGCGAGCCTACGGGAGTTGAACGACCCTGAGCGCAGGTAGCCCACGACCTGCGCTTTTACCTGCCGGACAATAACACCTCTTTCCGAGGTCAGATCTCCGCGCAGGTTCTCCGAGCGGAGCGCTGACATCAGTTCCGGCGACAGCCATTCTTCCGAGAGGCTTGCTTCGAGGTCAATCAACTGCGGGCGCAGTTCACAATACTTGTCCCATAGTCGTTCTGATTCCCCCGACTGTTGGGTGACAACATCAAGGGTCGGAAACAGCGTGGCTCCGAACCACCGCCCTTGCGGTGAGTCCGGCCAGCCCTTGACGGCGGGGAGATTGTGAAGCAGATGCGCCAGTGCCTTATCCCTTTCCGACAGCAGACCGCCGACGAGCCGGTCAACGCGCATCTTCGATGCCGGAGAGAGGTTTTGAGTGCCGACGGTTGCGAAACCGTTGGGCGTAAGCACAAGGTCGAGCTGCGGCACGGCCAGACGGTATGCCTCGACAGCAACGATGTGGGCGGCTTCTGCCGCGACTGCATCGAGCAGTTCTGCCGGAACGAAGTGGTGGCAGAACCATTGCTCGGCTCTTTCAAGGAACGGAGCGAGTTTGTCAAAGAGCGGAGTTTCGCCTTTGACCTCGCGGATAGAGTTCGGAATATATTTCCGCAACTCGTCATTGCTTGTTATCAGTTTCATTGGATTTGTCGTTGGAGTTTGGGAGTTTTACCTGCTTGGCGTCCTGATGTTCGTCAAGCGTGGTGAGTTGGATAAAGGGAATTTCAGGGTGAACGTCGGTCCAACCGTTAAATCGGATTATGATTCGATGGACGGTAAAGAGCAGGTCGTGATACGGTTTCTGGAGGGCTTGCGCGATAGTGTAAAGCTCGCGCTTGTCCGAGCCGGAATTGTTGCTTTGGGCTTTGCCGGGGACTGAGCCGACAAGATTACTATGCACACGCATAGTAAAGCATATCATGTTGATAGCCTCCTGTATGTCGGTCTCCCAGTCGCCGCCCTCCTTGCTGTCGTCAATCTTGTTGATTACAACGTCGTGCTGTTCCTTGCCGTCGGGTGTAACATAGAAAGTCGAGAACCAGGCTTTGCCGCTGTTCTCGGCGCCGGTAAGGAAGTCGAGAATCTGCTGTTTCTCGGCGACGATACGCGCTTGTTGTTTCCTGCGGTCGGTGATGCCCTCGGCACGGAAAATGCTCTCCCAGTATTTTGCGCCGACCTCGATGTGGTACTTTATGGGAGCGGAGTTTTTGAGCTTCGCCTCTTTAGCGATACCGATAAGCTGCTTTATGTTGTACCATTTACCTCTGAACAGGGCGCCATAATAAGGAATGGGATAGTATGTGCTATCCACGGTCGGAATGCGCGATACAATCGCAAACTTCCGACACTTCGACTTCTTGGCGAGTCTGTCTTGCAGATCTCGCCATGGAGAAGTCGGGTCGAGCAGGTCGATTTCCTCAATATCGGCGCGAGCGGATATTGGTTTACGCCAGTTGGCGTAAAGGATTTTGGAAATGCGACCGTGCTTGTCAGCCGGAGTGAAGCGACAATAACAGGCTTCCTTTCTCAACAGGCGCACAATCTTTGTGCCGTCCTCGTTGAGAATAAGCACCGACACGGCGAAGCCGAAGTGCTTGAAGTCCTGACAGATGCCGAGAAAGTAAGCGGCGAGGTCGTTGTCGAGAAGGAAGTCCTCGACATCATTCTTGACCTTTGCGGAGGCTGCGGTGGTGCAGTATTGCAGCCCGGAGCCGTAGCAGACCTCGGCGTTGAAACACTGGCAGGTTGCGAGAGTTTCATCTTTCTCGACGAGCGCGAGCAAGTCGAACGGCATCTGATTGTCGCCGCCCCACGGAACGTAAGAGAGTGTATCGTCTACGATAGTCGGCACAATATCCACGTCTTCGCGGAATACTGACGCGGAATTGACAGTGAACGCGGCGCGGGCCTCGAAGCCCGGAAGCGTTTCGACAGAGTTAAAGTTGAGGTCGGAAATAGAAAAGTCCATAACTTGTGGTTGTTTTCCACAAAGTTATGGACTATATGAGGTGCGCGAAAAGACGCTATTACAACTCTGTCGATAAAATCATATCTACAAGATTAAAGCGGACTTTGCGAAATAGCATCATGCTTCTTATACCAAGATTATCCTCCTCCATATAGTTGCCATGCTGCTCGGTTTGAACGTCTAACATCGGTACTGTAACTGAATTGCCCCCAAGAGTCAATGTTGCATCCGGCAGTTTGTAACAGAGTACCGACCAAACACCTCCGACCCCAGCCATTCTGACCGTATCACTTTTGCAGTTTGTTGTGAGATAATCTTTATTTGCGTCAAAGTAGAATTTGTTGAGTCTTCCGAACCCTGCATCTCCGCTGTCAAGTTTCATCATTTGTGGTTGTCCATTTACTTGCGCTTGTGTTACCAAATTCATTTGAGAAGAAAAACACATATTCGGTCGCACACTCGATGGGCTGGCAGCAACAGCAGGTACTTGAATTTCTTTGGCTGAAAAATCAAGAGTTACATCTTTAAGCTGAAGCATCAGCTCACTGCCAACGATAAATTCAAGGACATCAATATATTTATCGGCTTCGTCGTTGTGACTTCTTATGTCAATGACATAGAATGGAACATCGTTAATCTTGATATTACCTAACGACAATTCTTTGGCAATGGCATATCTGCCGGCAGATGATTCTACGCCGGTGGCGGCAACATCGGCATCAAGGAATTCGAGTCCATAGGCTCGGGCCAAAGAATGAGTAATAACATTAACTCCTGCACCAGTGTCAAAGGTAATCTTTACGGGATTACCATTGATTCGTGCCTCGGTAATCTGCATCAAATATTGCTGACTGCCTTGTTTCCCTGTCGGAATTGTGTCAAACGGTATAATTCCCTTATCTCCGTTAAAAGAAATCTGATATGGAGAATATTGTGTCAGACTTTTGTATTGTGCAGCCATATCGGCATAAGGCTTAAGACTCGTAGAGTCAACCATTTGGTATGCCGATGATAAAATTGCGGAGAGCAGATTGTATGCGTCTTCGTTTTTACCGACCCTGCTCAAGTCCATTGAATACATGACTGAACTTTGTAACAGCAGGTTCAGATCAAGCATTTCAGACTGAGTTTTAAGTAATTCATCAAAGGCCGGTATGGATATATCAGGACGATTAAAACGGTTGCCAATCAGGCAGCGTGAGAATACCTCTAAGAACGGGGATATCGAATCTTTCGGAGTGCTGTAATAAATATCATGCAGACCAAAGAAATCGGATGTATTCATAGCGGTTCCAATACGTTCGTCTATGCATTGTGCTTTTGCGACAAAACAAGACAACATTATCGTAAAAATTAGAATGAGCTTCTTCATATATTGTTTGTTAATAATCGCAAAGTTACGAAAAATCTGGCGAATATAGTTCAACAAATGTTGAGAAATGAGTTGGCTACAAAAATACTTCGAGGTCGTTCACGCGGAAGATACAGCAGTCGCGTATTTTGCGGCACTCGCCGGAGGAAAGTATTTTTACGTTCCTCCAACCTCCGTAAAAATTGTATCGCAGGGAGATACAGTTTCGGAGTTCGAGGATTTCACCTGTTGACTTCCATACATGGATGTCAACAGGATCACCACTATTCAATATGTGGCGAGCGGTTGAAAGATGAATTGATTTAGGCATATTGAATAGTGTTTGAGAGCCGTCGGATTTGCGGTCGGTCGTTTTGCCTTTGGCACCGCGCACCGGCTTTCAGCCGACATGCGCTAAACGCCGACACGCGAATATCGACAGGGTCGCCGCTGTTGAGCATTGTTCTTGCTGTGGAGATATGGATGGATTGTGCCATAGCGAGTTTGCGAGTTACGAGTAAACGAGATTGTAAGGTTCTGTAAAAATGCCGGGCGAGGCAGACAGGCGTACTATCGGGCGGTTGTCTGTATATCGCCACGTAAACTTGACGCGGTTAAGTTTCTCGTCGCCGTCCTGAATTTCGCAGGTGGCATCGGTAATGAGTATCGGGGCGAGAAGCAGCGGGTCATAACTGTTGGTCGGGTCCGGCTCGATTCGGAACACATCGTGCGACGAAAAGAGTTGGTCTATCCACTCCGCTTCGTCAGAAGTCAGTGGCCCGACCTCCACTTCGTATGTCTTGGCAGTCGACTGGTTGTAGAACCGCGACTGGCCGTTTATGATGGCGAGGGAGCGTTCAACGTCGGTCTTTGCCGTGGTTACCACCGGCAAAGTAGCCGTATCCCAGACATTGAAGCAGTTGCGGAAGTAGAACGATTCAAGGTCTGTGAGCGAGTTGTCGACGAAGCAGGTAACAGACCGCTGACCGCAACGGACGGTGAACGACAGCAGCGTAATGTCGCCGGGGCGAGCGGCGGCGAACCCTGCGGCATCGGCAATGACCGAGGACAACGGCACGTTGATCTGCACGACCCCGGAGGTGTCGGCGGTCTTGCCTGAATCCATAATGTAACGGTGTTGGTATGGAGCATCCGAATCGGCTTTGCGGAAGGTGTGCTGTACCGAATATTCCAGACTCTCCCCGGCTTCCGCATAGAGGAACAGGGAGAGCGTGGAGCCGGTGGCGACACGTCGCATGGATAGCGTTGTCAGGAAATTCTCTTTGAGAAACGTCGGAATATCCGTGCAGACCGTGAAGCGGTCGCAGTACAGGATATGAAGCACACACGAGTCAGCCTTGTTGCTGACCGTGTCGGTAAAGACCCGCAGTGTAAAGTCGGCGCACGACTGGCCCGACTTGTTCATCTCGGCCTCGATAAGCGAGCCGAGGTCATAGAGCGTTACATAACCGCCGTGGGCGTAGTAACGCTCCGAGAGAATGACGATGCCGCCGGTGGCGGTGAGTGTGACATCGACAAAATCGCCGTCGACCTCGACCTGCAATTCACCGACAGCAGAAGAAAGTATAATGCCCTGAGGCTTGTATGTAATCCTGTGTGCCATGCTGCAAAGGTAACTTTGCAGTCGTGGCCGATAAAAGACAGGGAGAAAGCGGTCAACCCGGGAGGGTCAACCGCTGAACCGACGGTTTGGAGAAATTATTTCTCCAAATGGTCGGGCCGGAAGTCCGGCGCGTCGGGGTCGATGCCTCGCGCGATGTACTTCGAGCGGAGGGCGTTGTACGTCTGAATGACAATCTGATTGATGACGCGGAAGTGCAGGTCTTCAATCAGAAGGGCGACTTGCTCTTTGTAGCTCGGAAACTGTATGCCGAAGGCGAAGTTGATTTTCCGTGCTGCATCGAGGATGATTTGCAGCTCTTGTTCGGTAAACTTGTTGTAGTCGATTTCCATTGCTTAGGATATTAGAGGGTGAAACATTCGTGATTGTTGTTGTCGATATGGAAGATTGAGAGCGTGTAATTCTCGCAACCTTTTCGGAACTCGACTTTTATAAAGTCCTCGCCGTCGCGCCAGCAGTAGTAAAGGGCGGTGCGCATCGCGTCAATATCGTTGTCGGCATAGAATTTCCATTTGCCTTGTTTTGTAAAACAGATATATTCGTACATCGTTGTGAGAATTGGAGGTTTGACATTCGGGAGAGAGAAGCGAGAGGGTTTTAACCCTCCCGCTGAGCCTCGAACTGGAGGCGTTCGTAGATGTTCTGGGAGATAGTCGCCCCGTAACGGGCTTTGAGCAGGTGCATGTAGCGCATCGCGCTTTTGGCCGTCTTGCAGCCGCATCCGACGTTGTCCTTGGGAGCCACGCCCTTGAAGTAGACGTACCAGCGGTTGAACTTGCGCTGAGCCACGATGAGCTTGGGAGTTGTTGCCGGAGTAGTCTCGACGGCGGGAGCAGCGGTTTGAGCTGTGATGTTTTCTGCGGATTTTTTAGTTTTCTTTGCCATGATTTTGAAGTGTTTGGGGTTAATGATGTGAGCCGAGGCTCTTAATTTTTACATTGCAATAATTGGGAGAACTGAGGAAGTGAGCGAAGCAAAAATTTTAAGTAAAATTTTAAGGCCGTGGCCGGTCAATACGACCTGTCAGGTGGAGATTGATAAAAATTTATGAAGACAATTCTCGTGCAAGTGAGAGCAGAGGCAAGCTCGCTTGACTATGCCGAGCGCAGCCGAGAATGCGACGAAGTCGAATCCCGGAGGGCCTGTTTTGCGTTGAACGGTCAGTCCTACCTTTGCTAATGGAAAAATAGACCTCGGTTCACGTCCCCGAATACGGAAAAGGCAAACAGAAAACTGACCGCAGAAATATCGCTCAAACCGCCCCGTCGGAGAGCCCCGGCTATGACTCCGCACTCGTCGCGGCTGCAAGTTCAGTGGTATGTCTTCAAGGTCGGGGCAAGGACTGTTGAGATGCGGATAAGGCCGGAAGCGGCGCTATATGTGCTTGCGCCCGATGCGGAGCTGACCCCGGAACTCCGATCGCTCCGGATTCGAGGCAAGCGGCGGCAGTGTCCGTCGCTCCGGGAGGTCAGACCTCCCGAACAACGATGCACACCTGCCGACACAAAACGGTAAATGGGATTTGCCGACGGCTGATGCGATGCGTCCGGCCTCATGATGGCGCGGTAATGGCGAGGATAAAAGTCGAGTTATGAAATGCGGAATGCGCTTGTGTCTTACCGAGAACGGCAATCACGTTTCACCCTCCCGAAGCAATGTGAGTGACACGGACAATCCGAACAAAAGCGGCCACCTCAATGCGGAGCGGTCAGCTCGGATGGCCGGCAGGCACCTGCCCGGAGCAGTACATTTGCGTAGGGCCTGGCCGCCCAATCCCCGGCTCAGAGCGGTGCCGGAGAGCCGATAGACAAATCAGTGGTAGCGGAAGCGGTTTACCGAAAAAAGGCGACAGCAAAGAAACAGCCCCCGAAGGGGCTGTGGGAGAGTGTGTGGAGCGGTTCAGAACTCGCTCACGGCGTAGATGTTCATGTTGTAGGCATCGCCGCCAAATCGGCTCTGGGCTATCTCGGCGGCTTCGGCCATGTTGTAAGCCTCGATTTCGTAGGACTCCACTTCGTTGTCGAAGTTTTCTACATCGACTTGGAACAGACGGAGCGAGGGGCGGTTGGAGCGGCGAGCCTTGCGGTTATTGTTGTTGAGAGTTTCGAGAGAGGAGAAGAACGAGGTCTGAACTGTAGCTGTCATGATTTTGAAGTTTTGAGGGGTTGAACTTGTGGGCCTTAGCCCTGATTTTTACATTGCCCCCAAAGAATGAGACAGTCAGCAGCGACCTCCAATGTCCTCTGACACGGAGCTGCGTTAGATGAAAGCAAGGGTCGGTGCTAAAATTACTCTTTTTCTTAGGCACGACAGAAAAAGGAAGAATTTTCGCAGACGATTTATATACCCTTGCCGTCGTGGACTTCTCGTTCTAATTTTGCGATGGAAAAACAGGCAAGGTCTGCGAGTTCCCTCCAAACGGAAATGAAATGACAGCGTTCAGACCCCGTTCCCTCTCTGAAACTCAACAACCTGCAAGGCTCGCCCAAACGCACCCGCCCCGTCCAAGACGATGCAGAACGACAACAAAGTGGAACGAAATCGAGGCAATGACCGAAGCCTCCGGCCACACAGCCGGTGGCGATGCCCGACAAGAATATCCAGTGAGCGAGTTCCGCGTCACAACCTCCCTCAGCTCCTCGGAATGGCTGCACGGTAAAACCGCTTCCGCGCAACTACCGCATACAAAAAGCCCCTCGACGGTGGCCGAAGGGCGTATGAGTTAGGGATAGATAGCCCGAATGGGTCAAGACCTTAGGCTTGACGGATTGCCGCAATAGCCCGGCGGCGGTGCCGCAACTCCGTTATATAAAATAGAAATTCTAATTACGTGAATATTGTGTGGAATCCTCAAACACCACATTATTATTATTCATGAATGCGGTGTAATCCCCGCAAATTGATGCTATTCGACTTTTAATTTTACAAATTTCATCATTTCCAAATCCGTAAATTAAAAATTCTTTATTTTTCTGCGTGAAAATTTCCTTAAAGTATCTGTGGTCGGTTTCTCCAATCGAACAGCCAAAGATTATATATTTCTTACATAATCTAATGGTGTCAAAGAATCGAGTACAATCCGTGTGATGATTAAATGCTTTAACTATAAAATGATGCTCAGGTGCGCGTTTACAAATTTCATCAACACCTAATACAATATCACAAGGTTTTTCGGAATAAAGCTCTGTAATACCATGTATAAAGTTAAGGTAAGTCCCATATAGATGTTGTTTATAGTTATTCAGTATTGCGATATTATCGTTCCGATGATAGTTGAATGTCGCAACATAAAATTGATTATTCGTAGAAATAAATGCAGGCTTAAACCATTCCTCTACTAGATTATTCATTTTCTGATAATTGCCATACTATAATACTCCCCGATTTTCAGACAGACATAATTATGGCGGTATGACGAGAAATCGCTATATTTGTAAAAAAGAAGAAAATCAAA
>OJRI01000311.1_pt1 | contig 37747 bp, 35 predicted proteins | sample 1599151 | NCBI WGS metagenome assembly OJRI01 (sample SAMN03922457, study PRJEB24848) | human gut metagenome | isolation source: stool sample | host: Homo sapiens | place: Germany | collected 2009-11
CCATGTCGTTTTTTTATGCCCCTATCTCTGGAAATCAGTACTTGCGAAACTTAAAAAATTAACCTAAACACTTCGTTAGACTTGGAATTATGAAGAATAGAAAGAATCAGCGGCCGATCGGAACCATAGGGTTCAGCCGCATCGTGAAACTTGGCGGCGCTGTAGCTTTCGCGTTGCTTTTGTGCTTCGGCTATGCCGAATTTGACGCATCAGCCAAGAAGAGCCGCTCGTCGCGTAAAACCACAAAGACAACCCAAACCCAAAACCACAAAAAAAACACCGGAAAAGAAACGGGGGACAAAAGTATACGCAGGTTGAAGAAGAAGTGTTTGCTATTGAACAAGCAACCCAAATCGCTATTATTGATAAGAGTGAGGTGAAAAATGAAGTGTTGTCACAGGAAGAACAGCAGGAATATGACCCTCAGTGTGTGGTTGTAAATCACAATGCCGACGATGAACCGGTTTTCAGCGTCACGGAAGTTCAGGCGCAGTTCCCCGGAGGAATGCAAGCACTTATGAATTGGCTCGCAGGTCATCTTGCTTATCCTGAGGAGGCATGGAAAAACAATATTCAGGGACGTGTAATAGTCCAGTTTATTGTCAATTCCGATGGCTCCGTCAGTGAGGCACGTGTGGTAAAAAGCGTTGACAAATACCTTGACGCAGAAGCATTGCGCGTGGTAGGGATGATGCCGAAATGGATTCCCGGTAAAAATGCGGGGAAAGTTGTACGAAGTTACTTTATCCTTCCCATTTCCTTCAAAATACCGGAAGAAGAGATTGAAGAAAATGCCGCAAGCTATGGAGTAATATCCGATGTATATCAAGACGGAAATGCCATGGTAGAGAAAACGGGAGCCTCTGAGCCTATAAGCGGCACGCAAGCCTATCCCGAAGTATATAACGGCGATGACACTAAGAAAGAGAAGGGTTCCGATTGTTTCTTTAATCCTGAACTGCCTGCGCAATTTCCCGGCGGACAGAAAGCACTCATGCAATGGGTTGACGATAATCTTGAGTATCCGGAATATATCAAGGAATCGGGAGAAAAGAAGCGTGTCATCGTCAAGTTTGTCATCGAAAAAGACGGTACGGTTACCTCACCGTCAATTTTTAAAGGCGTTGACCCGGAACTTGACAAAGCGGCAATCGAGTTGATGGAGAAGATGCCGCGCTGGATACCGGGGAAGATGAACGGCGTGCCCGTGCGCAGCTACTTCATCCTGCCGATACTTTTCAACCGTGGAAAATAACAGAATGGTCATTCGTCACAAACCGGGACGTAGTGCGTAAATAAATAAGTAAGTGTTCAAATTAAACGCATATCAGAAACGCTGGCATTTTTGAGCGATTTCATCGAGTTGACTAGGGCGCGATGCGGGCATCGCAACCGAGGAAACTTGAATGAAAGCGCAAAAAGGCCAAGTTTATGATATGTGAGATTAATTCTTTCACTTATTATCGGTTTAATCTGAACACTTACTTAAAGAATACTTTTACACCGGAGATTACATGCGTTCGGGCATTTCGATTCCGAGCAGCGAGGCGGCCCGGCGCAGCGTGCGTGCCACCACGGAGGAGAGCTCCAGGCGCATGGCGCGGTTGGCGGCGTTCTCCTCCTTCAGGATGGGGCAATCGTGGTAAAACTGGTTGAACATCTTGGCCAGGTCGTAGCAGTAATTGGCGATAAGCGCCGGGGAATACTGCCGTCCGGCTTCGCGCACCACTGCGGGGAAGTCCGCCACGCGCTGGATGAGCGACGATTCCTTCTCGCAGGGAACGGCATCCTTGAAGTCGCCGATTTCGCCCGCCTTGCGCAGCAGCGAGCGGATACGCGCATAGGTGTATTGCAGGAACGGTCCCGTGTTGCCGTTGAAGTCGATGCTTTCCTTGGGGTTGAACATCATGTTCTTGCGCGGGTCTACCTTCAGCAGGAAGTATTTCAGGGCACCGATACCTACGATGCGCGAAATTTCGGCACGCTCCTCTTCCGACATGTCTGCATAGCGGTCGGCCGAAGCTTCGGCTGCCTGCTTTACCATTTCGTCCATCAGGTCGTCGGCATCCACGACTGTTCCCTCGCGCGACTTCATCTTACCCTCCGGCAGTTCCACCATGCCGTAGGAGAAGTGCGTGAGGTCTTTGCCCCACTTGAAGTCGAGCTTGTCGAGGAGCAGCGACAGGACCTGGAAGTGGTAGTTCTGCTCGTTGCCTACCACGTATATCATCTTGTCGATGGGGAAGTCGCGGTAGCGTAGCTTGGCGGTGCCTATGTCCTGCGTCATGTAGACCGACGTTCCGTCGGCGCGGAGCAGCAGCTTGTGGTCGAGGCCCTCGGCGGTAAGGTCGGCCCACACGGAGCCATCCTCCTTGCGGTACATGATGCCCTTTTCAAGACCCTTCATAACCAGCTCCTTACCTTCGAGGTAAGTGTCAGATTCATAATATATTTTGTCGAAGTCGACCCCCATGCGGCGGTATGTGACGTCGAAGCCGTCGTAAACCCACCGGTTCATCTTGGCCCACAGTGCGCGCACCTCCTTGTCGCCGGCTTCCCACTTGCGGAGCATCTCGCGGGTTTCCCGCATGAGCGGCGATTTCTCCTTGGCCTCCTCTTCGGGGACGCCCTGCTCCACGAGCGCGGCTATCTCCGCCTTGTAGTTCTTGTCAAACTCCACGTAGTACTTGCCTATGAGGTGGTCGCCCTTCATTCCCGACGACTCCGGCGTTTCGCCGTTGCCCCATTTCTGCCAGGCTATCATGGACTTGCAGATGTGCACGCCGCGGTCGTTGACGATGTTTGTCTTCACCACGCGGTTGCCGTTGGCCTTGAGGATCTGGGACAACGAGTAGCCGAGCAGGTTGTTGCGCACATGGCCCAGATGGAGCGGCTTGTTGGTGTTGGGCGAGGAATATTCCACCATCACCAGGGGCGATTCACCGGTGGCCTTGCGGAAACCGAACTTATCGTCGGCGGCGATGTCGGCGAGCACACCGCGCCAGAAAGCGGGCGAAATCGAGAGATTGAGGAATCCCTTCACGGCGTTGAAGCGGTCGATGGCCGGTACGTTCTCCACCAGCCACTCCCCTATCTCGTGGGCAGTGGCTTCGGGAGCCTTGTGCGAGGCCTTCAGAAAGGGGAACACCATGACGGTGAGGTTGCCTTCGAATTCTTTTTTAGTGGCCGAAGGGACGATCTTCGCGGTATCCACGTCAGCGTTATAGAGAGCTTTTACGGCGTCGGCGACGCCCTGTGCGATGATTTGTTCGATAGTCATTTGTCGTTCAAGTTGTTATTAAAGTCGTGAATCAGTGAGAAACCAGGAATTTAAGTCGGGACGAGCCATGGCGCGCCCCCGTGCATAATACCCCGAAGCTCGCCGGTACGCCACGGGGACCGCATTGCCGGGGCGCAAGCTCCGGACCATGATACCTGTGGAATAATATCCTGCAACAGTCTCCGGCATTAAATGCAACCGCAGACCGAACATACCGACACACACGGGCCGTTGACCCTTTCGGGGCAACGGTCTGTGTGCGAAAGTGTGTGTGTTCCTCGGTTTGCCGTGAAGCTATCGTGTAGGGTTCGTCGATATTTATTTGGCGAGCTCGGATGCGGGTTTGAATTTCACAACCTTGCGGGCCGGAATCTCAATCTTTTCTTTGGTACGGGGATTGATGCCGGTGCGGGCTTCCTTCTCTACGACCTGGAATGTTCCGAAGCCAATGAGTTGAACCTTATTATCATTTGCGAGAGCCTGTTCGATGGATTCGAGGCATGCGTCGAGAGCTGCTTTCGCTGACACTTTGTTCAGGCCGGCTTTGGCGGCGATTTCGTTTACCAAATCTGTTTTATTCATGACTTTATTATTTAATATGTTATTTGAAATGCAAATATACTATATTTTAAACTGCTAACAAACTTTTTTGCTATGATTCCCGCTTTTTTACATAATTTTCTCTATATTTAAATGTTTTTAACAATCCAAGACCTCGTTTACCATTTCTTTTTAACACCGTTTATCCCTTCTTTTCGCAAACTACCGAACATGATGCCGCACTGATTTGCGAATCTTGCCTCATCCCGGTTTATCCCGACTAATCCTGATCTTTCTTGATTATTCTCGCTTAATCCCGAATTATCCCGGTTGCGTGATTAATGCCGATTTAGCCGGGTCAGGCCGGTGGCTGTGCCGGGTGCTGCGCCCCGGCGCGAGAGCGTTGCGGCATTTCTGCGCGCCTTTCCCGCAGCCGCCAAAAGAATTTCGGGGAGATAGTTTGTTCTTATTTGCGTATGTGCGGATTTATTGCTATTTTTGCGCTACCGTCTCCTTGCCATGCAAGATTTGACGGTCCCTCTCCGTTTATAGACAGGAGGGTGACGCCCTACGCGTCGCCGCACTGTCCGACATTTTTGACTTAGAAACGCAGATATAATATATATGACTCAATACCAACGCTCCGGGTTCCTGTCGTCCATCCCGCCGGTGACGCGGCACCTGCTTATCATAAACGTGCTGATATGGCTCGTCATCGAGGTGTGCTCCTTCTCGGGAGCGAGAATGGAACATTTCGCCGACTTTCTGGTGACTCACCTCGGGCTCAACTACGTGGGGTCATCGGGATTTAATCCGGTGCAACCGCTCACCTACATGTTCGTGCATGACCCGTTCAACATCATGCACATACTCTTCAACATGTTCGCGCTGTGGATGTTCGGACGCCTCATGGAGCAGGTGTGGGGGCAGAAACGTTTCCTTGTATATTATATGGTTTGCGGCATCGGTGCCGCCGTGGTGCAGGAAGCCGTGTGGGCCCTCTGCTGGCAGCACGACTTCGTGACACAACTGGCGGCGGCCAACAACGTCGCGCCCGAATACGTGGAGCAGGCCATCGCCGCCAAAGTCCCCAACGTGATGCAGTTCATGGCCGACTACAAGTCGCAGCTAATCACCATCGGTGCTTCGGGTGCCATCTTCGGCATCCTGCTCGGTTTCGCTTTCGTGTTCCCGAACATGCCGCTCTATTTATTCTTCATTCCAGTGCCTATAAAGGCCAAATGGATGGTCCTGGGATACGCGGTGCTCGAGTTTTTCCTCGGCGTCGGAGGAATGCAGAGTTCAGTGGCACACTTCGCCCACCTGGGCGGAATGCTCTTCGCCCTGCCGATGCTGCTCTATTGGAAACAAAAAGGGACGCTGCAACGCCGTTTCTTCTAAACATAACACAATCCGTTGACAGTGAACATATTCCAACACATAAAAGCCGACCTGCGGCGCGGCGACACCACGCTTTGGCTGGTGACTGTAAACACGGTCATCTTCCTGCTCTATTGGCTGCTGCGCCTCTTTTCGGTGGATATCCTTGACCGGGTGCTTCCGCTCCCCTCCTCGCCGGCGGAGGCACTCCTTATGCCATGGACCGCCTTCACCTATATGTTCACGCACTTCAACCTGCTGCATCTCGTGTGCAACATGCTGTGGCTCTGGTGGTTCGGACGCCTTTTCGACCCGTGGCTGAGCCGCCGCCGGCTGCTCGCGCTCTACATATCGGGCGGACTCGCCGGCGCGGCCATATACCTGCTGGCGGGTGGTCTCGGCTGGATTCCCGCCGGAACGCTGGTAGGCGCATCAGCTTCGGTGATGTGCCTGATGGCGGCCACCGCCCTGTCGCATCCCTCGCAGAAAATCAACCTCCTCTTTATCGGGGAGATAAAGCTGATATGGATAGCCGCCGTCTGCGTGGCGCTGTCTTTCCTCGGACTCGGCGGCGGCAACAGCGGCGGCCAGATAGCACACCTCGGCGGCCTCCTCACCGGCGCCCTCTTCGGCCTGGCGTCGCTTTACCGGCAACGCCGCTCCAAGGCGCCCCCGCACCGTCCCACTCCCGAAAAAACCCCGCGCCGAGAGGGGCGCAACACAGCCGGCCGACGTATGCACGCACCCCGAATCGCACCGGAGGTGTCGGCACGGATACGCCTCGACCAGCTCCTTGACAAAATACGTGTATCGGGCTACGAATCCCTCTCCCGGGCCGAGCGCGACGAACTGAAATCACTCTCCTCACGCATAGACACCGACAAGCCATGATAGTAGTTTCCGGCATATTGAGAACCGCTCTGCGGATAGCGTCCTTCGCCCTCGCGGCCCTGACGCTCACGGCTGCTTTCGGAGGGCACATAGACCCGCGCATCTGGGCCTTTCCCTCCATCCTGGCGTTAGTGTACCCCTATCTCGCCATCCTGACGTTGGCAGTGGCGGTGGCGTGGCTTATAGCACGGCGCTGGATAACGGCCGCCATCTGCGGAGGCTCGCTGCTGTTCGGCTCCGCGGCCCTCTTCACCAACTTCCCCTTAGGGTCACCCTACGAGCCGGAACCCGGCGAAAAAACCTTCACGCTGCTGACGTTCAACATAGCCCACGGCCACGACGTGCGACACCGCGACCAGAGCACCCACCGCACCTTGCGCTACATCGTCGGCTCAGGCGCCGACGTGGTGTGCACGCAGGAGCTGATGGGAATGGCCGACGAGGGGCTGCCTCCCATACCGCAGTCGCTGCGCGACTCCCTAAATGCCCGCTACCCCTACATAGTGCATGCGCCATACACCGACCAGACCGTCTTCTCGCGCTTCCCCCTGAAAGTGGAGGAACGCGACGAACGCACCACGGCATGGCCGCACCGCTGGAGCCGCTTCACGGCGCGCATCCACGGCCGCGACGTGACACTCATAGTAGTGCATCTGGCCTCCTATATGCTCAGCCGGGAGGAAAGGCAGGTAATCTCGAACGTCCGCGGGCCGCGCTCGGCGCGCCGCAGCGTGGCGGAGTTCAAAGGCTCCGTATACGGCAAGCTGAAAGCCGCCTACCGCGAGCGTGCCGATGACGCCGACCAACTGCGCCGCCAGATAGAGAAAACTTCCGGCCCGCTGCTCCTCTGCGGAGACTTCAACGATGTCCCCGCCTCCTGGACCTACCGCATAGTGCGCGGCGAGGATCTCATGGACGCCTACACACAGACCGGTATGGGAATGATGGTGACTTACAACCTCTTCAACCTCTATTTCCACATCGACCAGGTGTTCTACCGCCCCGACGGCGGCCTGCGCGCCCTATCCACCCGGAAGGGCGACATCGACTCTTCGGACCACTACCCGGTGCTTGCCCGATTCGCCCTTTCCCCGCCTTGACCAGCATGAAAACTCAACCAGTTAAAAACCATAATATATGACAAAAAAATTGCTAACCGCCGCGGCTCTGACACTGCTCTTCGCCGCACAAACACCACCGATTATGGCGCAAAACCACGAAAACCCGTTCCTGCAGCCATACACCACCAAGTATGAGATTCCGCCGTTCGAGCAAATCCGGATTACGGACTTCATCCCGGCCATCAAAGCCGGTATCGCGGAACAGAAACAGACCATCGACAACATCGTGCGCAACCGCGCGATGCCCGACTTCGACAACACCATCCTCCCGCTCGAAAACGCCTCCCCCATCCTGGAGCGTGTGGCCGCCGTCTTCTACCACTATGACGGCGCTATGGCCGACGACGCCTTCACCGCTATGGCCGACGAAGCCATCCCCTTGCTCAACCAGGCACAGAACGACATCAACCTCAACGATGCCCTCTTCGAGCGCATCAAGCAGGTCTACGACAACCGCAACAAGCTGAAGCTCACCCCGGTGCAGAAGCGTGTGGTGGAGAAATACTACCGCCAGTTCGCCGAACAGGGCGCAGCGCTCCCCGCCGACAAAAAGGCTCAGCTCATAAAGGTCAACGACGAACTCTCGAAACTCTTCATCCAGTATAACCGCAACCTGCTGAACGCCACCAACGCCTTCAACATCGTGGTTTACGACAAAGCCGACCTCGCCGGCCTGCCCGAATCCTCCATCGCACAGGCAGCCCAGGAAGCCAAGGACCGCGGCCTCGACGGCCTCTACGTCTTCACCCTCCACGCGCCCTCGCGCCTCCCGGTACTCCAGTATGCCGACAACCGCGGCCTCCGCGAAGCCATGTACAAGGGATACACCTCGCTGGCCTCGACAGGCTCCAACTCCAACCTCCCCGTCATCGAGAAGATCGTAAAGCTCCGCAACGAGAAAGCCCACATCATGGGCTTCGACAATTTCGCCCAGATGATGACCTCGCGCGTAATGGCCCAGACCCCCGAGAACGCCGAGAACCTGCTCATGCAGGTGTTCACCCCGGCAGTCGCCCGCTCCAAAGAGGAAGTGCGCGACATGCAGGCCTACGTGGACAGCCACGGCGGCGATTTCAAAATCGCCCCCTGGGACTACTACTATTACGCAGATAAGGTGAAGGCTCAGAAATTCAACATTTCCGAAAGCGACATCCGCCCCTACTTCGCCCTCCCCAACGTGCTCGACGGCCTCTTCTGGGCTGCCGAAAAACTTTACGGCATCAAGTTCGAGGAGATACCCGACGCTCCCAAATATATGGATGAAGTGACCGTCTATGACGTGAAAGACGCCAAGACCGGCGAACACATCTCAGTATTCATGACCGACTTCTTCCCGCGCGCCACAAAACGCCAGGGCGCATGGATGGAGCAGATGCAGAGCGCCGGCCTCTATGAGAACGGCCAGCAGAAACGCCCCATCGTCTACAACGTGGGTAACTTCACGCGTCCCACCGGCGGAGGCCCGGCCCTGCTCACCCTCGACGAGGTGGAAACCACGTTCCACGAGTTCGGCCACGCCCTCCAGGGTATGCTCAGCCGCGCTCCCTACAAGTCCATCGCAGGCACCAACGTGGACCGAGACTATGTGGAAATGTGCTCGCAAATCAACGAACATTGGGCCACCTCCCCCGAAGTGCTGAAACACTACGCCAAACACTATAAGACCGGCGAGGTAATCCCCGACGAGCTAATAGAGAAACTCTCCGCCGCCTCCACCTTCAACCAGGGCTTCGTCACCACCGAGCTCGCCGGTGCCGCCCTGCTCGACATGGCCTGGGGTAAGAACAACGGCGAGAACGTGGACGTGATGGCCTTCGAGCGCCAGGTGGCCGACAGCATCGGCATGCCCGAGGAAATCACCTTCCGCTACCGCTCCCCCTACTTCAAGCACATCTTCGGCGACGACGGCTATGCCGCCGGATACTACACCTACCTCTGGGCCCAGGTGCTCGAAGCCGACGCCTGGGAACTCTTCAAGGAGAAAGGCATCTTCGACCCCAAGACCGCCGCTTCCTTCAAGAAGAATATCCTCGAAAGCGGTGACACCGAAGACCCCACCGTGCTCTTCGTTCGCTTCCGCGGCCACAAACCCGACGCCAACGCCCTGCTCCGCCTCCGCGGTTTCGTCCCCGAAAAGCAGACCAAAGGCAAAAATAAAAAGAAATAATCCCCTCTGAAACACCAGACCCTGAGTCTTAGCCGGAATTACTTAAGACTCAGGGTCTTTTTAATTTCCTTACATAAATGAGAACATCCCGACTCACACTGCCAGGCGCAGTGGCACTTTTGCTCATGGCCACTGCCTGCAACTCCAAGAGTGCGGACACGCAGGATTCCGATGCAGTGGCCGACGTCCAAGACACGCGGGCTAAAATCGATTCCCTGGCTCAAATCAAGGCCGACTCAATGGTCCGGGCCCAAGCCAAGCCGAAAGCCAAGGCTGAGGACGCCACGCAAATCCCGGACAGCAAAGTGGACAGAATCGTTGACAAATACAACGACTGCACCTCCACGTTGGAGACCATGATGAACGACGGCGTACCAAACACAAGTTCAGTAGCTTTCAGAGCCCTCGAAAACATGGATGTGCCCGACGATGAGTACGACCAGATAAAGAGCCGTCTCACCCCGCGGCAGAAATCCCGCGTAGAGGCCGCACGCAATAAATTCAACCGCACGGTGGATGAATGGAACGACTATCGACCGGAACTCTGAAAAACAGCTATCAGAAACATCACAGCAAAAGTCAGACCTATCGGTTATGCGTCGGCGTCCCCTTCAGGAGGCCGACGCATTCTTTTTTTACAGGATAATGGTGCCGCCGCGACGCCGTCAGACATTCCTGAGCAGTGGTTTTATCTCAGAGGCTATGGTGCGCGTGAATTGCGTGGCTCCTTTCATGTTCAGATGCGAGGCGTCCCAGTAGAGGGTGGTATCGTTCATGTATGCGGGGTCGTTGAAGTGGTCAATCACCGGGATGCCGTACTTCTCGGCAAGCGGCCGCAGCGTCGCCCCCTGGTCGCCCATATCATTCTGATAATAAGGGGAAAGAACGAAAAAGAGTTGGATATTCCTTGCGTGGCAGTCGCGGATAAAATCTTCGAGCAACGCCATTTTATGCGGGTCCACTGTCATGGCGGCATGCCGTTGCACCTTGACACCCCGGATACCGTCGAGCGGCGCGTAACCGTCGTAGAATACCTCCTTCGACATGTCGTCGGCCATGAAATCCTCCACGGCACCGTGCAGCCGATAAGTGGCCGCGTGGCATTTCACCCATTCGGCGAAGTCTATGTCGCGCACCGAGGAGTAAGCCGGCTCCTCGAAGAAATAGGGTTTGAAACAACGGAGGTTCACATTCTTACTGTCACTTTCCATGAGGTCGAAAAGCGGCGTCACGTCGTAGATAATCACCCTCGGGGAGTATCTTTTGAGCACCTGCTTCAGCCGGAAGTAGAGGAACTCAATCCCCATACTGTTATATCCGCAGTCGAAGGCCGTCATGCCAAGCGAATCGGCTATTATACGTGTATCGTAATTGCGGCGCGCCCGGCTTGAGCCGAATATCAGGGCGTCGGCGCGGGTGGTGCGTGCCGCGGTGTAATCGAGGTTGGTCATCCCTGACTTCACGCGGCTGCGGTATATGTCGCAGAAGGTGCCGTAACCCACGTCGATGCAGACCACTATGGAGAAAAAGAGTGCGAGTTTCAGGAAGAAGCGTTTCATGGTTCAGAAGCCGGAATAAATGAATTTCTCGCCGTAGACAGCGAATACCATAATCATAAAAATCAGCGCAGAATAGGATACCCATCTCACGGCGGCAAAGCGGTGATGCAGCACATTGAGATGGCGCAGTCCGAGTTCGTCCACAAGGTCCTTGGCCACAACCACGGCCGCCAGTACAGCGGGGAAAAGCAACGGCGCGGTCTTGTTTCCGGCGGAGGTGAACATGGCCGCTATGGTGTCGGCCGCTTTTCCAACCGAGGGCTGCAGGAAGAACACCCATGCCAGCGTCACTACCGCGAAGGTTAACAGTATTTTAAGAACTTTGAGCCAGCGGCGTTTGGGCGCCACTTTGTTCCAGCCGAAGTGTTTCTCCACGGCCTGCACGCCGCCGTGGATGCCGCCCCACAGCAGGAACGTCCAGTTGGCGCCGTGCCACAGGCCGCTCACAAGGAACGTCACCATTATATTGAAATAGTTGCGCCACTTGCCGCAGCGGCTCCCTCCCAACGGAAAGTAGATGTGTTCCTTTAGCCAGGTGGAGAGGGAACGGTGCCATCGGTGCCAGAACTCCGTTATGGAGGAGGAGAAATAGGGACGGTCGAAATTGTTTACCAGCTCGAAGCCGAGCAGCTGCCCTATGCCGAGCGCCATGAAGGAGTAACCGGCAAAGTCGCAGTAAATCTGCATGGAATATAGGATTACGGAGAGCGTCACGGTTGCGGAAGTGTACTGCGCGCTGTGGGCTAACGGAGAAGAGATGGCGTCGCCGATATTATCGGCCACCACCACTTTCATGAACATTCCCCACAGCAGCCATTTCAGGCCCTGCGTGGCACGGTCGGCGTCGAAGGCCCGCTCCCCCTTTATCTGCGGCATGAGGTCACCGGCCTTGCTTATCGGTCCGGAGGCTATCTGCGGGAAGAAGGAGACGAACAGCATATAGTCGGCCAAGTTGCGCTCGACCTCTGCCTTCCCGTTGGCCACGTCCAGGAAGTAGCCGATGGCCTGCAGCGTGAAGAAGCTTATTCCCAGCGGGATGGCATAATTAAGACCGGGCAGTTTACCGTCTATCCCCATCGCCGACATGGCCGAAGTTATGTTCGAGCTTATGAAATTATAATACTTGAAGCCGAGCAACGGAATCAGCGCGATGACCACCGTCACGGCCACCAGCACCTTCCGCTTGCCGAAACGGCGCACCGCCAGCGCCCCGAGATATGTGGCCAGCGTAACGCCGGCCAACGCGAGTGTCAGCGTGTGGTTATAATACCAGAAAATACCGTAAGAAACCACCAGCAGGAAGAGGTTCGCCACCCGGGTGCGCCGCCGCGCCGACAGCGAATTTATGGCAATTATTATGACAAAAATTATTGGAAAAATCCAGATAAAATCGAAAGAATTGACTATCATCTCAGGAAAGGTAAGTTCGTTTAACGCGTACGCTTATCGGTGTGCAAAATTAGGTAATAATTCGGTACCGCGCAAATTCCGCGGCACTTTCGCGGCGGCAAAGGGGGCAAATTTGGCGTTTCACATTTTTATTGCTAATTTTGCGGCATGAAACATTTCGGCAAATCAACGGCCACACTCGTGGCACTACTTATTATAGTGACACTCGCCTCCTGCGGCGAGAAGAAGTTTAAAATCGACGGCGACGTGCAGGGCGCCGACGGTCAGTCGCTCGTCATAGAAAAGGCCACCTCCTCGGGCTCATGGCTGGCGATGGACTCCACGCGCACCGACGGCAGCGGCCGTTTCTCCCTCAGCGTCCCGGCCCCCGGCGCCCCGGAAATCTTCCGTCTCCGCTCCGGCGACCGCTACTTCTACTTCCCCGTAGACTCCACCGAGAACATCACCCTCCACGCCGATGGCCGCGGATACACCCTCGACGGCTCCGCCAACGCCCGCTCACTCTCCTCTTTCGAGACGCAACTCGCCGCCCTCCCCGCGACAGCCGACGAGGCCGCGCTCGCCGCTTTCAAGAAGAAAGTTTTCGCTGAAATCATCGCCCCGGGACACGGCAACATCGTCAGCTATTACGTGCTGACAAAGACACGCGACGGCAAGCCGCTCTACGACCCCAAGAACCCCGACGACATGAAATACTTCGCCGCCGTGGCCACCGCCTACGAGCAGTACCGTCCCGACGACCCGCGCGCCGCCATGCTGAAGAACATCGCCCTCGAAGCGCAGCGCAACGCCGCCAAGGCAAAAGGAAAGAAAACCGTGCTGAAGGCGCAGCAGATTGAGTTTTTCGACATAACGCTGCCAGACGTGGACGGGCGCGAGCGTTCGCTCTCCGAAGTGGTGGGGAAAGGGAAACCCGCCATCCTCGTCTTCACCTCCATGACGGCGAAGTTCGCTCCGGACTACAACGTGAGACTCCAGGCGCTGGCCGACCGCGCCAACATCTATATGGTGAGCTACGACGCCGACCGCTACGACTGGCGCCGCGCAGCGCAGAACCTCCCCTGGGTCAACGTCTTCGACGAAAACGGACCGCAGTCTGAAATCCTCGGAAAATACAATGTGACCCAGATACCGGTGGCATTCGTCTTCAACGCCGCCGGCGAGCTCACAGACCGTGTGGCAGACCCCGCGCAATTAGCCTCAAAAATATAAACCTGACATAACAAACCCCTCCATCTCTTTAACGCCCTGAAAGACAAGACAATGACCAAGCAACTGATTCTAAGTGCACTGGCCCTCGCGTCCGTTTGCGGCGCCGCGCAGGCCGAAGACAAACTCACCGTGACCCCGATGGGACGTGTGCTTATGGACGGCGCCCTTTACGCCTCGCCCGACAAAGAAAACTTCAAGGACGGCGTCGGCGTCCCCGACGTGCGCCTCGGCCTCAAGGCCACATACGGCAAATGGGACGCCCGCATCGACGTCGGCTACGCCTACGGCAAAGTGGGTCTCAAGGATATTTACGTGCAGTATAATTTCGACGACGAGAACGCTCTGCTCGGCGGCTCCTTCATCCACCAGTACGGCCTTATGACAGCCTACAGCTCCTCGTGGAAACCCTGCTTCGACGACCCCATAGTCAACTCCTCGTTCATGGCCGACCGCCACCTCGGCATCGAGTACATACACAGCGGGAAAAAGTTCTTCGCCTCGGCGTCGGCACACGTGGAGCCGCAGTCCATAATCCTCACCCCCAACCAGACCAACCACCAGGGCTACGGCTTCCTGACACGCCTCGTCTGCCGCCCCGCCACCGAGCCGGGACGCATCTTCCAGGTCGGAATCTCCGGCGGTTTCCTCACCCCGCAGAACGATGGCGAAGGACGCCACAACGTCTTTTCTCTGGGCTCCAACTTCCCCACATCGGTCGACAAAGTTTCGGCCGTCAATGCCGAGATGGGCAACGCCATGAACCAGTGGAAATTCTCCCCCGAACTGATGGTGGCCTACGGTCCCGTGGCTCTCGAAGCGCAGTATTACTTCAATCGCGTGAACATGCGCCACGACCTGCACAACTTCACCGGCATGGGCGCCTACGGCATGCTGCGCGGGCTGCTCTCCGGCGGCGACTACAAATATTCGGCCAAAGACGCCCGCATAGCCGAGCCCGGCAAAGGCACCTTCGAGCTGGTGCTCCTCTATAACTACACCAAACTGTCGGACCGCAAAGCAGGCGTGGCCCGGGTCCGCGACCACGAAATATGCGGCATCTACGGCGGCGACGCCAACTCCCTCTCCGCCACGCTCAACTACTACATCAACAAATACATGACGGCGCGCCTCAACTACACCTACACGCACACCTTCAACGGCGCCCCGCTATGCACCGACTTCAACGGCTTCCAGGCCCGCTTCCAGATTCTCTTCTGACAACCCGGAAACACCGAAGACAGCACGAAACACCCCATATCGGCAAGCGGCGGAGCCACCTTCCCGCCGCTTGCCGATATATGTAGATTTCTGCCACCGAATCCCGATAACCCGAAGAAACAGGAGATTCCCGGGGTTCTCGAGATTAATCCCAATCATTCTTGATTAATCCTGATTAATCGGGAGTTAGCTTGATTAAGCTGGTTAGAGGGGTTAGAGCGACTTTCCGGCGGGATGTCTTTTCCCGGCCCGAGCGGGGTCAGTGGGTGTCCCAGGGCATTATGGTGCGGGCGGGGGCAGGCTCGGCCGGGGCGGCGTCGGAGAGGCGCTCGCGCAGTGCGCCGCCGGGCGTCGGGTATGTCTCGGGGTAGAGCATCAGGGGGCGCTCCATGCTCCATCCGCGCGAGAGGTTGCGCACGTACAGGCGGCACAGACCGCGGTAGCGCCGCGTATGCGCCCGGAGTTCGCCCAGCAGCTCCGTGAAGTCGGAAACCTTCTCTATCATGAATTCAAGTATCTTCTGTCCGTTCAGCGACAGGCGCGCGTAGATGCGGTCGCCGTATTTCATCGTGGGTCGTTTATTCATAATTTTGTCCTCCTGATTATGTTTACGGTGCAAAGTTAGCGCGTTTGAGTGCCATGTATTTGCACAGCGACATTAAATAATGTTATAAGTAACTGAAATCAGGGCTACGTGGGCGGTCTGCGTCAAAATAATGAAAAAAAATTTGCAACCGGGGTTTAAAAGCAGTATCTTTGCGGAGAATTTTAAGAATTACGAAAACAGCCGGCCCGCCGAGAGCGCTTTGCGGGCCGAAACAAGGTGCGGCCACTGCGCTACGGCCGTCCCTTCGGAACGTTTAGCGAAGAAAACAATAAAGATTTATGTTTAAAGAAATTAAGAAAACCATCAGCCTCCCCGATGGACGCGAAATCACCATCGCCACAGGCAAGCTTGCCAAGCAGGCTGATGGAGCGGTAGAAGTAAGAATGGGCAACACCATGTTGCTCGCCACAGTTTGTTCTGCAAAGGAAGCCGGCGAAGGTGTCGACTTCATGCCCCTGACAGTTGAATACAAGGAGAAATATGCCTCCATAGGCCGCTATCCCGGCGGTTTCCTCAAGCGCGAAGGCCGCGCCTCCGACTATGAAATATTGACTTCACGACTCGTTGACCGCGTGCTCCGTCCCCTTTTCCCGGACAATTACCACGCCGACACTTTCGTCAACGTGACTCTATATTCGGCTGACGAGAACGACGCTCCCGACGCACTGGCCGGCATTGCCGCTTCGGCAGCGCTCACTTGCAGCGACATCCCCTTCAACGGACCCATCTCCGAAGTGCGCGTGGCACGCGTGGACGGCCAGTGGGTCATCAACCCCACGTTCGACCAGATGGAACGCGCCGACATCGAACTGATGGTGGGCGCTACCTACGACAACATCATGATGGTGGAGGGCGAAATGGACGAGGTTTCCGAAGCCGACCTGCTCGAAGCCCTCAAGGTGGCCCATGCCGAAATCAAGAAACACTGCCAGGCCCAGATGGAACTCATGAAAGAGGCCGGCAAAGAAACCAAACGCGAATACAACCACGAGATTAACGACGACGAGCTGCGTGCCGACGTCCGCGCGAAATGCTACGACAAGGCTTACGCCATAGCCCACGCCGGCAGCGCCGACAAGCACTGGCGCAACGAGAGCTTCGACGCAATCTGCCAGGAATACATCGACGCCCTCCCCGAAATGACCGCGGAGCAGCTTGAGAAATATACCCCCGAGCAGCGCGAAGCCATGGTGAAACGCTACTACCACGACGTGGAGAAAGAGGCCATGCGCCGCTGCGTGCTCGACGAGGGAATCCGTCTCGACGGCCGCAAGACCACCGAAATCCGCCCCATCTGGTGCGAGGTGGACTACCTCCCCGGCCCCCACGGAGCCGCCATCTTCACACGCGGCGAGACACAGGCGCTCGTTACCTGCACGCTGGGCACCACCCTCGACGAGAAGATAATCGACGACGTTCTCAACCAGAGCAAGGAACGCTTCCTGCTCCACTACAACTTCCCGCCCTTCTCCACCGGCGAGGCACGCCCGCAGCGCGGCGTGGGACGCCGCGAGATCGGCCACGGCAACCTGGCGCACCGCGCCCTTAAGCGCATGTTCCCAGACGGGTTCCCCTACACCTGCCGCATAGTCAGCGACATCCTGGAGTCCAACGGCTCCTCGTCCATGGCCACCGTCTGCGGCGGCACGCTGGCCCTGCTCGACGCCGGCGTCAAGATGAAACGCCCCGTAGCCGGCGTGGCCATGGGCCTCATCTCCGACGAAGGCAACGTGAAGTATGCTGTGCTCTCCGACATCCTCGGCGACGAAGACCACCTCGGCGACATGGACTTCAAGGTGACCGGCACCGAGAAGGGCATCACCGCCACACAGATGGACATCAAGTGCGACGGCCTGTCGTATGACGTCCTCGAGCAGGCTCTTGAACAGGCACGCCAGGGACGTATGCACATCCTCGGCATCATCAAGGAGACAATCCCCGAGGCACGCGAGGACTACAAGCCGCACGTACCGCGCCTCGTCACCATCGAGATACCGAAAGAGATGATCGGCGCCGTCATCGGTCCGCAAGGCAAAGTAATCCAGGGTATCCAGGAAGAGACCGGCACCACCATCTCCATCGAGGAAGACGAGAAGACCGGCATCGGCCACGTGGAAATCGCATCGAAGGACAAGGAGGGCATCGAAGCCGCCCTGCGCCGCATCAAGGCCATCACCGCGCAGCCCGAAGAGGGCGAGGTTTACGAAGGCACCGTGCGCTCCATACTCGACTTCGGCGCTTTCGTGGAATTCATGCCCGGCCGCGACGGCCTGCTCCACATCTCCGAAATCTCATGGGACCGCCTCGACAACATGGAGGCTTCCGGCCTCAAAGAGGGCGACAAAGTGCGCGTCAAACTCATCGAGATTGACAAGAAGACGGGCAAGTTCCGCCTCTCGATGCGCGTGCTGACGCCGAAGCCCGAAGGCTACGTGGAACGCTCGGAGCGTCCCCGCGGACGCCGTGACGGCGCTCCCCGCCGCGAAGGAGGCCCGCGTCGCGAAGGCCGCCGCGAAGGACAGCCCCGCCGAGAACGCCGCAACAACAACGAAGACTAACCCCGACGGCCACTGACGCCCGGCGTCAGACCCGCCACGCATAAAGAAGCGAGAAGCCCTGCCTTCCCGCTTCTTTTTTGCATCCTTACATGACACACCACGCGCTTACAATCCTGACAGCCAAGGGTCTTACCTTTCATATTTGCAATTCACGAATCAGCAACACAGATATTTAGCAGAGAATGTTTTGCGGAATCAGAAAGAATTACTAACTTTGCGGCGGATTTGGTGACCGAAGGGGTCCGCTGCGGCTCCGGAAGTTGAAAAGGGAATCAGGTGAGAGTCCTGAGCAATCCCGTTGTCGTAATCCCCACTGCCGGGAGCCTCCGCTCCCTGCAAGATGGAACGGTCATTATCACATTGTGTGCCGCCACAGGCACATGAGAAGTGGGCCGTCTCCGGGGTAAGCCGAAAGACCTGCCAATTCCGTGCCACAAGCCATCTTGCGAGGACGAGATGCGGCAGACCCGGAACACCGGCTTACCCCAAAACACCTCACTCCCTATGCAGGGAGGTCATTTCCTACTTCGGAGTTTCGCCGTTTCCGCTACCGCATATTTTCTCACCGCTCCAAGTTCAGCCTGTGGCCCCGGCCATGGGATTTTTTATTTAACGACCTTTAAATAAAACATTTATGAACAAATTACTTACTCTTTTAGCCGGAGCGGCAATGATACTTCCGGCAATGGCGGCTCCGCGCACAATCCAGGGGCAGCCCTATGCGCAGACTCGCGCGGACTTCGAGTACCAGGATCCTTATCCCATCACGCCCGGCAACCTTAATTTCGACGACATTAAAGTATGGGTCGGCGAAGGTGAGAACAAGTGCGCCTTCGTCATCCAGTTTTCGCCGACGGATGCCCGTTACGCATACGTGATAGGCTACAAATGGGACGGTGACGCTTACGGCGTGGACCTTGTGAAAGACGTGGTGAAAGCCTATCCGCGCCTCTACGGCGCATGGACCGACGGCGGCACCTACGGCACCACAATCAACGGGTTCGGCTGGGACCCGGCAATGGACGGCAACTTCACCGTAACCCTCGCTAACGGTACCATCGAAACGCCTGATGGGCAAGGCGTATTCTCAGCTTCGGCGGCATCTTACGACGGCGCACATGCCACCAATGACGGCGACTGGTGGGAAGGAGGCTGGTACGATGGCTATTGGTCGTACTGGACCATGGAACAAGGCGACACCTCGATGGGCTACTCCCCGGTGGGCGCTTCGAGCCGCAAGCTTACAAACGGATGCGTGGAGGGATGGATGTTCGCCGCCAATATGCAGACTTCCGACTGGAAAACCTGGGTGGCCGCCGTTTCTGCCGACCAGATCGACCCCGTGCTTGTGACGGAAGTTGACCCCGACGCTCCCACGGGCATCGACGGCATTGACGCCGACAATGACCGCGAAGCCGTCTACTACAATATGCAGGGTATAAAAATCGATAATCCCACGCACGGCCTCTACATCAGGGTCTGCAACGGGAAATCCACTAAGGTAATTCTTTAAGGTTACATATTTCGCAAATATCCATAGGAAGGGGGCTGCCGAAGTTCCCTTCCTTTTTTATACTCACTTCAAGGTAATTTCAGCGGATTCCGGGTACGGGAATGCGGTTGTTTCGGAAAAATTTACTATATTTGCGGCGCAAAACCAACCGGATAACAGATTTATGGATAAAAAGAACAACGCAAAAGGAGGCGCGGCGCGTCCCGCCAATCGGCGGTGGGCGCACGTGGCGTCGCTGCTGACGGCTTTCTGCATCCTCTTTTCGCTGGCTTTCGCGGTCAACGGCCGCGTCTTCGGCAACGCACCGCAGGAGGCACCCGCCCCGGCCGACGACCCCGTGGCACGCGTGCTCCCCGACGGGGCGGTGGTCATCAACACCACCACGCTGGGTTCCGACGTGCAGGGCTACGCCGGCACCGTGCCCCTGGAAGTGACCTTCCGCGACGGGGTGATTGAGGATGTGAAGGCGCTTGACAATGTGGAGACGCCCTCCTTCTTCGAGCGCGCCTGGAACGGCCTGAAGCTCGTGTGGAGCGACGAAGAGGCCGCTTCGGTGGCGAAACGCGACATCGACGCCGTCTCCGGAGCCACTTACTCCTCGCAGGCCATCATCGAGAACCTGCGCCGCGCCGTGAACTACTACATGGAGCACTACCAGCACACCGAGGCTGCCGCCAATGCCGGGACATCCGGCCTTGGCGCCGCCTGGTGGGGCGCCCTGCTCGTGGCGCTTGCCTCGGCAATCCTTCCCTTCTTTATCCATAACCGGATGTACCGCTTCATCCAGTTGGTCCTCAATGTGGGCGTCCTCGGTTTCTGGACCGGCACTTTCCTCTCCTACACCTCGTTCCTTTCGGTGTTTTCCAATCCGGTGCGCCTGGCCATGCTGCCGACCATGATACTGCTGGTGACGGCCTTCATAGTGCCGCTCTTCGGCGCCGGCAACCGCTACTGCACCTGGACCTGCCCCTTCGGCTCTATGCAGATGCTGGCCGGAATGGCCGTCAAGCACAAGCCTCATATCGGGCACCGCACCGTCATGGCGCTCACGTGGGTGCGCCGCGGTTTATGGACCGTGCTCATGCTCCTGACATGGACCGGAGTCTTCTCCGAATGGATTGACTACGAGATTTTTACCGCCTTCCTCGTGTCATCCGTACCGACGTTCATGCTCATCATAGCCGGGGCCTTCGTGCTCCTCTCCTTCGTGGTGGAACGGCCGTTCTGCCGCTTCGTATGCCCCACGGGCACCATCATCAACATTTCAGAAATAAACTACTGACAACCCGATATGAAGAAATCGAATATACTCAACATCATTCTCGGCCTCGCCGTGCTGGCCCTGGCATGGCGCGTGGCCGTGAAAGAGGATAAAAACACCACAGGCACCGGCTTCCATGCGGCCACTACAACAGCTCCCGCAGCGACCGACACGGCCTCGGACTCCAATCCCGCGCTGCAGAACATAATGACGCGCCACAGTGTGCGCCAGTTTACAGACAAAAAGCTGACCGACGACCAGCTCACCACATTGGTGAAGGCCGGCATGGCCGCACCCACTGCCATGGACAAGCGCCCGTGGTCGTTCCAGACAGTCACCGACCCCGAGCTGCTCTCCATGCTTTCGGAGGCCGCTCCAGGCACCAAACACGTGGCCGGAGCTGCCGCCGCCATCATAGTGTGTGGCGACAGTAATGACTTCATAGAAGGGGAGGGACGCGACTTCTGGATTCAGGACTGCTCCGCCGCCTCTGAAAACATTCTGCTCGCCGCCCATGCCATGGGGCTCGGAGCCGTCTGGTGCGGCATATACCCGCAGCAGGAGCGCGTCAGCAAAGTACGCGGAGACTTCGAGCTGGAAGAGAACCTTATCCCGCTGTGTGTCATAGCCGTAGGGTATCCCGCTCAGAAGGGTTCTCCCAAGGACAAGTGGAACCCCGACAAAATGCGCAAGCTGGAATAACCCACCGCGTGAAGCCGCTACCGTACCGACCCTTAACTTTACCGAACTTTACTCATCCGGACTTCAAATGATAAAAGACCTATTCGCCCGACTCTCGGAGTGGCTGGTGCTGAACGGCACGGAGCCCTCTGCCGTAGAGTGGGTTTCGACCCTGATTCTCTCCACCTTGATGCTGCTGGCCTTAGGGTTCCTCTACTGGCTGCTCTCGGCGCCCGGCGCCCGGGTGCTTAACTACTTCGTGGACAAGACCGAGACGGAGCTTGACGATATTTTCCTCTCGCCGAAAATAGTGGACGCCCTGTCCCTGCTGATAGTGGCGGCGATAGGTGTATGGCTGCTTCCTGCGTTATCGCAGTATTATCCCGAGGCACGAGTATGGACCGAACGCGGCGCCCGCGTGGCGCTGATTCTCGCGGGGGCACACGTGGCCTCGCTCGAGGTGCGGGCGCTCTGCATCTTCCTGCGGCGCGGCAACGACAAGCGCTCCGGGGTGCTCGTGCTCCGCAACGTGCTCAACACCGCCGTCTTTGCCATAGCCGCCATACTCTGCATAGCCTCACTCATGGGGAAGACGCCTATGTACGTACTCTCCGGAATCGGGGCAATGGCCGCAATCCTGATGCTTGTCTTCAAGGACTCCATCCTGGGGATGATGGCCGGCATACGCCTCTCGCTCAACGGCATGCTGAAGGAGCACGACTGGATTTCCGTGCCCACGCGCGGTGCCGACGGCCGTGTGGAAGACGTCTCGCTGACCGCCGTCAAGGTCCGCAACTGGGACAAGAGCATCGCCCTGATACCGCCCCACTCCCTCGTTTCCGAAGGGTTCATAAACCGCGAGCGGATGCTCGACCTCGGGGTGCGCCAGCTGAAACGCTCCATAAACATCGATATCCATTCCGTGCGGCACATCACTCAGCGCGAGGCCGAAAAGTTTGCAACCGAACCGTGGTACCCCGCCGGGCTGCAAGGGGAACAGCCTGTCAACCTGATGCTCTTCCGCCGCTGGCTGCGCCACACTTTGCTCTCACATCCGCGCCGCGCCGAAAAGCAGAAAAAGCATCCGCTGCAAGTCATGGCGCGCGAGCTACCCGCCACTCCCGAAGGAATCCCCGTGGAGATGTTCCTCTTCATCCATTGCCCGGACTGGGAGGAGTTCGAGGAGCTGCAGGCCGACCTCATGGACCGCATCCTGGCATCGCTCCACCGTTTCGGGCTGCGCGCACACCAGTCGCCCAGCGGCGCCGACCTCCGCTCCATCAGCACCGAAGTCTCACTTAACCCGGCATTGCAATGAACAGCAATAAAATGAACTGGGACCGCCTCATCAGCGACCGCCGGCTCGGCCTGGAGCACATCGCCACCGGCGCCGAAAACCTGCGCAGCGACTTCCAGCGCGACTATGACCGCCTCATCTTCTCCTCCCCCTTCCGCCGCTTGCAGAACAAAACGCAGGTGTTCCCGCTGCCCGGTTCAATCTTCGTGCACAACCGCCTGACCCACAGCCTCGAAGTGGCCTCCGTAGGGCGTTCGCTGGCCAACGAGGTGGCCACCCGTCTGCTGCCGAAATATTCAGGCACCGACACGGCGCGGCTGCTGCGCCACGTGGGCGACATCGTGGCCACCGCCTGCCTGGCCCACGACCTCGGCAACCCGCCCTTCGGCCATTCGGGCGAGAAGACCATCTCCACCTATTTCAGCGAAAACCGCGGCGCGAGGTTGCGTCCGTTGCTCAGCGAACAGCAATGGGCGGACTTCACCAACTTCGAGGGGAACGCCAACTCTTTCCGCCTGCTCACCCACAAGTTCTGCGGGCGTCGCGACGGCGGGTATGCCATGACCTATTCCTCGCTGGCCGCAACGGTGAAGTACCCCTTCTCCTCGCTACACGCCGGGGAGCACGGCAAGTTCGGGTTCTTCGCCTCCGAAGAGGAGATATACCGCCGAATCGCCTCACACCTCGGCATCATCAGCCGTCCGGACGGCACCTTCGCACGCCATCCCCTCTGCTTCCTGATGGAAGCCGCCGACGACATCTGTTATCAGATTATGGACATCGAGGACGCACACAAACTCAAAATCCTCGGCACCGACGAGGTGAAGCGCCTCTTTCTCGGCTACCTCGGCGAGGAGGAACGCGACCATTCGCGCCGGTCGATGAAGCGGCTCGACGACCCGCACGAGCAGATAGGCTACCTGCGCTCCAAAATCATAGGACGCCTCGTAAAAGCCTGCGCCGAAGTCTTCGTCGCCGACGAGGAGGAGATACTCGCGGGCGAGTTCCGCGGCTCTTTGGTAGACCGCACTCCGCTGGCCGAGGCCTACTCCGAATGTTCGCGCACGGCATGGGCCAAGATTTACTGCGCCGAGTCGGTGGTCGACGTGGAGATAGCCGGCAACCGCATCATCTCCTATCTGCTTGAAACCCTGATAGACGCCGTGATGCATCCGGAGAAGAACTTCTCGCGCCTCATGCTCTCCAAGGTTCCGGAACAGTACGACGTGCACAACCCCGACATCTACACCAAGCTGCAAGGGGTGCTGGACCACATCTCCGGCATGACCGACGTCTACGCCCTGGACCTCTACCGGCGCCTCCGCGGCGACACCCTCCCCGCCGTCTGACCCCTCCGACAAGAGATACGCAAGACCTCACATAAAGCTTAGGAATAAGGAGCGCAGGTTTCCCTATGGAACGGAGGCATTCCTGCCTCCGCCCAAAGCCGCGCCGGCGGCTAACACACACCTCACGCGCTGACGCGACTTCAGGCGCGGGCAGGAATGCCCTCGTCCCACAGAGATACACAAATTGTCCCAAATGTCGGATGTTAAAAATTTTAACGAAGAGTGTCTACCGTGTCTACCCATTTTTGCCCTATAATTTCCTATGATACATATATACCCTCCCTTACCCCCCTTATACCCCCCTTATGGGTATATATTTACTCTCATATAGGTTTTACCCAATTAAGGGTAGACACGGTAGACACTCTGTGCAAACAACTGTGTTACAGAATAATATCTGTCTACCGTACCCCTTTGAGGGTAGCCAAAATGGGTAGCCACGGTAGCCACTTTTGGCTACCCTTACGTAAAAATGGCTACCGTCACACGCAGACGGTAGCCACACGGTAGACACCTTAAAATTGTTCTAAAAGTCGGATTTAAGCAGATTGCAAGTATATGGTCTTACATAAAGGACCATCCTTACTCCGGCTGTCAGAGCACGTCTTTGCAACGGTTGGAGGTCTTTTGGAATCTGGCTTTCTGCTCGGGGGTCATGTCTTTTTCCATTCCTTTGAGCTGGCTGTGGAGACGGGCAAAAGGAGCGAAGAATGTATCGTAGGCCATGCGTCCGGCGGGGGGAATAAACTGTCCGCCGCTATAGAAACCGCTGCGTATGTCGTTGCCTAAGGATTCATATTTGCTCAGGAGACCGTCGATTTTCTTGCCGGAAGCGGCGGCTTTCTCTGCTTTGGCTATGGAGTCGGCTTTGGCTGCGGAATCAGCTTTTGCCATCGAGTCAGCCTTTGCTATCGAGTCCAGCCGGGCCAGCGAATCGGCGCGGGCTATGGAGTCTGCTTGTTCCTGAGTCTGTCCGGATGCGGCGGAATCGTTTCCTGCCGACTTGTTGCCGCCACAGGCAGTTACGGCCAACGTCATGGCTACGGCCGCTGAAAGATAAAATAGTTTCCTCATTTGGATAGTTGATAAATTGTTAATGATGTTGTCGGGAGAGAAATTCGTTTACAAGGGTTTCAGCCGCGTGGAGCGAGGTCAGTTGCGGGGCGTAGGCTACGCAGTTGGCTACGTACCGGGCGTTGTTGCCGGTTATTTCGAGAAGTTCGTCGAGACCCCAATTGTCTTTCACTATGCCGAGATTGTGTTGCGCTACGGTGCGGGCGGAGTTGGGGACGGTGTTGGTCAGCACCGGGGTCCCGCAGACTATGGACTCGGGAATGGAAACGACGTTAAGGTCGCGCGAAGTGGCAATGAGCGAGGCTTTTGCACGCGAAAGGTGCTCCACCATCTCGCTGTGCGGCGTGAAGCCGAAGAAGGTCACGCGGTCTTCGATGCCTGCCTTGCGCACCTGCTGTTTCAATTCCTGCTCCAGCGGTCCCCGCCCGAATATCTTCAATACGTAATTGCAGCCGGCCGGATGCCGGACGAACTGCGCGAACGCCGCGATGATACGGTCCACGTTCTTGCGCTTGATAAGCTGTGCTACGACGGCCAGCGAGTCGGTCTTTTCGCTGCACGTGACGAAGCGGTCGGCGTTTATGCCGTGGTCCACTATCTTGTCGGAAGTGTTTTTGTGGTATTGCGACACGAAATCGCGGGCGGCTTCGGAGCGTGCCACCACCAGCGGGCGCCGCATCAGCGGACGCGCCAGGAAGTTGTACCAGAATCGCGACGGGAGCCGGTGGAACTTGGCGGGATGCACCGACAGTTCTTGCCATATCACCGTCTTCTCGGGAGCTATGAGTGCGGCGTAAAGGCTCGGGAAACTGAACAGTTCGCTGGAAATTATTACGTCATATCCGGCGGCATTGCGCTTCAGGAACCGCTTGAGTTCCGGAGAACAAGGCAATGCCGTGGGTGGGAACAGGCGGGTGAACGCCGAGCGGAAGAACCGGATGCCGAAAGGATACTCTTCCTCCTTGACAGGACGGTATTCCTCTGCCGCGCAGAGCGTCACCTCGTGTCCCGACTGCCGGAACCCCAGACACATATTGTACATCATAGTATCCTTTAGGGAATCGACCTTAGGGATGACACCGCCATCGGGCGTGAACATAATGGAGTTGAGTATCAGTATCTTCATTCGACTTTTCAGTTCGCCGGAAGGGTGACCGCACAACGCCGGTCGCCCGGTTAAAACGAAAGGCTACCGTCAAAAAAGTCGGCAGCCGGTAAAAATTATAGTACAGGAAGTGGGACTCGAACCCACACAGCCGGTAAAGGCCAGGGGATTTTAAGTCCCCCGTGTCTACCATTCCACCATTCCTGCGGACCTCCGGCACCGCGGTAGAAAGGTGCCTGATTCCATTTTCGCAGCAAAGTTAATAAATTTTTTTGGAATTGCCTTATTCCCGGACCTAAATTTTGTCATTTTCCTCATTTTTCTCCTCCACGGTGTCGTTGCGGAGCCGCTTCTTGAGGCCGTGAAAAGAAATCAGAGTCGCCGCCGCGGCCAGAACCGCCATCAGCGAGTATGACGCCACTTCATGGGGGATAACTGATACCCATAGCGCCGCCGATGCGAAAGTCACCGACAGTATAATGCACCCCAAAGCCTTCCCCGAAAAGAGATAACCGTAGAGCGAGCGGTTCACCACCGTGTATATCAGCAGACACAAGAGATTGTCGATGAGCGTTGCCACACCGAGTCCCATAATGCCCCCGAAATGGTAGCCCAGCACCAGAAGGCCCAGCAACTGCACGTTTCCCCAGACGGCTTCGAGCCAGAAGAACACTTTCTTATTGTCTTTGGCCAGCGTAACGTAGCCTAACGGTATCATGGCGGTACGCAAAGCCAGCGCCACAGCGAGGACGCGCAGCAGCGGGACTATGGGAAGATAAGCGGTGGTCAGCAGCAGACGCACCACCAGCGGCGCGAATAGGATGAACAGCACCGAGAGAGGCATGATCAGCAGCGATGAAATCTCGGTCTGCCGGTCCACCACCGTCGAGAAGTCCTCTCCCGTCTTGGCCAGCGCCGTGAGCCGCGGGAGATAATCCATGGCCAGCGCGGCGAAGACTACGGCGGCAAACTGGTTGGTAAGCGAATTGGCGCCTTGCCACAAGCCGAGATGGTCCAGCGACCCGTATGTGCGGATGAAAATGTTTACGAGGTACTGCACGATGCTGCCTATGGTATCCCCGACCATGAGGATAAGCCCCATCAGCAGCAACGCCTTGATGAAGGAGCGGTGCTCGCGCCACACGAACTTAAGCCCGGCGGTGGAGACGTGACGCCGCACCGACACGGTGTAGAAGACGGCCATCACCACGGCGTATGCCAGCATGGCGGGCACGATTCCGTCGTAGCCCCAGAGCCAATAGAGCGGCACGCCGATGCAAAGCCCCGTCAGCGAACCGACGAGGGTGGCCGCAGACAGCGTCTTGACTTTATGAAGGCCCTGAAGGACAGACATTTCCCCCTCCCACACTATGGTGAGGAAGACGACTGCGCCAAGCAGTAGGATTTGGTATGTATAGGTTTCGTTGCCGAAGGTGAGGCGGCTTATCTGCGAGGCGAAGAGCAGACACACCAGCAGCCCGGCGGTGGCGGTGAAGGCCAGCAGACGGCGTATGGCGAGCACTGTCGAGGCGAGCGACTGCGGGTCCTTGGCGGCCGCCACATCCTTGACTATGGCAAGGTTCAGTCCCAGCGACGCCACTTTGCGCACCGAGTCGGAGGTAGAGTTGAACAGCGCCGCGAGACCCATCCCCTCCGGACCGAGGAACATGGCCACGAACTTGCCGCGGATTATCCCGATAAGCATCTGGAATACCCTTACGCCGCCGAAGATTGTGTTCGACTTGAGGATGCTGCGGTAGCTGTTATCTTTTTTTGAAGTGGCCATAAGTTCGGAAAATGAGGGAAGCCGCCCGCAGTCCCAGGCGCAGCGCGGCTATGTGTTTCCGGGAAACAAGGTGCCTGATGCGGTGCGGGCGCACTTGGGTTCGCAGAGCGGCAACCGTCTTCAAGTCTGGCCACGGCAGGTAAAGCATATCTATCACCGACACGAATAGAGCAGCTTCGGCCCTTAGGGCGGCTTCGGAGTCCATGCCGTGGCGCCCGCGCATATATTCCAGCACCGCAGCGTTGGTCAACGCCACAGACTCCACCACTTTCGGGGAATGGGTCACCGATCCGGGGGTGTCACGATACCAGTATCGTGCCGGAATCCATGCCACCGACACGGCATTGTCGAGTAGAATACGTGTCAGGGCTTCGTCGAGATTGCGCGCCCCCGACGCCGGAAGCAGTTTTTCGGTCTTCAGGTAGAGTGCCTTGGGACAGAGTGCCGCGATGAACGCTATTTTCCAATGCCCGATGGTCAGCAAAGCAGCCTCCATGCCTTTCATCACCCTCTCCAGAGGAAACGATGATGCCGGCACAACGAATTGAGGGCGACCTCCCGGAACCCCTGTAAACCTTGCCATAACGGGGAGGACAATCTCGACGCCGGTCTTTTCGCGGCGGCGCAACGCCTGTTCCACCAAGTCGGTATCAAGCACATCGTCGGCATCCACACACATCACGAGGTCGGCCTTGGCGGCGTGCACGGCGGCGAGACGCGGTTCCAGACAACGCCCGGAATTACACGGCATCCTGACAGAGCGGATGCGACAGTCGCGCTCTTCATAAGTTCTGATTATCTCCGCTGTTCCGTCGGTGGAGCCGTCGTCGGCTATTATCAGTTCCCAGTCGGAGAATGTCTGCGCGAGGATGCTTTCAATGGCATCGGGCAGATATTTCTCGGCGTTATAGGCCGGCATTGCTATGGAAACTGTCGGGGTGGTCGTCATAATGGTCACAGTGTCAGAAGGTAGCGGGAGTATATGGTGGCGGTTGCGCCGTAAGAGCTTTTCTGGCGCAGGAGGCCGGCGTTCAGAACCAGGCCTCCCTCTTCGTTGGAGGTGCCGAAGTCGAAGTAGCGGTGCGTCGCCGAGTAGAGTTCTATCAGATGATGGAAAAGCGGTGTCAGGAGGTTCAGCTTCCGTCCGCACGGCGTGGTGGCAATGTACTGGGCGTGCGCCACGGTGTCGGTGAGATACATGCACACTCCGGCCTGTGGCTCGCCGTCGAGCGACGCGGTGAAGAGGCGTATGTTCTGCGGGAAACGGTCGCGGAGCAGCGTCAATTCTGCCAAGCTGTGCACCGGCGCCACGGCGTGACGCTCGCGCAGGCACTCTTCGAGCAGACGGTGGAATGCCGGCACATCGCCGGTCTCCCCTATTACGGGGCCGAGCGCATCGGCCTTGCGCAGGTGGCGCCGCATCAGGGTGTTGAACGTGCCCGGGTCGCGGTAGTCGATGGTCGAAGACACCTGTGCGCCGCTCGGCGTGGCGCCTAAGCGGTAGAGGGCGTATAGGTCTTCCTGCGAGGGGCGCCGCGCGTAAATCCAGGGCAATGGTTTGTAGTCGACGGCCTTGATGCCGTGGTTCCGGCAATAAGCGGCGGCGGCGTGGAAAAGGGAAAGCACATCTTCGGCGTCGAGATGTTTTTCAGGAAGAATCCATCCCCCGTAGGTCAGTCCGCTGTGGCTGTGGAGCACGCCGTCGTCCGTAAGGTTTGCCGGCAGCAGGGCCAGGAGTCGTCCGCGGCGCCGCGCCATTAGCGAGCGGTCACGGAAACGGTCGGAGTGATAATCCATGTACCCGCGCCGGAAGAGGAAGACGGAGTTGCGCGCCGCCAGGGCGAAGGCATCCCATTCCTCCCTGTGCACGGGAGCGTAAGCTTCTATCTCCCAACCGTATGTATCTACAAGTCCAGCCATTCCTTCGGATTCAGTTTAGTTCGTCTTTTCCACACCTCGAAGTGCAGTATCCCTTTGCGCGGGTTTTGCGGATATTCGGTGAGTTTGCCCAGTTTCTTCCCCTCCTTCACCTTGTCGCCTTTCTTGACATCGGGTTCTCGGAGATGGGCGTAGACCGTGTAATAGCCGCCGTCGTGGCTGATTATGACCACGTAGCGGTAGCCGGGGATGAAGTAGACGGCGCTCACCTTACCGGCAGCCACGGCACGCGCCTGGGCGTTCTTGCCGGCAACGGCGTCGATGCCGGGATTGTCGATTTTCACCTTTCTCTGTCCCGGCCACGTCTGCTCGCCGAAGGAGCGCACCACCTCGAAGTCATTCCCGGTGACGGGCTGCGGCAGCGTCCCTTTCATCTCGGCAAAGGGGAGGCCTACATCCTTGCCGGGTTTCTTCTTGTCATCCTTCTTTTTTTTATCCTTTTTCCTGTCCTGTTTGCCATTGCCGCGCGGGGACTCCGCCTTTCGCTCGCCGCGCGGTTTGCGGCCGCGTGCCTTGGCATACTCCTCCGGCTCCGGGTCGCGCGGCGCGGCAAAAACCTCAGCCTCAGGAGCGAAGGCAAGCATAAAGGCCACGAAGGTCACGAGAAGCGGGCGCAGGTTCATAATATCAAATCAGATTTTTGAAGAAGTCGCGAAGCGACACCTGCCGGTAGTCCTTGTCTACCTTGGCGGGGGCCACGGGGCGTCCGTTGAAGTCCGGGTCCTTCACCGTAAGGCCGAAGTCGCGGTCCTTGGAGTTGCGCCGCACGCGCAGGGAAATCTCCGTTTCGTTCTTTTTGTACGTATATTCTGCCTCGGCCTGCTGACGGCAGTCGAGGGTGGTCACCAGGATATTGGAAGTGCGGCCGTCGGGCAGCGTGGTATAGCCGCAGTTCACCTCATACTCCACCGGCTGGCGCAGAGGCAGCACGAGCCACCCCTCCTCGCCGGGAACGGTGTAGAACTCGGCCTCGTCGCTGTTCTCCATCGAGAGTGTGCCGCTGTCGGGCAGGAAGATGCGCCCTAAGAAGATGTCCTGCAGGTCGCCGAGCGTCACGGGTAGGTCGGCCATCAGCGACGATATGTCTTGCATAACGTAGGTTTTCTTCACCTTGTTGACCAGGGTGAATTTCTTCTTGTCCACCTCCAGGGTCCCCACCTCCCCCATCAGCGGCACGCGTATGGAGAGCACGATGCGCTCCCCTTTTTTCATGTACATCTTGTAAGAAGGTGTCAGGAAGAGGCCGTCGATGCGGAGCTTGCCGGTGAGGGTCACCTGCTTCCACGGGGTATAGGTGCCGGTGATGGTCTCGGCGGCCATGACGGCGGAGTCGGCGGGTAGCAGGTGCGGCTCGGCCATCGGCTGGCCAGACGGCTTGGCGGCGGCTCCGATGGCTGTCAGCAGCATGGCCGCGATGACCGGTATTATGGTTCGCAATATTTTCATTATCTGTCAGTTAAATCTTATGCACCGGTGTCCGGTCACTCATAGAAGAAGGTCTTGTGGCGTATCTTCTTCTTCAGCAGTTCGCGCTGGCGGTCATCGAGGTCGTTGCTCTTCTTGTCGGCTTCGAGAGCCTTTTTCCAATAGGTGACGGCATCGTCGGGACGGCCGTTCATGAAGAGTATGTCGCCGTAGTGCATGTAGATGTCGGAATTTTCATATTCGCGTTCCTCGGCCTTCTCCACGGCGGCGCCCTGGTATTTCAGCGCCTCGGGATAATTGTGCTGCCTGAAGAGCACCCACGCGTAGGTGTCGAGCTGCGTGATGTTCTCCGGGTCGTTGTCCACGGTGCGCTTGCTCATCTCGGCGGCACGCTCCAGGTCTCCCCCGCTCTCGGCCAGGAAATAGGCGTAATTGTTGAGAGTCAACATGTTGTCGGGGAATATCTTCAGCGAATTGTCGTAGGCGCGGAACGCCGAGGTGGTGTCCTTAAGCTCGAAATAGACATCTCCCAGCGAGGTATAATAGCCGCTGACGGCCATCAGCCCTTCGAGCGAGAGGTTGCGCAGCAGGTCGAGGTTCACCGTGTCGTTGACGTCCAGTTCCGGCACTATGTCGTGTATCAGCCCGGTGTAGGTCTCTATGACGCGGGGATACTGCTTGTCCATGAAGGCGGATGTGGCGTAGAGCAGGGCCAGCGCCGGGTTCTTCTCCACGTGCTGCCTGGAGTTTTCATACTCCTTCATGGCCTCCTTGTACTTGTCGGCCTGGATGAGGTAGGTCATCAGTTGCCCCCAGTAGTCGGTGCTGCTCATGTTCTGGTCCAGGGCGTAGTGTATCTCCTCGATGGCCTTGGGGAAGTCCCCCTTCGCGGCGCTGTAGCGAGCCGAAAGGTCGCGCACTTCCGCCTCGTGGGGATACTGCTCGTTGAGCACCTCGAAGAGGTAGTCGCCGCGGCGGGTGTCGCTCTTTTCCGTGATGAGATGCTGCAGGTAGGTGGCCAGCATCTCTATCTTGGTCTCCATGTCCATGTTTTCGAGCAGGAGCGCCTCATACATCTTGTTGTCGAGGGCGGCCGAGTCGCCGCGGGCATTGTAGATGTCGGCCAGCAGTATTTTAATCTTGGCGGCGGCGGGGTCTTTCTTCTCGGCGGCCAGATAGATGGCGAGCGCAGAGTCGGGCTGCGCGATGGCTTCGTAGAGTTGTCCCTTGAGGGCCATATACTCCACGTTGCCAGGGTCTTTGTCCAGCAGTTTCTGCACCGAGGCGAGGGCGCCGAGCGTGTCGCCGGCCTGGAGGTAGAGCGAGCTGCGGTAAGGCACTATCTCTTCGCTCATCCCCTCTTTCTCCTCATATTTGTCCAGATATTTCAGCGCTTTGGCGAAGTCTCGGTTCTGCGCGAAGGCGGTGGAGAGACGCAGGAACCCGACTGAGCGGTCGGGCACAAGGGTATCGAGCCGGTTGAGCACGCGCTCGGCCTCCTGTATGGTGTCGAAAATCTGTGCCATGTAGGCATAATACTCCACGTTGTCATAGTCGGCGGGATACTCCTCCACCAGCGGTCGGGCCATGCCGAAGGAGCGGAGCAGTTCGGCGTCACTCTGCAGGGTGTCGCTTTCCAGCACCATGCGGCGCAGGCCGTAGTCGTAAGCCGCAGGGGCATAGGAGGGGTCGCTCTGGTGGGCGCGGCGGAACAGCTCGTAGGCGGCGTCGTTGTCGTCCAGGGCGTCGTGAGCCATTCCCTCCATATAGAAGAAACGTGCCTTCTGCCGCTCTGCCGACCCGCGCCGCGACTCTGCCGCCGGCCGCGCCGAGCAGATGAACCCTACGGCCACCAGCGCCGCCACCAGCGGCAATATCTTGAGATTCCTTATCATTGTCCTTGTTATTCTGTCAGTCTTTGTCATTTGGTGCCGGTATGGCCGAAGGCGCCGTCCTCGCGCACCGTCTCGTCAAGACGCTCCACCGGTTCCCACCCGATGTGCACGTAGGGGGCGATGACCAGTTGCGCCACGCGGTCGCCGTCGCTGACGGTGAAAGGCTCCGCGCCGACGTTCAGCAGGATTATCCCCACCTCGCCGCGGTAGTCCGAGTCCACGGTGCCGGGAGAGTTGGCCACGGTGATGCCTTGCTTCAGGGCGAGGCCCGAGCGGGGACGCACCTGCAACTCGAGGCCGCGCGGCAGTTGCACGTAAATGCCGGTGGGTATCAGCACGCGGCCCAGCGACGGGATTGTGACAGGGCCGTCGGGGAGGTAGGCGCGGACGTCCATCCCCGATGCGCCGGGGGTGGCATAACGGGGCAGCTCGTGGTGGCTGCGGTTTATTATCTTGACTTTCTGTTCCATGTTTTTCTCTATGAACTGGCGGGTTGTTTAAGTAAATGCTTAAATTAAACACTCACTTAAGTTATTAACTTGATTTCGCCCGATTTGTTTTACTCCGAGGCGCTTTTGCGGTAGGCCGAGGGCGACATTCCCGTCTGGTGGCGGAAATATTTGCCGAAAAACGACTGGTTAGTGAAGTTCAGGCGCGTGGCTATCTCCTGGATGGTGAGGTCGGTGGTACGCAGAAGCACCTTCGCCTCCACCGTCACGTAGCGCTCTATCCACTCCCCGGCGGTGAAGGTACTCAGCTCCTTGACCACCGAACTGAGATGCTTGGCGGAGATGCACATCTGGTCGGAATAGAACGACACCTGGCGGTGTTCGCGGAAGTTTTCGGAAATCAGCAGAATGAAGCGCGCCATGATTTCCTCCTTGCGCGACTTTACCTGCAGCCGCGGGGTGTGCATAGCGGCGTGGATGTCGAGCATCTCGAACATGGCCGCCTGCAGGATGCATATCAGCTTCTGCTTCAGGAACGGTGTGCGCGGACGCTGCAACTCGCGGTAGATGGACTCGTAAAAATCCAGCAGATTCTGTTGTGACGTCTCGTCGAGCTTCTCCACCGGCTCGGCGCGGTGGTGCATCAGCAGCGGCATGAGGTCGGTAAGCTTGGGCAGCACGTTCTCCACCACGCCCTGCGAGCACATCAGCACACGCACCGTTATGTCAGTGGTATCGGCCGAATACACATAGTTGCGGGGATGGATGACGAGCAGCGAGCCCGGCTCCAGCTCATACTCGCGCAGGTCGATGCCCACACGGCCGTGGCCCGAAACCACGCATGCTATCACCATGGCCTCGAAGCGCAGAGGAAACGTCAGGTTGCGCATCGGGTCTTGCATCTCGAAGGCCTCTATCTCCACCCCGGCCGGGTTGCTGTTTACCTTGTTGGATATTTCGTTAAGTGTCAGAAAATCGTCTACTCTCATATAGCATTACGTTTTGCGCCGACCTCCTTTTAAGAGGAGAAGACGCCCTTCAACTTGCGCGCGGCGGCACGCGGTATGAACCCGAGGTGTCGCCACACGGCGGTGGCGAAGCCGTAATGGCGCCCCATGATGGCGAAACGCTCGCGCAGCGACGCGCCGTGGTTGCGCGTCGTCAGTCCCTCGCTCAGGTAATCTATGGTGACGCCGAGGCGCACGCACCGCTCCGGCACCGTGCGCCGCAGGCAGCGTATGCACCAGTCGTAGTCGGCCGAAAAACGGTAACTCAAGTCATAGTCCGGCGCCAGGGCGCGGCGCACCATGAATGCCTGGTGGCACACCAGCATCCCCGCCTTGAAGCTGTCGGCGTCGAGGCGCCGCGGCGCGCTCAGATGGCGCGGCCCCAGGCGGGTGCCCAAAGCGTCGACAAGCACCGTGTCGCCGTACACGATGTCGGCGCCCCCCTCCGCCGCGTCGGCATAGAGGGCCAGCGTCCCCTCGTTGTGAAACGTGTCGCCGGCGTTGAGGAAGATGACGTACCGTCCGCGTGCGGCGTGCAAACCCTTGTTCATGGCGTCGTAGAGCCCGCGGTCGGGCTCACTGATGATGCGCATTCCCGCCACCCCCTCGCTGCGGGCCACCGCGAGGGTATTGTCGGTGGAGGCGCCGTCGATTATCAGATGCTCGAAATTGTCGAAACTCTGCGAGCGCACCGAACGGGCCGTGCGGCCCACCTCGTTCTGCGCGTTAAACGTGATAGTAATGATCGAAATCAGCGGTGTATCCTGGTTCATGGCGCAAATTTACTAAAAAACTCCCGAAAAACAGGTATAAAAAGGGAAAAATCCGAAAATCAGACGAAAATCCCCCGCGCCCCCTACGCCAATACCTTACAAAATAGACATCGACACAATTTACTCAGGCCTCCCGGGCTGCGCTCCTTATAATTTTGCGATTGCTGACATACGAATGAATATGGAGTGCCCCCCGATAAAAAATCACCTGAGATATTAATAATCAGGTTATAGACACAGAAGTAAATAAATTTGCATCCTATAATTTGATTATTGAAGTGCGATTAACCGGTTGGCCGTTGTCACCAACCGATTAATCGGTATTCGGATTACCGGTTTGAGATTTTAAATTCCGCGCCGGGTTCGATCTTGAAGTCTTTTCCCATCGTGACGTTCCGGGCAATAACGGTCAGTTTGCCTCCCTTCTTCACGGTTACGTAATTGGACATCAAGGCGTGTCCAGTTTACCGCGCTATGCGCTTTTCGCCGCCCAGGATGTAGATGGTGCCGCGCTGCGGGTTGCGTATCTCCCGCCCCGTCAGGTCGTAGAGTTTGCCGGGAGCTTTCGAGTCCGCGCCGATGCTTTCTATGCCGCTGCTCGGCTTCTGCACGTCCTCTCCTTTATAAACCACATTCCCCTCCAAATCGTAGAGATTGTTGAAACGTATATCACCACTACATCCATTGGGAAATACCCCTCTTCCCTCGGTTTCGGGAACTAAAAACGAACCTGCTCCGATATTGCCGATTCCTTCTATTATATTCACATCAGCATAGGTTTCTCCCCAGGTTTCTTCCGGATAATTCCACCCGAGGCTCTCGCAGACTTCCGACACGGCGCAATTGCGTAACGTGATCTTGTTTCGGCCGGCGTCATCGGTTACTTCCACGACACAATATTTCGTTATCATGGGGCAATGATATTGCAGTTCAACGGTCTGGTTGCCGTGGTATGGATTTCCGGAGGCGTAAAAGTAATCACCCGGTTGAATTTGCGTGAAATCATAAATTACTACTTCCTGGTTTTCCTCGGGTATCTGCTGGACAAAGCTTTGATTTTCAGTATCGTAAATCTTAATAATCGGTGTCTGGACCAGCATATAGACAACCCCATCTTCTTCACGCAGCAATGCCGCAACTGAGTCCACGGTTTGTGTTTCTGATGTCTGAGAAGTTTCTTGCCACGAAACCATGCCTTTCAACTTCAGTTGGTGATAAGTCTTGCCGTTTATCACCTGTGTCCCGTCAAATTGGTATTGGGACAATGAATGTGTTATCGTACCCCAGAAATCATCATAGGAATAATACTCCCAGACGCGGTCTTCGCGGATGAGCGGCTCGTCAGCCTGCGCCGTGAGGCTTACAAACACCAAAAGAATTAGTATCAGTTTATTCATAAATCAATTATTTTAAATAGGGTTTACTGAAAAATCAACACTGCACTGTTGATTTTTCAGTAAACCCTAATTAAGACCGACAATATAAGTGCCTGAGCCAACCAGCACATTGTCTTTATCTCCGAAAGTGATGTACCAACCGTATGCATAATCCTCATTGCCGAGGACACACATTTTTGCTTTGGGATCCAGTGAATACTGCCGGTTAAAAATAGGGAAGTCTTGATTTGCTGAAATCGAATGGGGGATAACACCGACGGAGTCTTGCGGTTGTAATTGTTCGAAACCGTCAAGCACAAGGCGGTTCAGCGAGTCTACCCGCACTTCGGCACCGACCGCCATCGAGCAGGCGAGCAGTGCTCCGAATAGTACAAATTTCTTCATAGGTTTAATGTTTTTTAAGGTTGTTATTATTAATGGAATTGACGAGGAGTTTAGTTCATGGGCGGAGGATGCTTAGGATTCCGGCCTTAGGATAGTCCGAGGGTAAATTATACTCGACTTCAATTCCGTGGAATTTTCGTTAGTGATTCGCAAATATATAGATAAATTTTCAAATAAGTGCTAAAATTAACGTTTTTAACATTTAATATTTACAATATAATCGCAAGTCAAAAAAGCTATTAACATCAGCTAATTTCTTAATTAAGTAGGAGAAGTAAGTAAATATGCTTTTTTCTGCTGCCTAAATTGCGTCAGAGCCTCCTGGCGGAGGCGCTACGCAATACAGATAACTGCATATTATTAGAATTACACGCCTTTAACTTCGGTTTATAAAGAGCACATATACTTACGTGCCTACTATACTTTATTTGCTTCATAATTCTCAAAACTTTTAGAAACTTGGAAAATTA
>OJRI01000328.1_pt1 | contig 36752 bp, 35 predicted proteins | sample 1599151 | NCBI WGS metagenome assembly OJRI01 (sample SAMN03922457, study PRJEB24848) | human gut metagenome | isolation source: stool sample | host: Homo sapiens | place: Germany | collected 2009-11
CGAGATGTAGAGAGGTCTCGTGGGCTCGGAGATGTGTATAAGAGACAGGTGTGGGGCCGAGCCGGTCGTCGAAGCTTTCCAGCGAATAGATGGTGCCTCCGAGGCGCGCGAAGAGGTCGCGGCGGTCGGCCGGACGGCGTGCTTCGGAGGTCGTGGGGTCGAAGTCCACGCTCACTCTTAGATGGCGCTGATTGTCAACGGCTTCCAGTCTGTTCGCGAAGAGCGTAATGGAGATTGGGATGCGTCGCACGGCAGTTTCGCGGCGCATATTGCGTTCCCACTCGATGGATAAAGTGCGCCGCGCTCCCTCGGGCAGCGGCATCAGGCGTCCCTCGCGAGTGCGTATCTTGTTTCCCACGGTTCCGTTGACCGCCGTTCCCTTGAATCCCGTCGGCGTAGGCCATGCAATGCCGTCGCCTGGGCGGAGCTGACGGACATCCTCCACCGGCTCGCCTAACGACTTGGGCGTGAGCTGCGAAGCCATATCCCGCGGCTTCCGTTCCCTCAGGCAATACTCGGTATAACCCCGGTTGAAACACTTGCTGACGTCGGGCGTGAAGTCCACCGTGCTCTCCCCCGCGGAGCTGCGGCAATACTTCTCCGGGTGGCGCGCTATGATGCCGTCGAGCAGGCGGCGGTAGTGGGCCGTGACGTTCTTGACATACTCCGGGTCCTTGAGGCGTCCCTCTATCTTGAATGAAGAGACACCGGCCTCCACGAGCGCTGCGAGGGCGTCAGAGGCGTTGAGGTCGTGCAGGGAGAGGAGGTATCGGTCGCGCGCAAGGACGCGCCCTGCGGCGTCTGTAAGCGTGTAAGGGAGGCGGCAAATCTGGGCACATTCCCCCCGGTTGGCGCTGCGGCGGCCGCACGAGAGCGAGGCGTGGCAGCGCCCCGAATAGCTGACGCAGAGCGCGCCGTGGATAAAGCACTCCACCGGCACCGTCACGCTGCGGCAGATGTCGCGTATCTCCCCTATCGTGAGTTCGCGGGCGAGCACTATCTGCGAGAACCCGGCGTCCTCGAGGAAGCGCGCCTTGGCCACGGTGCGCGTGTCGCACTGTGTGGAGGCGTGCAGTTCTATCGGCGGTATCGGGAGTCGCAGCAGGGCCATATCCTGCACTATGAGGGCGTCCGCACCGGCGGCGTAGAGGCGCCGGCAGAGGTCGGTCACGGTGTCGAGTTCCTTCTCGTAGACAAGGGTGTTGACCGTCACGTAGACCTTTGCGCGGAAGCGGTGCGCGAAGTCGGCGAGGCGTCGGATGTCCTCCACGCTGTTTGCGGCGGCATGGCGCGCTCCGTGCGAGTCGGCGCCTATATATACGGCGTCTGCGCCGTGGAGTATGGCTTGTCGGGCGGTCTCGCAGTCGCGTGCCGGAGCCAGGAGTTCGAGCGGTCGCGGAGCCGCCGTGTCACGACCGTTTTTCGGGGTTTCCTTCATAGTAGTTAATGTAAGCGCGGCAGACGAGGCGGTTGCCTCCCGGCGTGGGATAGTTGCCGGAGAAGTACCAGTCGCCGCGATGTCCGGGGATGGCGCGGCGCATCCCGTCGAGGCTCTGGTAGACTATCCTGACCTCGGCGCGTGTGCCTTCGGGGGTGAGCATTTGCGCTATCTTGTCCGAGATTTCCCCGTCGGTGAAGGGCTCGTAAATCCTCTTCACGTGGTTCTTGAGCTGTCGCGACGGGAGCCCCTCCTGCGCCTTGCAGAGGTCGTAAACCTCGCGGAGGACATCCTGCATCCCGCGCTCTTTAAGCAGCTCCACGGCGGCGCGGAAGGCTATGAACTCGCCCATGCGCGACATGTCTATGCCGTAGCAGTCAGGATAGCGCACCTGCGGCGAGGAGGAGACTATGACGATGCGGCGCGGCGAGAGGCGGTCGAGGATGCGTATGATGCTCTCCTTGAGGGTGGTTCCGCGCACTATGCTGTCGTCGATGATGACGAGCGAGTCGCGTCCCGGCCGCACGGTGCCGTAGGTGATGTCGTAGACATGCGCGGCGAGGTCTGCGCGGCTCTCGCCCTCGGCTATGAAGGTGCGGAGCTTGATGTCCTTGACGGCCACTTTCTCGCGGCGTACGCGCTTGCGGAGGATGGCCTCGGCGCGCTCCGGAGTGAAGGTGCCGTCGGCCTGCATACGCTCTATCTCCTCTATCTTGCGGTGTATGAGCAGGTCTTCGAGCCCTTCGGTCATGCCGTAGAAGGCGGTCTCGGCGGTGTTGGGGATGAATGAGAATACGGCGTTGTCGAGGTCGCCGTCTATGGCGCGGAGCACGGGGCGCGCCAGTTCGCCGCCCAGTGCCTTGCGTTCCTTGTAGATGTCCGCGTCCGAGCCGCGGGAGAAGTATATGCGCTCGAAGGAGCATTTAAGCGGCGCGCCGGGACGCAGTATCTGCTCTACGCGCCACGAGCCGTCGCGGTCAACGGTCAGCGCGCAGCCGGGACCGAGTTCCTGCACGGCGTCGGCGTGCAGGTCGAAGACTGTCTGTATCACCGGACGTTCCGAGGCCACCACCACCTGCTCGCCGTCGGCGTGGAAGAATACGGGGCGTATGCCGTTGGGGTCGCGGATGACGAACATGTCGCCGTTGCCCACGGCTCCGCAGATGGCGTAACCGCCGTCCCATGTCGGGGCGCAGCGGCGCAGGCAGTTCGAGGTGTTGATGTCGCGCGCTATGGCTTCGGAGAGTTCCATGCCGCGCAGTCCGGCGCCGTGGTGCTTCTTGTAGAGGCGTTCGTTCTCGCGGTCGAGGGCGTGGCCGAGCTGTTCGAGCAGCAGGAATGTGTCGGCCATCAGCCGCGGATGCTGGCCGGTGCCGGTGAGTTCTCCGAGTATTTCCGGGACGTTGGTGAGGTTGAAGTTGCCGCAGAGCAGGAGGTTGCGCGCGCTCCAGTTGTTGCGGCGCAGGAAGGGATGGACATAGCTGAGCCCGGAACGGCCGGTGGTGCTGTAGCGGAGGTGTCCCATGTACGTTTCTCCGATGAAGGGGCGCTCTTCGGGACGCCCGGCTATGGCGGCGTTGATGCGGGCGAAGATGTCCTGTATGGCGGCGGTTCCCTCGGCGCGCTCGCGGAAGATATATTCGGTGCCGGGTTCGGCGCCGAGACGCACGCAGCCCAGTCCCGCCGCTTCCTGGCCGCGGTTGTGCTGTTTCTCCATCAGGAGGTACATCTTGGAAAGGCCGTAACGGTCGGTGCCGTATTTCTCCTTGTAGTAAGAGGAGGGTTTGAGGAGTCGCAGCATAGCTATGCCGCATTCGTGCTTTATAAGTTCCATGAGTGGGTTGTGGTGAAGACTCTTTTCTGTTTTTATCCGTTCATTAATTCCGGTATGGCCGTTATGGAGAGGGGCATTCCTGCCCCCTGTGCAGGCTGTACCGAGACTGCCGTGGCGGCACCTGCGGCGCCTGAGGCGGAGGCAGGAATGCCTCCGTTCCATATAGGCGCCGGCCTTATTTCTTCATGAGGCGGTCGAGGGCGCGCTTGTCCTCGCGCTCGCGGATGCTCTGGCGCTTGTCGTAGCTCTTCTTGCCGCGGCCTATCCCTATCACGAGTTTGGCATAGCCTCCCTGCGAGATGAACATGCGCAACGGGACGATGGTGTTTCCGGGCACTTCGGCGGCTTTGGCGAGTTTCTGTATCTCCTTGCGGTTGAGCAGGAGCTTGCGGTCGCGGCGCGTCGTGTGGTTGTTGTAGGAGCCGAAGAAGTATTCCGCCACATACATCCCCTTGACCCAGACCTCGCCGTTCTGAACCATGCAGTAAGTGTCGGCCAGCGAGGCTTTGCCCTGCCGTATTGACTTTATTTCGGTGCCGGTAAGAACTATTCCGGCGGTGAAGGTGTCGCCGATTTCGTAGTCGAACGAAGCGCGGCGGTTCTTGATGTTTACCTGCTGGGGAGTCATATTCTATGAGTGTGATGAGTTGAGGAGAGGAGAAAGGGAGCACAAAGTTAGTGAAAATCCCGGAGACCGCCAAATCAGTCTTTCCCGGGAGTCTCCTGCCCGAAGAAACGCCGCAGGGCTTCCTCGCCGCTGATTTCGACGGGCATACCCTCCTCGTCGGCGATAACGACCGGCTCGCCCAATCTGGCTTTCCGCTCATAAAGCTTGCGCTGAGCCTCCCAGATGCCTTCTATAATCTTGTTACCAAGCTTTAATCTCTCTTCTTCTGACATAACGTTCTGATTTTTCTAAGACGCTTGTTATTTACTATGACGCCATTGTTTACTATCGGGATAAGTCTCTTGTGGTTATCATAAAGTGACCAGAGGTCCACTATCGGAGCATATATCTCGAAAAGGTTTCTTAATCCCGCCCAGTAGCGGCGATGTATCACTTCTGCGGGGATGTCGTGTCCTCCGGCGGCTACGCGTCTTGCCACCCGCTGCTCGGCCATTTGCGGTGTCGGAAGCCAGAAGTACAGGAGTATTACCCGATACCCGGCTTCGCGTGCGCGGAATACGAGTTTGCGGTATGACTTGGTGGCAAGCGTGGTCTCTATGGCGAAACTCTCTCCTTTTCCCAGGAGGTAATCTATGCGCTCAAGCATTAACCTCCCGGCCTCGATGGCTACCTCCCCGGGGCGGAAAGGTGAAAGCCCCTTGGCTATCTCGTCGGCATTGACGAACTCCAGGCATTCGAGGATTTCCGGAAGAATGGTCATCGAAGCGGTGGTCTTGCCGGCACCGTTGCAGCCTGCTATTATATATCCTGCTATTATATATAAGGTCGGGCTATTCATGTGGGTGGTTTACTCGTCGCTTTTGCCGAAGAGGCGGCTGAAGAAGCTCGGTTTCTTCTCTTTGAGGCGGATGTGGATGCGGATTTCGGGATTGGAGCGGCTCAGGAAGAGTATGTGGTTCTTGAATACGAATGCCACGTCTTTGTCGAACTCGAGGATGGCGAGCAATGCGCGTTTCAGGAACCGCCGGAACGGGTTGAACTGGTCGAGGCTGCGTATGATGATTTCATCCTCGTCTTCCACAATGTTGTGGTACGGCGCGAGCATCTCTATGTAATAAGGGATGTCAGGCTCCGAGTCCTTGCGTTTGCGTCCGTATTTCTTATATATTTCCTCTATGACCTTTTCGGTAATCATTCATGCTCTCTCCTTGTACTATTCTTATTTTTTAACAATCTTTACGGGGGAAAAGTTCCGGGCACAGCCACTGAATTGCATCCGTGTTAAATATCTCCCTTCCCGGCGGCGAGGAGGTCGCAGGTTATGTCGAAATCCGTTGCGGGGACGCCGAGCGAGAGTAGCAGCGAGCGGTCGCCTTGCAGTTCGCGGAGTTTCTCAGGGTCGGGTTTTCCGGTGCCGGGGACGGCGACGCCGCGGCGGTATTCGTCGAGGGCCTGTCGCGTCTCCCCGCGGCGCATGAAAGCGTGCCCGGCATTGAGGTGGTCGGTGTGCGTGGCGCCGTCGTCGGCGAGGACGGCGGCATAGTGATCCAGCGAACGGTCGAGGTCGCCGAGCATGAACTCGCACCATGCTATGCCGCGCAGCGAGTCGAGGTGGCCGGGATGCAGGTAGTTCACCTTATAATAGAGTTTGCGCGCCTCTTCATGCTTTTCCAGGGCGAGGAGGACACCGGCGAGCTGCATGTTGAGGGGCACGGAGTCCGGTTCCTGTTCCAGGGCGCGCCGGTAGTATTCCTCTGCGTCGTCGTACCGCAAGAGGGCGCGGCTCACGGCGGCGATGCGCTTGACCAGCCAGCGGCTGTCGGGGTTGAAGAGCTCCGCCTTGCGCAGGTAGAGGGACGCCTGGTCGAGGTTGCCCTGCTTTTCGTGGGCGTAAGCCAGTTTCTCGTAAAGCTCCGGAGATGCTTCCCCCTGCTGTTCGAGGAGCGAGAACATGTCGCGGGCATCGCCGTAATAACCGCGTTTCAGATAGAACTCGCCGAGGAGTTGCGTGAAGCCGGCGTCGGAAGTAAGTTCGCTGCTCACGTACGGGAAGTCGCCGAGTGTGAAGGGGGGACACAGGATGTCGGTGAACTCCCCTTTGGCGCGGAAGAGTTTGAGGAAGCGGTTTATGTCGCGCACATAGACGAGCGCCTCGGTGTTGAAGATGCGGTCGGCATCGCTGACGTGGAGCTGCGCCTCGGCCATGGCCTGCCGCACCTGCTCCATCTGGTCGCCCATCTGCGAGGTGAGCATCTCCTTCTGCACCTGTGGCATACGGACGACGGAGAGTGCCAGCGAGTATTTGTCGGAGTCGCAGAGGAGTCCCGGCGTTTCCAGCAGGAAGGAGAGCGCGCCGCGCGTGTCGGCGGCGGAGTCGCGGAGCTGCGTGTGGCGCCCGTCGAAAGGCAGGAACCAGTTGGGGAGGTCACGGAAGAAAGGGAAGTTCTTTAGGTTGGAGAAAGCGAGGTACATCATGTCGGCGCCCTCCTCCTGCATTTCGCCCAGGCGGCGCAGCTTCTCTTCCAGTCCGGAATTGCGCAGCATCTCTTCCCAGTCGGGGTTATAGCCCTCCTCCGAGCCGGGGTCCATGTCGCGCATGAGGCGCTCTATGACGGGGCGCATCTCCTTGATGTCGGTCATCATCTCGGAGCGCAGGTTGCGTGTCACACGTTCGGTGTCGAGCGTGCGCACTATTTCCATGATAACTGAACGGAGGCGGCGCAGGTTGGCGTCATCCTGCTTCCACTCTTCGAGGCGGTCTGAAACGGCATCGTCTGCTACGGCTTCGGCGCGTGTGGCGTACAGCGCGAGGGCTAAGGCCATGAGTGCGCGGGCACGGGTCTTCAGGTCGCGGGTGCCGTCGTAGATGTCGAGCAGAGCGAGGAGACGGCCGCGCTCGTAGTATTGCAACGCGCCGAGGAACAGTGCCGTTATTATCTGCGAGGCGAGGGGGAAGTCGGCGTCAGGGTCGGCGGCGGTGGCGCTGAGGAGCTTGAAGTCGGCGTCAGTAAGGGGCATGGTGACCCACACGTAGTTGAAGATGCGGATAAGCAGCGCCTCGCGTTCGGAGCGCAGCGGTGTGTCGTCGGCTTCGGCGGCGCAGGCGAGTTGCAGCTGTGCCGAGAGGTCGGCGTAACGGCCGAGCATGGCGGGGAGGGTTTCCGCGGAGTAGCTCTGCGTGCGCATTTCGGCGTAATAGAGGCCGGGGGCGTCGGCGCCCCGTGCGAGGCGTTCGGCGCGGCGGGTGAGGGTCGAGAGGGCTTCCAGCGTGTCGCGGAAGAAGCGTTCGCGCCCTTGGTCGGGAGTGCCGCGGAACATGAAGGCAGCCATGTAGTTGTATGACTCCACTACGCGGTCGAGCTCGGGGAGGAGCGCCGTGAAGCGGGGATGGGAGGTGAGGAGGGAGCGCAGCGAGGCTGCGGCGCAGAGCGCTTTGCGCTCCTTTATCCGGTCGCGCACCTGGCGCAGGGAGTTTTCAATATTTCGGTCCATAAAGTAATGACGATAATGGCGCTGGGAGTGGCAAAACTTGTGCCAGTTTCAGTTAACGGGGAGAGGGGCGGAAACACTTGCGGGGACAAGGGCCGCGGGTCGTGGCCGATTGTCCCCGTGTGTGGTAAAGAGTTCCGGCGGTATCAACCGAGGAAGCTGAGCAGTACGCCGGCGGCTACGGCCGAGCCGATTACACCGGCTACGTTCGGGCCCATGGCGTGCATCAGGAGGTAGTTGGACGGGTCGTATTCCAGACCTACGTTGTTGGAGATACGTGCCGCCATAGGAACTGCCGACACACCGGCGTTGCCGATGAGCGGGTTGATTTTGCGGTGCTTGGGGAGGAAGAGGTTGAAGAGTTTCACCGAGAGGACACCTGCCGACGAGGCGATGATGAAGGCCAGGAATCCGAGGCCGAAAATCTTCAGCGTGTCGACGGTGAGGAAACGGTCGGCCTGCGTGGAGGCGCCCACGGTAAGGCCGAGCAGGATGGTCACGATGTCGGTCATGGCGTTGCTGGCTGTCTTGGCCAGACGCGAGGTGACGCCGCTCTCGCGCAGTATGTTGCCGAAGAAGAGCATACCCAGAAGGGGAATACCCGAGGGCACCACGAAGCAGGTGAGGATAAGCCCCACCACGGGGAAGATAATCTTCTCGTTCTGCGACACCACGCGGGCGGGTTTCATCTTGATGAGTCGCTCCTTACGGGTGGTGAAGAGGCGCATGAGCGGCGGCTGTATGAGCGGGATGAGGGCCATATAGGAGTAGGCCGACACCGCGACGGCTCCAAGGAGCTTGGGGTCGAGCTTCGAGGTGGTGAAGATGGCGGTAGGTCCGTCGGCGCCGCCGATGATTGCCACACAGCCTGCCTGCAGCGGGTCGAAGCCGCAGAGCAGGGCGAGCATGTAGGCGCCGAAGATACCGAACTGTGCGCAGGCGCCGATAATCATCAGCTTGGGGTTGGCAAGCAGCGCGCCGAAGTCGGTCATGGCGCCGATGCCCAGGAAGATGAGCGGCGGGTACCACCCTTTCTCAACGCCGTTGTAGAGGATGTTGAGCACACTCCCCTCTTCGTAGATGCCGATTTCCATCCCCTCCTGGAAAGGGATGTTGCCGATGAGCATACCGAAGCCGATGGGGACGAGCAGAAGCGGCTCGAAGTTCTTTTTGATGGCCAGGTAGACGAAGAAGCAGCCCACGAGGAGCATTACGATGTTGGTCCACTCGCAGTTGGCGAACCCGGTGAACCCCCAGAAGGTCTGTATGGTGTTCTCCAGAAAGGATGCGAACGAGGACGTTTCTTGTAAGAGAATCATAGGGGGCGGTAGCTTATTCTATTATCATAATGTCGGCACCTTCGAGCACGGAGTCGCCGGGGTTGACAAGAATCTTGGTAACGGTTCCGCTGACCTGCGAGTGGACGTTGTTTTCCATCTTCATGGCTTCGAGCACGCACACGGTGTCGCCGGTCTTGACCTGGTCGCCCGCCTTTACGGAGATAGTGGTGATGGTGCCGGGCAGAGGTGACTTCACGGCCGAGGCGCCGCCTTTCGGGACTTCGGGGGTTGCGATAACCTTTTCGCCGGTTTCGGTGCGCGGGGCGGCCGCCGGGCGTTTCATGATGCCGGGCACGCTTACGGTCTTGGCTTCCTTGTCTATTTCCACTTCGTAAGGGACGCCGTTGACCTCCACATGGACGGTGTTGTCGGTGATGTCGCCGACCCCTACGGTGAATTTGGTGCCGTTGATTTTATATTTATATTCTTTCAGTTTCATATTTCGTAGTTTGCGTCCTGCCGCAGGTTCTGCGCCGTAGATGCGCCGGCTGCCCGGCAGGCTTATATTTTTACTTTACCTTAACTGTCTTTTTCCCTGTAGGAAAGGATGTTGAAGGAGCGGGTAGCGGGGCTGCCGGCTCAGAGACGGTTCTTGGAAACGGGCTGCTCCGGGACGTGACGGATGTTATAGATTTTGGAGTTCCAGGGGCTGTAGGCACGTTTCATGCGGCGCAGGGTGAGGATGGTGCGCTCCAGGTCGTGTCCGCTGCCGTAGAGGTGCTCGGCCAGGGCCATGCCTATGGCGGCTATCGTCTCGCCGGAGTCCACCTCCCCGTCGGCTGCGTGGGGAGCGGTCTCGCCGATGGTGCGCTGTTTCTTGCGGGCAAGCAGGGTTGAGGAAATCTTGCCGAAGATGAAGAAGAGGATGCTCAGCACGGCCAGAGCCGCCACCACGATGCACATGGCTATGATGGTGATTCCGCCGCCGGACTTGTCGTTGGTCTCGGCGTTGCGTTTCTTCTCCTCCTGGGTCATGCCGGGTTTCTTCTTCTCTACCTTGAGCATTTCCTGAGCCACGGGGCTCTCCTCCACGGCGTCGATTTCGCGAGAGTCCACGTCGCCTGCGGGGACATAGACCTGGCCGTTGGCAACGGTGTCGGGGAGCTGCCCCTCCGGAGAAACAGCGAATGCCGACGGGGCAAGAAGCCCCGCCAGCATCGTGATGCCGACAGCGGAAGTTATTAAAACTTTCTTTGTCATTTTCGTTATTCAGAGATGTGATGAAGTCATTGCTTCACAAAGAAGCCGCCGTCTCTCACCGCTTGACTGCCTCGCATAGCATTAGCTATGGCAGCTAATGGCGGGGAGGACGGCCTCAGAGTGTCAGAGAGGAATGTTGCCGTGTTTCTTGGCGGGATTCGTCTCCTTCTTGGTAGCGAGCATCTGGAGGGCGCGGATCACGCGGAAACGTGTGTTACGCGGCTCGATGACATCGTCGATGTAGCCGTATTTGGCTGCGTTGTAGGGGTTTGCGAAGAGGTTGCGGTATTCTTCCTCCTTCTCTTTGATGAATGCTTTGGGGTCTGCCTGGGCCTTTGCTTCCTTGGCGTAGAGCACGCCTACCGCACCTTCGGCGCCCATAACGGCGATTTCGGCGGTGGGCCAGGCGTAGTTCATGTCGCCGCGGAGCTGCTTGCAGCTCATCACGATGTGGCTGCCGCCGTAGCTCTTGCGCAGTGTGACGGTAACCTTGGGCACCGTAGCCTCGCCGTAGGCGTAGAGAAGCTTGGCGCCGTGCAGGATGACGCCCTGGTATTCCTGCCCTGTGCCGGGGAGGAAGCCCGGTACGTCGACGAGCGTTACCAGAGGAATGTTGAAGCAGTCGCAGAAGCGCACGAAGCGGGCTGCCTTGCGCGAAGCGTTGCAGTCGAGCACGCCGGCGAGCACCTTCGGCTGGTTGGCAACGACGCCGACCGACTGGCCGTTCATGCGTGCGAAACCCACGATGATGTTCTTGGCATAGTCGCGCTGCACTTCGAGGAACTCGCCGTTGTCTACGATGGCGTGGATGACGTCATACATATCGTAAGAGCGGCGGGGATTGTCAGGCACGATGTCGTTGAGCTTGTCTTCGAGGCGGTCGATGGGGTCGGTGCAGTTGACCAGCGGAGTTTCCTCCATGTTGTTCTGCGGCATGTAGCTGATGAGCTTGCGGATGAGCTTGAGGGCCTCTTCGCCATCTTCGGTAGCGAAGTGTGTCACGCCGCTCTTGGTGGCATGGACCGACGCGCCGCCGAGCTGTTCCTGCGTAACGTCCTCGCCGGTAACGGTTTTCACTACCGTCGGGCCTGTGAGGAACATGTAGCTGATGCCTTTGGTCATGATGGTGAAGTCGGTGAGCGCGGGGCTATATACGGCACCGCCTGCGCAGGGCCCGAGGATGGCTGAAATCTGGGGAACGACACCCGAAGCGAGGATGTTGCGCTTGAAGATTTCAGAGTAGCCGGCCAGGGCGTTGATACCCTCCTGGATACGTGCGCCGCCCGAGTCGTTGAGGCCAATGATGGGAGCGCCCATCTTCATGGCCAGGTCCATAACCTTGCAGATCTTCTGTGCCATGGTCTCGGAGAGAGAGCCGCCGAAGACGGTGAAGTCCTGTGCAAAGACATACACCAGACGGCCTTCGATTGTACCGTAACCTGTAACTACGCCGTCGCCGAGGATGTGTTTCTTGTCCTGGTTGAAGTTGGTGCAACGGTGTGTCACGAACATGTCGAGTTCCTCGAAGCTGTCCTTGTCGAGGAGCTGGTCTATGCGTTCGCGGGCGGTGTATTTACCGCGGGCATGCTGTTTTTCGATGGCTTTTTCGCCGCCGCCGAGGCGGGCTTCGGAACGTTTGTCAATGAGTTCCTGGATTTTTTCTTGTGATTTACCCATTATCGTTGTGAGTTGTATGATGTTTTGTGGTTACGAGTGCGGGGACGCCATTACGCGGTGACACCTTATAATAATGGTGCGAAGCGGGCCGCGGTATCGGGACCGGAGGGACGTCCCGTACTCTTCAAACCGGCGGGAATGTTATTTTTTGGAGGGATCTTCGCAAAGCTCCGTGAGAACCGCCTCGGTGCTCTTCGGGTGCAGGAAAGCTATCTGGAGGCCGTCGGCGCCGCCGCGCGGAGCCTTGTCGATGAGGCGTACGCCTTTCTCTTCAGCCTCTGCCAGTGCGTTGGCCACACCGTCTTCCACTGCGAAGGCAATGTGGTGCATGCCGCCGCGGCCGCCGTTCTTCTCGATGAACTTGGCGATGGTGCTGTCGGGGGAAGTAGCTTCGAGGAGTTCGATCTTGGTGTCGCCTACCTTGATGAAAGCGGTGGTCACTTTCTGGTCGGCCACTACCTCTTTCTTGTAGCATTTAAGGCCGAGAACTTCTTCGTAATACTTGATAGCTTTCTCCAGGTCGGGAACTGCTATACCGATGTGTTCGATGTGCGAAATTTCCATTGATGTTATTATTTTAAAGGTTGATATGTCGGTTAGTCGCGAAAACCACAGCCGTTTTCTACCGAACCCCGGGATTAGGAATCTATTTGTCAATCAATATTATCCACCCTCCGGGGCGCTGTCCGTTTTCTCCGGCAAAGGTAAGGTTTTTTTCTGATGCTAGCAAATTTTTTAGCAAAATAAGCTAAAAAGCATCCCGTGTAGACTGCCGAGGGAGGCTCGGCGGAGGCGTTTTTCAACCTTCGGCAGGGAGGAATATGAAGTTTTCGGCACTTTTAATTGGCTATATGCTAAAAAAATACTACCTTTGCAGCGTTTTAGTGGCCGCAGGACGGTCGCGACGGGTCGTATACGCGCTCCCCCGGAGCTCGGAAGCGGCCCCCTTGACACGCTTACAAAATGGAAATTACAGTCAAAGAACTGGCTAAGGTCATCGGCGCCGAAGTGGTAGGAAACGCCGATGCCGTAATCCGCGACTTCGCTAAAATAGAGGAAGCCGGAGAGGGAGCTATCACCTTCCTCGCCAATCCCAAATATACTCATCACATCTACGGCACCGGCGCCACGGCGGTGCTCGTGCGCCGCGACTTCGAGCCTGAGCATCCCGTGGCCACCACCCTGCTGAAGGTGGACGACCCCTACGCCACGCTGGCCGACCTCCTGAACTATGTGCAGAGCCTGCGGCCGCGTCCCCGCGGCGTGGAGCAACCCGTGCATGTGGGGGAAGGGACCGTCATCCCCGACGACGCCTACGTGGGAGCTTTCGCATACATAGGGCGCGGCGTGAAGATAGGCCGCGACGTGCAGATTTACCCGCAAAGCTACATAGGCGACGGCGTAGAGATTGGCGACGGCACGGTGATACGCGCCGGCGTCCGCATCTACGAAGGGTGCAAGATAGGCGCCCGCTGCGTCATACACTCAGGCGCCGTGATAGGGGCCGACGGCTTCGGCTTCGCCCCGCGTCCCGACGGCTACGAGAAGATACCGCAGACCGGTATCGTGGTGCTGGAAGACGACGTGGAGATAGGCGCCAACACAACGGTGGACCGCGCCACCTTCGGCGCTACCCGCGTGGGCCGCGGCACCAAGCTCGACAACCTCATACAGGTGGCCCACAACGTGACCATAGGGAGCAACAACGTCTTCGCCGCACAGACCGGAATAGCCGGCTCCACGCAGATAGGAGACTGGAACAGCGTGGGCGGCCAGTGCGGGTTCGCCGGACACATCACCGTAGGGTCGCGCAACCAGTTCGGCGCGCAGTCCGGCATCCCCAACAGTGTCGGCGACGGCCGCCGCCTCATCGGCTATCCGGCCATCGACGCACGCCAGTTCGCCAAGAACCAGGTCTACATCAAGCGCCTCGAAGCCCTCTTCAACAAGAAATGAACATTCTCCCCTCCCCCAAGTAACAATCAAGCAAACAAAGAAACTCCGAAGATATGAACCAGATGACGTTAGCAGCGCCTTTCACCCTGAAAGGGAAAGGGTTGCACACAGGTATAGAAATTACCGCCACCTTCCGGCCGGCGCCCGAAAACCACGGTTATAAATTCCGCCGCACCGACCTCGAGGGGCAACCCGAAATCAACGCCGTGGCCGAAAATGTAGTGGACACTACCCGCGGCACAGTGCTGGGCAAGAACGACGTGGTGGTAAGCACCGTGGAGCATGCCCTCGCCGCTCTCTACGCCGCCGGCATAGACAACTGCCTCATAGACGTAGACGGCCCCGAACTCCCCATCCTCGACGGCAGTGCCATCCGCTACGTGGAGAAGATTGAAGAAGTGGGCCTCAAGGAACAGAACGCCGACAAGGACTTCTTCATTATCAAAGAGAAAATGACGGTACGCGACGAAGAGAGCGGCTCCGTTATCACAATCTATCCCGACGACAACTTCAGCGTGGAAGCCATGGTGGAATACAACTCGCCCGTGCTCCCCAACCAGTTCGCCATCCTCGACGACCTGACCCTCTTCAAACAGGAGGTGGCCAGCGCGCGCACATTCGTCTTCGTAAAGGAGATAGAGGCGCTGATGAACCACGGCCTCATCCGCGGCGGCGACCTCGATAACGCCATCGTGATATACGACCGCAAGGCCGAGCAGTCGACCATCGACCGCATCTGCGAGATGGTGAACATGCCTCCCATGAAGCTCGACCATCTCGGGTACATCAATCCCAAGCCGCTTCAGTGGGACAACGAGCCCGCCCGCCACAAGCTGATGGACGTTATCGGCGACATGGCGCTCATAGGCCGTCCGCTGAAAGGTCGCATCGTAACAATCCGCCCGGGGCACACTATCAACAACCGCTTCACCCGGATGCTGCGCAAGGCCGTGAAACACACCGAGATACAGGCTCCGTTATATAACCCCAACGTCGAGCCGGTAATCGACATCAACGGCATACGCAAGCTGCTCCCCCACCGCTATCCCTTCCTGCTCATCGACAAGGTGATAGAGATAGACCGCAAACACGCCGTGGCCGTGAAAAACGTTACCGTCAACGAGCCCTTCTTCCCGGGGCACTTCCCGCAGGAACCGGTGATGCCCGGCGTGCTACAGGTGGAAGCCATGGCGCAGGCGGCCGGAGTCCTGGTGCTCAACTACCTCGAAGAGCCGGAACGCTACTCCACCTATTTCCTGAAAATCGACAATGTCAAGTTCCGCCAGAAAGTGGTGCCCGGCAACACGCTGCTGCTCCACGTGCAGCTTATGACCGAGATACGCCGCGGCTGCGCTGTGGTGAAGGGTTACGCCTTCGTGGGCGAAAAGATTGTGGCAGAAGCAGAATTCATGGCACAGATTATCAAGAACAAGTAAACACCCCTCTCCCCTCCCTTATCACACACTGACTGATCATGAAATATGTAGATATATCGCCGGAAGCCCGAATAGGCAACAACGTGCAGATAGACAGCTTCACCCGTATCCACGACGACGTGGAAATCGGCGACAACTGCGTCATCCACAGTAACGTCACCATTTTCCCCGGAGCCCGCATCGGCGACGGGGTTACCCTCTTCCCCGGCGCCGTGATAGCCGGAGTGCCGCAAGACCTCAAGTTCCGCGGCGAGAAGACATACGCATATATCGGCAACGGCACCTCGATACACGAATGTGCCACCGTTAACCGCGGCACCGCCTCCACAGGCAAGACCATAGTGGGCGAAAACTGCCTTATCATGGCATACTGCCATGTGGCACACGACTGCGTGCTCGGCAACCGCGTAATCATGTCCAACGCCTCGCAGATAGCCGGCGAAGTGCACATCGACGATGCCGCTGTAATTGGCGGCGGAAGTCTCATCCACCAGTTCTGCCACCTTGGACGCAACATTATGCTGCAAGGCGGAGCATTGGTGAACAAGGACATCCCGCCCTTCGTAAAGGCCGCCCGCGAACCCATCTCCTACGTGGGCCTCAACACGATAGGCATGCACCGCAACGGTTTCTCGGACGAAGATATCGCCGCCATAGCCGAAGTTTACCGTTACCTCTACCTCAGCGACCTGAACGTCACCAACGCCGTGAAGCAGATTCTCGAAAAGGTGCCGCAGTCTCCGTTCCGCGACGAGATAGTTGACTTCGTGAACAACTCGCAGCGTGGCGTGATACGCTCGGCCATCTGACAAGGGTAATCCTATAACGACTTTTCCATGGGGAACACTCCGCCCTAACGCAGTGTTCCCCACACCTATTTATATATGAGAGAATTTGCAGCAATAGACTTCGAGACAGCCAACGGTAACCCGTCGAGCGTCTGCTCCGTGGGAATAGTGGTGGTTCGCGACGGCGTAATCACAGACCGCTATTACCGCCTGATACATCCGGCCCCCAACTATTACTCCCCCGGCAATGTGCGCGTGCACGGCCTGACCCGCGAAGATACCGACAACGAAGATTACTTCCCCGAAGTATGGGCCGACGTGGCACAGCGCATCGAGGGACTGCCGCTTGTGGCACACTTCAGCCGCTTCGACGAAGGCTGCCTCCGCGCCGCCTTCCGACGCTACGAAATGACGTATCCCGACTACCGCTTCTACTGCACCTGCACGGCGTCGCGCAAAGTCTTCGGCCGCTCGTTGCCCAACCACCGCCTGCCCACCGTAGCGCGCCGCTGCGGTTACGATCTGGAACGCCACCACCACGCATTAGCCGACGCCGAAGCCGCCGCCATGTGCGTCATCGGAATAGAGAAAGCCGCCGGCCGCCCCTTCGAGGGAATCTGACTTCACCAATATTTCTCGGAGAAATATACGGCCAATCCGATTATTTTGATTAATTTTGCATCGGAATCTATTTATCACTAATACCCGCCTATGTCTATACAATGTCCGCACTGCCATAAGGTGTTCGAACTTACCGACAACGAGTATCTCCAATTGCTGAACCAGGTGAAGAACCAGGAGTTCGAGTCGGAACTTAACCGTCGCCTCAAAGCCATGAAAAGCCGTCAAGAGGCCGAAGAGAAAGCCCGTCGCCTTGAAGCCGAAAAGGAAATGCAAGCCGGCATCTCGGCCAAAGAACTCGAAATAAGCAACCTGCGCCAGGAGATAGAGGCGCTGAAAGGTGCCGTCTCAAACAACGATGCCTTGCGCGACGCCGCCCTCGCCACGGAGCGCGCGGAAGCGCAGAAGAAAATCGGAGAGTTGGCGTCAAAAAAGGACGCCGAGATTGCCGACCTGCGCAAGCGCTTGGAAACCAGCGACTCGCGCCATGAGCTTGACCTCGAGAAGGAACGCAGCCGCAGCCGCGACCTCCTCAACGAAAACGAAAGGAGAATCAGCGAACTTTCCGGAAAGCTCGAAGCCAAGGAGCTGGAAGCCGGCAAACGCGAACTGGAACTCAAGGAGCAGCACGCCGCCGTGCTGAAAGCCAAGGATGAGGAGATAGAGCGTTACCGCGACCTAAAGAGCCGCCTCTCCACCAAGATGCTCGGCGAGACGCTGGAGCAGCATTGCTTCAACTCGTTCTACCAGGCGCGTAACTTCGGCGCGTTCCCCGACGCCACCCTCGAGAAAGACAACGACGTGGTGGAGGGCACCAAGGGGGACTTCGTGTTCCGCGACTATATCAACGGCACGGAGTGCGTCTCCATAATGTTCGAGATGAAGAACGAGGACGAGAACACGCGCTCGAAACACCGCAACGAAGACTTCTTCGCCAAACTCGACAAAGACCGCACACGCAAGCAGTGCGAATACGCCGTGCTGGTAAGCACACTGGAGGCCGACAGCGAGCTTTACAACCAGGGGATTGTGGATGTCTCATACCGCTACGCCAAGATGTACGTGATACGCCCGCAGTTCTTCCTGCCGGTGATTTCGCTGATAAGCAAGACGTCGCGCGCACAGGCGAACGCCCTGATAGAGCTGCGCAGGGACCTTGCCGTGGCGCAGGCGCAGAGCGTGGACGTAACCAACTTCGAGGAACGCCGCAACCGCTTCGCTTCCGAGTTCATGAAGTTCGTCAACGACCATAAGAAGAAACACGAGTCGGCCCTCGAGAGCATAGACAAGGCTATCGCCGCCGCCGAAAAGCAGATAGAGAACCTCCAGAAGGTGAAGAAACTCTTCGAGACGAGCAACCAGAAACTGGTGCGCGCCGGCGATGCTATAGAGAACGACTTCACCATAAAGAAGCTGACGCGCGGCAACCCTACGATGAAGCGAATGTTCGCCGAAGAGCGTCTGCGCAAAGAGGAAACACAAGCCCGTATGGCCCCCGACGACTCCGAAGCACCGCCCGAATAAAAAATTTTTTTGAAAAAAGTGGGTTACATTTCCGGGATACGCTCCATTAGGTATAAAAGAAACATTTATACCCCATGGAAACAACAGCCACCCCCAAGCAAATCAACCCCACGGACGCCTTGTATGTCAAGGCGTTGAAAGACGGCGACAATCGGATGAGCCGCAAATTCTTCTACGAGGAGACCGCCGGAATCCTCCACCGCATCCGCATGGAAGTGTTCCGCGGCCAAGTGGATTTCGACGAGATGGTAAGCGAGCTTTACCTCTACCTTTCGCGCGACGGATGGTCGCGGCTCGACAGCTTCGGCGGACAGAACAACTGCCGTCTGCGCACATGGATGATACCGGTGGCATGGCGTTTCTTCCTCGGCATACGCGAACGGATGCTCTCCTCCCGCAACGCCGACGGCTACGATATGGCAACGCTCGACGGGACCTCCGACGACGACCTGCGCATACAGATAGCCATCGACGTCAACACCGTACTACGGAAGATGCAGAACCGCCGCTACGCCGACATCATACGCCTGCTCCTCATAGAGGGCTATCCTGCGCAGGATGTGGCCGAAATGCTCGGCATGAAGGTGGCAAACGTATACAACCTCAAGCACCGCGCCATCGTGCAGTTCATTGAACTTTACGGGCAGCGATAGGTTTCCGCTCCCCGGCCCCTCTATGTCATAAAACAACCGAAAAGCTTTATGACAAGTCAAAGATTCTCAACCGTTCCCACGCGGGACATTATAACATTCCTGATTGAAAAGCCATCCCTTCGCGCCGAAGACAGTCTCACAGAAGCGGTGGAAAGCATTACCGACCTTTGGTTACTGGCAAACATGACTAAAAACTACGATGAAGACTATAAAATATCTGATACTGACCGTGATAGCCATTATAGTGGCGATTCTTCCATGTAACGGGGCCACACGCCGTGCCCTGGTGATAGGCCTCGGCACACAGCTTGACAAATCGTGGCCCAAAATAAACGGCGACAGGGACGTGGCGCCGGTGGTGAACATGCTGAAGAGCAACGGATTCGCCGACATTACCACCCTGGTGAACGGTCAGGCCACGAAAGCTGCCATTACCGGCTCGTTCGAGTCGCTGATAGACCGCGCGGGAGAGGGGGACGTCGTCTATATCCACTTCTCGGGACACGGCCAGATGATGACCGACCTTGACGGCGACGAGGAGGATGACAAGGACGAGGCGTGGATTCCCTACGATGCCTATATGACGTATTGCTCCAGCGACCGCGGCGAGAAGCATCTCAGCGACGACGAGATAGCCGTCTACATGACCCGTCTGCGCTCCAAGGTGGGCGACACGGGAGTTATAGCAGTGATAGTGGATGCCTGCCATAGCGGCCACTCCACGCGCGGCGACGAAGCCGACGAAGACCCGGTGGTGGTGCGCGGCGTGGATACAGACTTCAAGATTCCGGGAAAGAGGGAAGCCACACATAGCCGGCAGAGTGACGAGACGTGGGTCACGCTAAGCGCCTGCCGCGATTACCAGCTCAACCAGGAATACCGCGGCAACGGCAAGCTCTCCCATATCCTGGTGAACAACTGGCGTAGATATGCCGGACTTTCAGACGAAGCTATCTATAACAGTATCAACGACTCATACGTAACCCGCCAATATAAGTCGAAACGCGAACAGAATCCCGAACTCTCCGGGCAGACGGGCAACGTCCTTTCCGTGATATTCCGAAAAAAATGGCACCTCCACCCTTAAGACAATACAGCGACGCCGAGGTGGTGGAAGCCTACCGCTCCGGCGACAAGAAGGTGCAGCAGTACTGGTATGACAAATGCCGGTCGCACTTCTTCATGCGCCGCGCGCAATATAAAGGACTCGGCGACTATGTCTGCGACGAACTCTTCCAGGATTCTTTCATCCTGCTTTGGGAGAAGATGGAGGGCGGCCAGGTCTACCTGCTCGACGGAACGGTTCATGCCACGTCCCGCAAGGGCGACAGCGAAGTGCCCGACCTGGTGAAATACTTCATGGGAATAGTGGGAAACAAGTACCTGGAACTGCTACACAGCGGCCGGTTTATGGCCCAATACAACGAGCGCACGGGCGTCTCCGGCGAGGACTTCTTCGAGGAACTATACTGGGACGAAGACCCGGAGGTGGAGAAGGACCGCATTGTGAGCCAGTGCCTGCTGGCGCTCCCGAAGAGTTGTCTCGAAATCCTCACGCTCTTCTACTACGAGCGGAAATCGCTGGAGGAGATTCTGGCCGCGCGCCCTGAGAACAACACCTACAACGGACTGAAGACACGCAAGTCGAAGTGCATCTCCAATCTTAAGAAACACATTACCAAATCATTTGCAAAAGCCGGACTACGATGAGCGAAGATATAGACAAACGCATAGAGCGTGCCATAAGGTCGGTAGCCTCGAAGAAGGCGGAGATGGACCGTTGGGAAGAGGAGTGGAAAGAGCGCGCACGCAGACGTGGCATCCATGCCGCCGCAGCCCGTGCCAAACGTGCCGATGTAGCTTGTACGGTCATTCCTGCAGCCATGCGCGTAGCCAAACCCTCGGCTAAGCCCGGGCGCAAACTGTGGCGCCGTCCATTCTTCTGGATTTCTACCGGAGCCGCGGTGATGCTAATTCTTATTGCCGGGATAAGCTTCACGTGGTTCTCGGATAATGCTCCGGAAAAGAATACTTACGACATGGTGCCGCGAGACCGCAATAGCTCTCACAGTCCGCTCGGAAGCTCAGAAACTCCGGTCGAAGCTGCTGCTCCCGATGAGCTGGAGTACGATCAAGCCGAGCCGGTGGCAGCGGCGCCTCCCGAGGCTGCACCTGCGGAATCGGAACCGGCTGTCGTGTTCCGCGGCGGCTCCACCGACTTTTCCGAGATTGTCGGCCTGATGGAATCGGGGAAGCCTGACAAGGCATTAATATTGATTGACGAGGCACTGGCCGACACCATCATCGACCCCGACATGACTCCCGAACGCATCGCGTATCAGCGCGGACTGATAGCCGACCAACGCTACGAGCTGCTGTGGCTCAAAATCAACGCCCTCTATGAGAGCGGCAGACATGCCGAAGCCGTCGACCTGTTGAAAACTTATTGCAGGACCGAAGGCGAATATCAGAAAGAGGCAAAAGCACTACTGAAAAAAATCAAGAAATGAAACGGATAAGACTGATCATAATACTGGCGTTGGCCGCGGTGGCGATATGCCGCGCCGACACCTATTTGGACTACCTAAAGGCTGGCAAGACAGCCAAAGACGACAAGAACTTCGAGCTGGCCCGCAGCTTTTACAAACAGGCGCTCTCCATGGTTCCGGAAGATTCCATACAAGAAATTTACGAACTGAACTCGCGGTTGCAGATGCTATGTATGCTTGAACTTCAAGACTATGACGAAGCGCTCTATTATGGGAAACAGAAAGTAGCGCTTTGTAAAAAATATGGAAGCACAGGCCCTGACATGGCAGAAGACTATAATATGGTAGCCGCCAATTACGCCCGGATGAAAGATAAACAGAACTGTTTCAATTATCTTGATTCCGCCACTTATTGTCTTCAAAACCCCACGGCCAAGAATCTGAAGCAAGTAATAGAGATGTTGGGAAGCATAGCCATGGCTTACGGACAGCTCGATGAATGGGAGAAGGCAGCCTCAAACTTCGAGATTGCTCTGAAATACTCGGAAAAACGACCACTCTGCGATGCGCATATCAAGCTTTTGGCCCTCTATGCTAATTCGCTTTATAAGCAAAAAAAAATACTCCGAAGCTCTGGATATTTTCAAAAAGCGTTTGACTCTGGCAGAGCAGTTTTATGACAAAGCCTCCGATGATTACCGGCTCGCATGTTACTGCGTAGCCAATATGATGGCCTTCTCCGGCGATACCGTAGGCGGGGGACAACTACTGATGGATGTCGAAAAGCAGTACCGCGATGCCGTAACTTCCTCGTTGCGAGACCTCCCCTCTGAGAAACGCCAACCCTACCTACAGAGTACCATAGACCTAATAAACAATATGATTCCTTTCGGAATAGAGGCCAAGTTCAACGAAGACGAGTTTACCGAGATGGCTTACAACGGGTTGTTGCTGACCAAAGGACTCTTGCTTGCCTCCGAAAAGAGCCGCGCCGACATAATATCGCGCTACGGCACAGACGCCGACAAAGAACAACTGCGCTCCCTGAACACCCTGCAGCACACCCTTACGGAACTCATGGCAGACCCGCAGGCCGACCCGTCGCGAACGGCGTCCGTCTTCAACGAGATAAAGCGACTCGACGCCGAGCTGGCCGAGTCGTGTGCCCAATACGGCAACCTCGCCGCCTTCGCCGACATTACCTATAACGATGTCAAAGCCAAGCTGAAAGATGACGAAGTGCTGCTCGACTTCGCCGACTTCAAGCCGCTGAGCAAACCGCGCCAGTATGTCTGCTTCGAGATACGCCGCGACCAGACGCACCCGAAAGTGCACTATGTCTGCAACGGCGCCGAACTCGACTCGCTGCTCTCGCTCGAGGGTGGCGTCTGGAGCAACCTTTATACCGGAGAAGCGGCCGCCGACATGGCGCGCATAGTGGGCCGTCCCCTCGCCGCGATAATAGGCGACGCCCGCACGGTCTATTACGTTCCCTCCGGAGTGTTCCACAAGCTCGCCATCGAAGCGGTGCCGATGGGAGATGAGGGCGCCGCTTGCGACCGTTACGACTTACGGCGCCTCTCCTCGGCGCGCGAGCTGCTCGCCCCCTCCCGTCCCCTTTCCTCATCTACGTCACAGCTTTACGGCGGCCTTAATTACGACTACGGCATTGCCGAGCCTGCCTCCGGAAAGCGGCTCAAGCAGTTCCCGCAGTCGCTGAAGGAGGTACGGGAGATTTCGCGGTTAATGGGCGGCGACAATGTTACGCTGCTGACCGGGGACCTCGGAGTGAAGTCAACGTTCCTGGGGATGGACGGCCACTCGCCCGACGTGCTGCACCTCTCCACCCACGGCTATTACTATGCTCCGGACGACCGCAATCTCCCCGCTTCGCTAAAAGGGTATGACGACGCCATGTCTCTCTCCGGCCTTTACCTGACGGGAGGCAACCGCGGGTTCCTCGGCCTCGAAAAAGGCGCCGGTATGCTCAGCGCCGAAGAGATTTCACACTTCGACCTCCATAACCTCGGCCTCGTGTGCCTCGCCTCCTGCCATTCCGGCCAGGGGGAAGTGACCTCCGAAGGAATCTACGGGCTGCAACGCGCCTTCAAGAAAGCCGGTGCCGGCAGCATAGTGATGAACCTATGGGAAGCCAGCGACGTGGCCACCGAGTGTTTCATGACCAACTTCTACACCGACCTGCTGACGGGAAGCCGCGACCTCCGCAAAGCCTTCCGTTACGCCCGCGACCAGGTGCGCCAGAAGTACCCCTCCCCCTTCTATTGGGCCGGCTTCACGATGATAGATTGAAATGCCCCAAGCCTTATATACATTCCGCTAAAATGAGAAAAGAGCTGATTTTCGGTCAGCTCTTTGTTTCTTATTTGGGGAGGATTTACGGGTGTTTGAGGCGGGAGCGACGCCCTATCCATAGGTTGCGGCAGTAGGCTATGAAGCCTACGCTCTGGCCCAGGATGAGCACGGCGTCGACGCGCATTATGGCGTAGCTGATGATGATGCCGGAGCCTAACAGGGAAATCCACCAGAAGCCGGGGGGCAGCACCGACTCGCGGTCATGCCGCGAGACGAGCCACTGGTAGATGAACCGCAATGTGAACAAAACCTGCCCCGCGCTGCCGTAGACGACGAGCCAGACGGGGATGTCCGGGTCGCCGAAGAATTTGTCCGCGGCATCGCCGGCGCTCCGTGCCACAAGCGCGATGGCCACCACGGGCGTAAGGAGCAATATCCACGCCGGTATCTTGGGTATACGCGCCCAAACCCCTTTCATCTTCAGGTTCCAGAGGTAGATGTAATATGAGATGAACTGCCCGAGCACAATCGCGAAGTCGTTGCGCAGCCAGCCGTAGATGCAAAGCAGGTATGCCCCGGCGATGCTCAGTATCCAGAAGAGCGCGGGGGAAAGCACCTTCTTGGCGCGTTCCGAGAGAATCCACTGCACGAGGATGCGCGCCGAGAAGAATCCCTGTGCCAGCAGCCCGATGCAAAGTATGCCCCACTGTGCGGCGGTCATTTCACGTTGGTGTTATCTATGTTATAGCGAATGTATTTCGCCCTCATCCAGCGGTATGCGAAGCAGGCGAAGAAGGGGCCGGCCAAGCGGTTCCACAGCCCGTATTTCGACACTCCGGCGATGCGCGGGAAGTGGCGCACCGGCACTTCGTAGAACTTGCCGTCTTCGAGCATCATGAGCGCCGGCATGAAGCGGTGCATCCCCTCGAAGAAGGGCACCCGCTTGGCATAGTCGGTCCACATCACCTTGAGCGGGCATACGGAGTCGGTGGCGGTGTCGCCGGTCATGAAGCGGCGGAAGGAGTTGGCTATCCTCGACTGCGTGTTCTTGAACCACGAGTCCTTGCGGTTGGCGCGTATGCCGCTCACTATCTGGTGGGTGTCGGCATGTTTGAGGAGCAGCGGGAAGTCGTGGGGCGTGGTCTGCAGGTCGGAGTCTATGTACCCCATGAGGCGGCTTTCCACGGTGTCGATGCCGGCCTTCATGGCGGTGCTTACGCCGTGGTTCACCGAGCTGGAGATGTAGTAGAAGTCCGGGCGGCGCGAGCAGATGTCGCGTATCTTGTCGAGGGAATCGTCCTTCGAGCCGTCGTTGACGAAAAGGACGCAAGTGGAAATCGGGGCTTCCTTAAGGTAGTCGGAGAACTCCTTCTCAACCCTTTCCATGTTGTCGGTCTCGTTGTAGACGGGCACGACTATTGTCATTTCATATTGCGAGGTCTTGTTCATTGCTTCTTCTTGATGATTGTAATGCGGTTGTAGAGGAGGTCGGTGTAATGCTGTTTGCCGGGGGCATGGTGGTTGTTGTCATAAGTGCCGATGTATACGGTATCCACCTGAGCCAGGACTTCGCGGGGCAGGAGCTCACCCACCGGACGGTTGGAAACGGTGACCATCGGCAGGCGTGCCATTACGGAATCCGGATTGGCATAGTCGAGGGGACGCACCCTGCGGCCGGCTTCGAGCACCATCTCCATGCGGGGCGTCTGCGTGGGATGCAGGTAATAGAAGTCATATCCGCGGAGGCGCGGGTCGTGGCGCGTGGCGGAGATGGAGTTGTACTGCGGGTTGGAGAAGAAGTGCGAAATCTGCCCCATGAGCATGACTTCGGCCACTATGAAGATGCAGCAGACGCTGTCCACGAATGTGTGGACGTGTCCCTTCACCGTGGTGACGGCCATCACCGCGGCGATGCCGAGGAAAAGTACGGCGCACACTACCGCCACCCAAGCGTTCACCTTCTCCATCCCCAGCCAAAGGTAAATCACCGCTCCGGAGAGGCCGAGGGTGATGACGGTAATCAGCCAGCCGTTGATGCGGTAGAGCAGGCATGACCATTTGTCCCGGTTCCAATTGTCGGACACCCATTCGAGCCACAGCCCGACACTCATGGCACACGGGGCGCAGAGCGGCAGCAGGTAGCGCATCTTCTTTTCGGGCATGAAGGAGAGCAGTATCACAGTGGCCAGCATCCACGTGACGCCAAAGAGCAGCGCCTTGTCGCGGCGCATCCGGCGCAGGAACAGTGGACTGAACAGCGCCGCCAGCGTGGCCAGCGCCCACACTCCCATCTCGGCGAAGAAACGCCAGTAATAGTACCACGGCCGCACGTTGTGGTTGACCCACGAGGCCGACTCCTTGTTGAAGACGTATGACGCCACTTCGGGGTGGAAGACATAGACGCTGATGTACCACCACACACTAATCACGACCGTCAGCGCTATCATCAGGGTAAGCCCGAGGCCGGTGCCCTTTCCGCCGTGCGGACGGCCGTAGAAGGCGCAGCCTATGATGAAAGGAAGCAGCATCGCAAAGAAGGAAACCGGCCCCTTGCTCATGAACGAGAGGCCCATGAGGAGTCCGGCAGCGACGAAGGTCCACACCCGCCTCCTCACCGTTTCCGGACGGTAGAAGAGCTTGAAAAGCAACCATACGGCCCCTTGCATGAAGGCATGGCAGTAGATGTCCCACGTGGCGGTGCGCCCCATCAGTATCACGTTGTAGCACGTCAGGAATACCAGCGTCGAGGTCAGTGCCGCCCTTTTGCTGCGAGCTATCACTTTTACGGTCAGGAAGAAGAACAGCGCCCACAGAGCGCCCATGACACCGGCGGCGGCACGTTGCGCCACGATGTTCTCAGGCGACACGGCCTCGATTATGGCCGCCACCCACGTAGGCAACGGCGGTTTCTCCAGCCGCAGGTCGCCGTTCATCGTCGGCACCATCCAGTTGTCGTACTCCACCATTTCGCGGGCCGTGACGAGGTTGCGTGCCTCCATGATGTCGGAGTCGAGCACATCGGCGTTGGCGAAGAACGCCAGGATGCAGACCACCACGAGCCATACATATTTTTGTTTCCCGATAATTTCTTTCATCTCAATAACGGTTGAAGTGCAAAATTACAAAATCCCCCCGTCATGTGCAAATCAAAAGAGACAGAACCTCTCAATGCCGTGCCGATTTGCAAAAAACCGGAGGTTGTATATCAGGAACATAGGCTATTACGAGAAAGCGGGCGGCCGATTGGGGGCTGTCCGCTTATGATTCTTTTTGGGGCTTTTTGGGCGGCAGTTAGCGGCCGTAGATTTTTATTTCGGAGAGGCAGAGATCGTTCCATTTGGCACCTCGGTGGAAGTTGCCGTCGTGGAACAGGAGGCCGACGGCGCGCGTGGGCTGCGAGTTGTCGAAACTTGCGCTTACCGGGAAGTATTGCATCTCCATGCTGTCGCGTATCGGGCCTTCGTAAATGATGTCTTCTTTGTTGATGAAACCTGCCTCCTGGTCCTCGCCGTATTCACCGTCAAACTCGGGGTGATAACGATAAATTGTCACCTTCGAGGCTCGGGTGTTGTTCTTGAACGACGTGGAGTTCTTGCAATAGCCGTTTTGGAGCTCCACGCCGGTAATCTTCGCAGGCGAGGCAAGTTCGAATACCGGGCCTTGGATTATGCCGTTATCGTAGTAATCATCGATTTGCGAAAGCTTTGCTGCCCAGGCGGTTGCGGAATTACCGTCTATCATATTGCGGGGATGGTAGTTGTTGCCGGCCTGGTTGTTGAGCTGGTAAGAACACCATGCCGAAGCCACGCGCAGTTCGTTGCGGGGTTCTGCTGCCACGGCGGCTGTCTCCTCCTGAGAGGCGGACGCCGCTTCCGTTGCCTCTCCAGCGTTTGCGCCGTCAACGGCCGTTACCTGCGTGGAATCGGCGCCCGCCGGTGTTTCTGCCGCAAAAGTCTTGTAGAGGAAGATACTTGACGGGATGGCGATTAGCACCGCGGCTGCAGCAATGAGAGCCGTCTTGCCGATGCCGCGTTTCCGCTCTGCGGGTGCGTGGTTGAAATCATTCTCCGGTGCGTAGCCGTGGTTCCGGAAGTTGACGAGCGTGGCGTTATCATCCCCTGCCGGTGCAGGATTCTCTACCTTGAACGTGCTGATGAGGTTCATGAACTCGGCGGCTGACTGCGGACGGGCGTCACGCATAAGCGACATAGCCTTGAAGACGGCGTGGCTGACGGACGGCGAAACGTCGGCCGGCAACTGCGGAAGCTTTGCGCCGGAAGCGCGTTTCAGCGCGTCGACGGGCGTTTCTCCCGAAAGCATGCGGTAGAGTGTGGCGCCCACGGAATAGATGTCGGTGGCCGCGCTGTATTGGCTGGCGTCGCTGCTGCATTGTTCCGGCGGCGCGAAACCTGGCGTCAGACCGAAGGTCGTGGCCGTGACACCGCCGTTGTCGGCAAACTGCTTGCTCGTGCCGAAGTCGATTATCACCACCTTGCCGTTGCGATCCACCATTATGTTGTCGGGCTTTATGTCGAGGTGGAGGTGTCCCATGGAGTGCACGTAGTCGAGCGCCTCGCACACCTGCGAGATGTAAGAAAGAGCCTCTGCTTCGGGGAGACGCGACTTCTCGCGCAGAATGTCGCCCAGGGAGCAGCCGTCCACGTAGTCCATGACGTAATAGGCGGTTCCGTTTTCCTCAAATACGTCGGTAACGTGCACGATATTAGGGTGTTGTAACGTAAAGAGCACCTTTGCCTCACGAATGAAACGCTCCTTGAGTTTGGAGACGAACTCAGTTTTGCTCAGGGTTCCGATGCTCACGCGGCCGGTCTGCTCGTCGCGGTTGCAGTAGTCCTGCGGGAAAAACTCTTTGATAGCAACGCGTGCTTGCATGAGGGTGTGCTCACCCTCGTAGGTGCAGCCGAAGCCGCCGCTGCTTATGAATCTGACAATCCTGTATTTTTTGCCAGCCAAAAATGAACCGTTGCTCAGTGCCATGATGAAAGTTCGTTTATATCTACAATATTTCGCAAAGTTAACAAATTTCCGTCAAACCTGCAAAGTCCAATTCGTTCCAGAACGTGTCCACATACGACTTTCCTCGTTTCACGCACCGGAGTTCCCGGACGAAAGGCGCCCCTGAAAATTTGCTTATTTGAAATTTCTTCAGAAAAGACGCGGCCATTCGGTTTTTTTGTTGTAACTTTGCCGTACTGAAATTATCCGCCGCCCGGCGACGCGTTTTGTTTCCACTCACGAAGCGCACGAACGCCATCGCCAACGCGGCACGTTACGAAAACTTTTAATACTTGCGGCAGGCCGTCGGGACCCTCCCTCCCCTTTCTCCCGATACCCGCACCTCCCCTCCGGCCGCCTCCTACTGTATATGAAATTATCTGACCTGAAACCCGGACAAAAATGTGTCATTACTAAAATCCTGGGACACGGCGCCTTCCGTAAGCGCGTCATGGAGATGGGGTTCGTCCGCGGACGCGAAGTGGAGGTGCTGCTCCAGGCGCCGCTTCACGACCCGGTGAAGTATGCCCTCATGAATTATGAAATCTCGCTGCGCCGCGCCGAAGCGGAGATGATAGAGGTCGTCCCCATACTCGACGACGCCCTCTCGGACAGCGTGGTGATTCCCAAGCCTGAAACAGCCGAGCACGAAGAGCGCGAACACCGCCCCGAGCAACCCGGCCGTACCATCAACGTGGCACTGATAGGCAACCCCAACTGCGGCAAGACCTCCATCTTCAACCGCGTGAGCGGCTCACACGAGCATGTGGGGAACTACGCCGGCGTCACTGTTTCCGCAAAGGAGGGTAAAATCCATTACAAGGGTTACACGTTCAATATAGTGGACCTCCCCGGCACTTACTCCATATCGGCATATTCCCCCGAGGAGAAATACGTGATGCGCTACCTGCGCGAGGAAACGCCCGACGTGATCGTGAACGTGGTGGTGGCCTCCAACCTGGAACGCAACCTCTACCTCACCACCGAACTCATAGACATGAACCGCAGCATGGTGATAGACCTCAACATGTACGACGAGCTGAAGAAGTCGCCCAACGTGCTTGACTACAAGTTGCTGGGCAAGATGCTCGGCGTCCCGGTGGTTCCCACGACGGCATCGACCGGCCGCGGCATCGACAAGCTCCTCGACACTATCATCAAGGTCTATGAGATGAAACATCCGGACGTGCGCCACATCCACGTAAAGATGCGTCCTGAAGTGGAAAAAGCCATGCGGCAGATCATCGACGCCATAAAGGCCGACCACTCCATAGGACACTACGCCGCACCGCGCTTCATAGCCGTAAAGTTGCTGGAAGAGGACCCCGAGATGCTCAAGCAGATAGAACGCGCCGACACGCACGCCCACATCCTTGAAGTGGTGAAAAACGCCCGCGAGCAACTGCGCCGTGACCTCGGCGAAGACATCAATACCATCATCTCCGACGAGAAATACGGCTTCATACGCGGTGCCCTACGCGAAACTTTCGTGGCGGGTGAGAAGGAGGAGCGCCGCTCTACCAAGGTCATCGACGAGATTGTGACCAACAAGCTCTTCGGCTTCCCCATCTTCCTGCTGGTGATGTGGCTGATGTTCTGGTGCACTTTCACCCTGGGACAATACCCGATGGACTGGCTGGAGAGCGGTGTCACCTGGCTCAGCGAGACGCTGGGGCGCTACATGAACCCCGGGCCGCTGAAAGACCTTCTGCTCGACGGCGTTATAGGAGGCGTGGGAGGCGTCATTGTCTTCCTGCCCAACATCCTCATACTCTACGCTTTCATCTCCTTCATGGAGGATTCCGGCTACATGGCGCGCGTGGCTTTCATCATGGACAAGCTGATGCACCGCATGGGGCTCCACGGAAAGTCGTTCATCCCGCTGGTGATGGGCTTCGGCTGCAACGTGCCGGCCATCATGTCGTCGCGCATCATCGAAAGCCGTTCCTCGCGACTGATAACCATTCTGGTCAACCCCTTCATGTCATGCTCCGCGCGCATCCCTATCTACGTGCTGCTATGCGGCGCCTTCTTCCCGCACTCGGGCACATGGGTTTTCTTCGGTCTTTACATCCTTGGCATAGCGGTGGCCGTCGTCACGGCGCGGCTGCTGCGCCGCTTCTGGTTCAAGAAAGACGAAACGCCTTTTGTGATGGAGCTTCCCCCCTACCGCGTCCCCACCGCCAAAGCGGTGCTTCGCGACATGTGGTCTAAGGCACGGCAATACCTCCAGAAAATGGGCGGCCTGATACTGGTGGCCTCCGTCATCATCTGGGCGCTCTCCTACTTCCCGCGCGCCGAACATAGCGACGTGCCCGCGCAGTATTCCGAAGAAGTACTGGGTTCAATGCCGCAGGATTACCTCTCCACCCTCGACGCCGAACAGCGTGAGGAAGCGGTCACCACCCAATACCAGCAGAGCAACTCCATCCTGGCCCACATCGGGCACTTCACCGAACCGGTGGTGCGCCCCTTGGATTTCGACTGGCGCGTGTCGGTATCGCTGCTCACTGGTGCCGCCGCCAAGGAGGTCGTGGTCTCCACCCTCGGTGTCCTCTACGTCGGCGACGACAACGAGCAGGCGCTTTCCGAACGGCTGCGCACACCTTCGCCGCTTACCGGGGAAGCACCCTTCTCCACCGCCTCGGCTCTGGCCTTCATGGTCTTCGTGCTGCTATACTGCCCCTGTGTGGCCACGCTGGCCGCAATCGTGCGCGAAACCGGCTCGTGGCGATACGCCGCTTTCTCACTGTGCTATAACACCGCCCTGGCATGGGTTCTCGCTTTCGCAGTTTACCACATAGCCCTGCTCTTCTAAAACGACATGAAGACTTCTCTCATCATCACCACTTACAATTCCCCCGACCGCCTCGAACTGGTGCTCCTCACCGTATTGGCGCAGACCGAAATGCCCGACGAAGTGCTGGTAGCCGACGACGGCTCGGGTCCCGAAACCGCCGCATTGATACGCCGAATGGCAGTCAAATGCCCCGTGCCGCTCATCCACGTGTGGCATGAAGACTGCGGTTTCCGCGTTGGGACCATCCGCAACAAAGCCATAAAACGCGCTTCCGGCGACTATATCATCCAGATAGACGGCGACATGATGTTGCATCCCGACTTCGTGGCCGACCATAAAAGCGCTGCAAAACCGGGCCACTTCATCATCGGCTCGCGTGTGTCGCTGAAAAAGGAGTTTACCGAAGAGGTAATCTCGCGCAAGCTCACCCTCTTCCCTATCCTGAAATACTGGTCGGGGATGCGCCATGCCGCCAACCGGCTGCGCCTCCCCATAGTGCCGCTCTTCTTCTCCAACCTGCGTTCGCAGGACATCACCTACGCGCGGAGCAGCAATATGGCGGTGTGGAAAAGCGACCTGCTCAAAGTCAACGGCTACAACGAAGACATAAACGGCTGGGGCCGCGAAGACTCCGAGCTTTCCTGCCGCCTCTACTTCGCCGGTGTGAAGAAAGGCTACCTTAAGTTCAAGGCCGTACAATACCACCTTTCCCATCCCACCAACGGCCGCAGCTATCTGGACCGCAACACCGAGATAATGAACCGCACCATAGCCGCCCGTTCCGTCTGGACCCCAAACGGCATAACGAAAGAAACCTGACAATCCCGGAAATCCTTGTGTACGTCAACATTATTTGCTGACTTTGTGAAGGCGCTGCCGGTTTCCATCAAACCGTAATGTCGCCAAACCTTTGTTTTATCTCAGTTTATCTTACTTTTATAAGTGTCAGACCGACTTATGAAGAATGTAATAGTTGACTTCTCGAAATTGGGAGCGATGTGCGGTTTCGGCGAGATTTGCCGTAACTTCGCTCCGCGCCTCGCCGCCGCCAATGTGCCGGGCATCCATTTTATTTTTATTGTTCCCAAAAAGTTTGTCGGCACGTTCGGCGACAATATAGACTACGTCTCCACCGAGAACAAGAATGCGGAACTGAAGAAATGGCGGGGGAAGATTGACCTTTGGCATGCCACCGACCAGCAATTATCTCTCGGCATGAGAGGCGGCGGCATAATATCGCTCCTCACCATCCATGACCTTAACTATCTGAAAGAGAAGAAAGGGGTACACCGCATAAAACACATCTTCCGCACCAAATGGCTCGCCGCCCGTGCCGATTATATCACCTGCATTTCTAATTATGTCCGCGATGATGTAGTTGAAAACCTAAATCCGAAGGGGAAGGGACTGCAGGTCATCTATAACGGCATACAGGACATAGAGCGCCAGGCGCAGAGGAAGCCCGCTTTCATAGCCGACGGCGAGAAGTTTTTCTTTACCATCGGCCAAATCAGGGAAAAGAAGAATTTCCACACTCTCGTGCCCATAATGAAGTATTTTCCTGACATGAAACTCTACATTTGCGGCGACTCGCATTTCAGCTATAGCAAGGATTTGCGGAAAGTGATAGAGACCGGGGGATGCGGCCGTGTGGAGCTGACTGGAATAATAACCGACGAAGAGAAAAACTGGATGTTCGCCAATGCGTGCGCGTTCCTGTTCCCGAGCCGTCTGGAAGGATTCGGCATTCCCGTCCTGGAGGCAATGCGTATGCGCTGCAAGGTGTTCTCGTCGCGCTACAGCAGCCTGCCGGAGGTATGCTCCGAACACGCCTCATATTGGGACGACTACAATCCGGAGAGCATGGCGGAGGTGGTGGCCGACGGCATATCCCACTGGCACCGAGACAGCCCCGAGGCGCAGGCGGCCTATGATTACAGCCGCAAGTTCAACTACGACGAATATACCCGGCAGTACATAGCGCTATATACCAAGCTTCTTGCAGAACGGAAGTAAACGTTGCCACACCCTCTCCACGGTAATGGCGTCATAACGGGCCGCGGCGTCCATCTCCGGCAACCGGTCGGCCGCTATTATGTCGGCCGGGGAAATTCCCTCGGTCGGTATTTTTTCATCCTCCGGGAGCCACGTTTTCTTGCTTGCCATTGGGGAACATATCACGAACGACGGCTTCCCCATGGCCTGCACGATATGACGCGCTCCCCCCTCGTTGCCGAAATAGAAGGTGGAGAGCGATGCCATCGCCGCAAGCTCACGGGGGCTTTTGGCCTGTATGTCTATAAGGATGTCCTTGTCGGTATCCAGCATCCGGTGGATTTCCAGCGCGCTCTCTTCCTCTCTGCCCGGCGCATAGTTGAATATGATCTGGCAATCGGGAAACTCTTTATGAAACAGACGTAGCGTCTCGGCCATACGCTCTTTGACCCATGTCTTCTCCGGCAGTTTCGCGGTAACGCCGGCTATCATTATCGGCCGTGTGAAGTCAATCCCCTTTTCAGCCATCTGCTTGGCAAACTCATCCTTCTCCGCTTCCGTGATGTCTATGGTGAACTTGCTGTGGACGGTCCTCTTCCCGTTGTCGGGAAGCAACGGCTGTATGAGCTTGAAGTTATGGTCGAGCATCGACTCGTCGCTCTTGCAACCGCCCACTCGGTGGTTGAACAGCAACGGCGTGTAGGGTTTCCTTATCCCCATCCTGTATCTGGAGCCGAGGCTGAACAAAGTGAAGGGAAGCGTATTGACCGTGGAGCGCATGTCTATGATGACATCGTAATGCTTTGCGTGGACTACCTTCCACACCTTCGTAAGGTACTGCAGGAAATTGTGACGCTCGTCATCGCTGAAGGCCAATATGTTGTCAATGCTTTTGTGGTGTTGGAAAAGCGGGGCGATGCGCTCGTTCAGCACAACGTCCACAGTAGCCTCCGGATAAGTCTCCTTCAGGGCGTTTATCATGGCCGTAGCCAATATCATGTCGCCCATTTGCCGGAAGCGTATCACGAGAATGGATTTTACCGGTTTCATGAATCCTGTCAGGTTTGCGGCGTAAATTGCAGGTCAGTTTTTGCGGAGGGTCAGGAGTGTCCAGTCGTTGTCCGATTCTGCGTTTTGTACTGATAGGCCAAGCTTTGCGGCTTCTTCTGCGAGCATCGGCACGTCCCGGCTGTAGAAGCCGCTGAGCAGCATCGTGCCGCCGCGTTTCAATGCCGCGGCATAGAGCGCCATGTCGGCAAGCAGGATGTTGCGGTTTATGTTGGCTATGAAAAGGTCCGCCGGCGCGAGGCCGTCGAGAGCCGAAGCGTCGCCGTGGATGAAGCAGGCCATGCTGTCGTTGAGCTTCCCGTTCTCCATCGCATTCTCGTATGCCATGCGGTCTATCTCTATTCCCGTGGCAGAAGATGCGCCGAGTTTGAGCGCAAGGATGGCCAGTATCCCGGTTCCGGTGCCCATGTCTATGACGCGCTTGCCCTGCAAGTCTGTTCCGAGCAGACGGCGCACTATGAGCGACGTGGTGAAATGATGGCCGGTGCCGAATGCCATCCTCGGGTTTATCTCTACACGGATGCGCGCCTCCGGCAGATCAGTGTGGCGAGTGGAATGGATGAGGCACTCCCCGCCTATCAGAATAGGCTTGAACTCGTTCTGCTCCCACTCCTTGTTCCAGTCCTGAGTCTCGATTTCGGAGTGAGAGAGGGTGAAGGAGGTTGGAATGGGAAAGTCGTCTAAGGCGGCGCGGACGTCGTCTTCGCTGAATTTGTTTTCAGGGACGTATGCCGTCAGGCCGCGGTCGTCCGCCTCGAACGATTCGTATCCGAGGGGCGCGAGGGCATCGGCGGCAAGGTCGGTGATGTCGGCGCTACAGGGGTCGCAGTCCACCCGCAATGCTATGTAGTTCATTAAGTTGCTGATAAGGGTTTGGATGGGAGGGTTTTACTTTTTACGTTTGAAGAGGGAGAGGGCTTTCCTCACCGTAGAGAAGGCCGAAATGCCTAACATGAAGTAGTCGGCATACGAGAGCCCTGCCACAGCTTTCTGTAGCATTCCCGGGAGTTTGGAAGGCAAACCTGAGTTTTTTGAACGGCCGAAGATGGAGCGTCGGCGCAGGTTGTTCACGCCGCGGAGCGCCTTCTCCTTGGCATATTCGCGTTTAAGCGCGTAGAGGGCGCGCTGGTACCGTATCTCGCTGAGCGTATAGCCTTTAAACTCGGCTTTGTTGCTGACTTCGAGTTCTTCGCTCTCGGCAAATATCATATCCTGTTCAGCCATGGTCAAGCCTCCTTATTGATTAAAAGTTTGGTAAGCATCCGTGCCAAGGGATTGAATATAAGCGGTTTGCGCAGAAGCGCCACTATTATGGCGAGCACGAGGAACACTCCTCCGGTGCAGAGATAGGCAAGGGTGGTGCCCACCAGCGGTGCGAACACGCCCACCAGGCACAGCGAAAAGATAATAAGCGCTATCATGACCAGCAGGAAGAGGATGGCCGCCAGTCCGATGGTGCCCAGGAAGATGGTCAGCTTCTCGGCCAGCGTCAGCTTGGCGTATTCCGCCTCGCAGCTTATCCACTGCTTTACCTGCGCTATGATGTCGCGTATTTCATCAGACAATTTTTCTTTCATAACAATGATGTAATTTACACGAAGCGGAGCCCGAACGGAGAGACACGCTCCCCCGTGAAGTTGGAAATACAGACAAGGGCGACGCAGAGTGAAGATAGGTTCATCCTGTGCCGCCCTTCTATATGAGGGTTATCCGTTTGTTGCCTTCCGGTCTTTCCGAAACGGTTTTCCGGCTCGGTGCCTTCCCCGCGGTCAGGGTTTATGACCTCCGGAGGACGGCAACTTTACGGGCAGTGTCATTCATTTGGCGTCGCCCGAGAGTTCTGCCACGAGAGCGTCAACCTCGGCGTCGGAGATGTTTATGCCACGGCGTTTCAGGATTTTGCAGATACGTTTGCGCACGTCCTCACCCTTTTCGGGAGCGAACAGCAATGCGGCGCCCGCTCCTACTATTGCTCCGCCGAGGAAGGCATACAGAAGATACAGTCCTTTTTTCATTGTCCTTCGGTTTTAACGGTTATTGTTTTCAGTCGAGTGATTCTTCAATTTCGTCAACGAGTTCTTCCATTTTGTTACGTTTCAGGCAGATGCCTTTCTCCTTCAGGAGCTTGATGATGCGTGAGCGGGTGTCTTCTCCTTTTTCGGGAGCAAGAAGGAGTCCTACGGCTGCGCCGGCGATGGCGCCACCGATGATTGCGGAAATTACATGAATGGGTTTCATATTCTTTATTATTAAAGTTTACTGGTTTTACTTTTTATCGTGAAGAGCACATTTACTCTCCCTGTCTTAAATAACGCTGTTCGGCCGTTTTTGTTTACTCGGATCGCATTTTAGCGGGCCGCTACATCAACGGTGGGCGAAGAGCGGAGTGTTCTGACGCACCATCTCGCCGTAAGCCATCACGCCGCGCGAGTCGAGCGTAACGGTGCGGAAATCACCCTCGGGAGTAATCATGCGCACATGGCTGTC